>Ga0302315_10003655_pt1 | contig 13781 bp, 10 predicted proteins | sample III_Palsa_N3_1_FD_200532 | JGI IMG/M metagenome (GOLD analysis project Ga0302315, IMG submission 200532) | Peat permafrost microbial communities from Stordalen Mire near Abisko, Sweden - III_Palsa_N3_1 | ecosystem: Environmental > Terrestrial > Soil > Palsa > Peat permafrost | place: Sweden... | reverse complement strand
CTTGCGCTTGTCGCTTCCCGCAAAAATGACGTCGGATGCACGCGTGCCGCGTAGGGCAGACGCCTTCTGCTCTCCAAGCACCCACAAAATGGCGTCGGCAATGTTAGACTTACCCGAGCCATTGGGCCCAACAACGGCAGTCACCCCCTGGTCGAAGGAGATTTCCGTCTTGTCGGCAAAGGTTTTAAATCCGTGGAGATAGAGTTTCTTGAGGCGCATCGGAAGGCAGATTATAGCCTATCTGGGCGTGGATGTCAAAGTACTCTTCACTCAGTTGCTTCTATGTGCTTCCGCAGCCGGTTGATGAACCGATTGGCGTGCGAACATGCTGCCGAAACTTTGTCTGGAGAGATCTTACCGAGGAGTTCGAATGAAATGGTTCCCTTAGCGTATCCGGTTTTGCAGGCATGAGTGGCTCTGATCAGAGCATCTTGTACTGTCGGCTTAGCAACATCCTCGAGATTCGGCCATTGCTTGAACGGTTCGATACTTAAACCTTTTCCGAATTGCTTCTTTAGTGCATCCATATCTGCAATAAGCCAGGTCTCCATGCACTGGACCATCAAAAATAGATGTTCATCGGTGGCGTTATCAGGCTTTTGAAGTTCATTATCCTTGCGGGATTCCAGATGTGTCCAATTGTCTACGCCTGCTTTGATCGGGTCTTCACTATCTATGAGCAATAGGATAATACTCTCCCGCTCACGGACAGCCAGAGCGGTGCAAAACGCATCGTGCGCCTGGTTACGTCCACCCATACTGATGAAGCTTACCCCTCGAATGCCGGCCGCCTCTGCGAATTTCTGAAATCCCTTCCTACACTCACGTTTGAGAAGATCGTTATCAGTCGCTCCTCCCTCGACATACACAGTCACTTTGCGTCTGCTCCTTACCATCGGTTACCCCCGAGTTCACCGCTACTCCATAGATCACCCAGGCTGTATTTTTTCAGCCACTCTTGCAATTCCAACGCGTCCAAGCGCTCGAATACGGACTCTCCATGATAACGATCACAGACAACAACGGACTCGGGGGCTTCGCTCAATGAATCGATCAACATCCTTGAGTGCGTTGTTACCACGATTTGAGTTCTCTGGGATGCATCCATTAGAAGCCTAGCAACCTGCGGAATTACGTCTGGGTGCAGTCCAAATTCCGGTTCTTCAATCACGATCAGTGGAGGTGGGGCAGGATGGAGCAGAATGGCTAGCAAGCATACATATCGAAGCGTTCCATCCGAAAGACGGGTCTTTGGAATGCTTCGGCCGCCTTCCTCTTCCAAATAGAACATAATGCCATTCGATCCCGTGGGCGTAGTGTAGTCATTAATCCCGTCAAATAGCTCCTTTAGACATGCAATTAAATTTCGTTTGCTCTCGCCTCTGAAACTTGAAAGTACCACATCAAGATTAGTTCCCCCATCACGCAGGAAGTCATTGGGCGCGTCTGGAGACGAGGCCTTTCGGATGGCTGCATTAGGCCCGAATTCCCAGTTTCTAAACAGAAAAATCCCGGAGTACCATGCGCTCAAATGGGCTAAGACGGCATATCGTTGCGGGACGGTCACCTGAGAAAGAATCGACTCTTCCGGTCTGATGTTCTTCCGATCAAAACTTTCTTCGGTGCTTCCTTCAAATTCTTTAAGGAACGGGCGCCCTCGTCGGTAGTTGTAAAAATAAAAAGGCTGATCGGAGTCGTTTCTGGGAATCTCGTACTCGATCTGTTCGTCGGCAACCTCGAACCGTTCGCCATTCTGCATTACGGTAAGTCGATGCCTGATATTTTGTTTCGCTGTTGGGGGCTGCTCGATCAACGCCTCGATAATCGCTTCCTTTGGAGGCGCATCCCCTTTCCAAAACCATTCTCTCACTCCTCCCATTTCCTTCATCGGGGCAGGCAGATTTCTTGGGCTGGCCTTAAGGAGCGCAAAAATCTCGACCAAGTTCGACTTGCCAGATCCGTTCGAACCAATCAGAACGTTCAAATTCTGTAATGGGAGATCAATTCCTTCAGGACCAAACGATAACAGACCTGACACCTTGATTTGTCTAATGAACATGCGGTTCTCCCAACCAACTGTATCGCGAGTCTTGCACCCAAGAACGAGCAACGATATTGCTGATATAATACCGTACTCGTCTTAATTCGCCATAATCAATTTCCGGTCAGGAAGACTGCCGAGCGATGAACCTGGCATTGAGAAGGGCGGTCTGTTTAGATGAATCGGGGTCGGCGATGCGCTTCTGCAGGAACTCCCAGGCAAGGAGGCACACTTCTTTACGGGGATGGACGATGGTGCTTAACGGGGGCTCCATATAGGGACACTCTTCGATATTGTCGCAGCCGACAAGCGCCACGTCTTCGGGGATCCTTACTCCGGCGGCGTGAAGAGCGCGGCTTGCGCCAAGCGCCATGTCGTCGTTGAAACAGAAAACGGCGTCCGGCAGCGAACCCTGCTCAATGCGGGTTCTGATTGCTTCGTAGGCTTCCAAATGCGATTGCCCGGTCGCCGTGATAAATTCAACGGGCAGCTCTTTTTCCCGCATAAACGACAAATAGCCGTCCATACGATCTCCGCCTCCGGTTCTGCAGGGGCCATCGATCAATAGTGCAATTCTGCGGCGTCCAGAATCATAAAGGTGCTGCATGGCCTCAATCGTGCCGGAGAGGAGCTCGATGGCCACGGAATCCGCGACTAAAGTACTCTGGTAACCGATGCTAACGATGGGTATCTGCGACCCATTAAAATTATCGATGATTTCGGGGATATCCACGGCGATGATGCCATCCACGGACATCATGGGGAACTCCTGCATGAGGGACGCATCAGAAATCGCAGTGTTGCGGCTGATGATGGCGCTGTAAGAGCTGGTCGTTATGAGTTCGTCCAAGTCGTGGACGAGCTGCGTGTAGTAGGAAGAATGTAGGGATCGGATCCAGAGGCCAATGATATTGGTCCGTCCGGTAGCCAGAGCGCGTGCAATCTGGTTTGGCCGATAGCCGAGCTCTCTGGCAGTCGTCAAAACCCGATCACGCGTAACATCCGAAATAAAGGAGCTTTCCCGCTTGTTTAGAACAAGGGATACCGTAGTTTGGGAAACTTTGGCCGCAGCCGCAATGTCCCGCATCGTCACTATTCTGGAATTTGGCTTTTGTATTGTATTACGCAAATCGGTACCCGTAATCAGTATAGCACTGATATCGCCGAACGACACGTAGGAGGGCGTTGCGCAAGACGCCGTCCTATAGTCTTCGGCGCCTGGAGCTGCGCCCTCTTGTACCGCACGGCAAAATTAGATGTGGGTTCACTGCAACGTGAGCGCAACACGTGAAGCGGATTAGTAAATTCATGGTATCATAGAATTCGCTCAATATCCATGATAGTAAATACACGGGAGTATCTCGCTATGCACCGCGATCAGAGGTCGTTTTTATCTGGGGCGTCGGTAATGACTGCCATGGTTTTAGTTACTGCAACCGCGCTTTGTCTGGTATTCGCCACCAAGACTCGTGCCGTCGAGACAAAAACAATTTCTCTCTCCACGGCTGGTGGTGCGAATTGGGAGTTTCAGCCTGAAAACGGAGTCTGGAAATCAATCGTAGTACCGGGGGGAGGCTGGCGCGCCCAGGGCTACACCTGCGACGCGGGCACGTATAAGACGGCCATTTCAATACCGACGTCCGCCCAAGGCCATGACATTCGGCTAAAATTCGAGGCGATTAACTTTGGGGCAGATATCCTGGTTGGCTCTTCTGAAGCAAGCCTTACCGAAGTGGGATCGCACGTTGACGGATGGCTCCCAGTATCTGTGGATATCACGAAGTTCGTTACACCAGGTCGATCGACGCTCCTCGAAGTCGAAGTAAAGGGCCGTCGAAAGTTCATGCTCCACGGCAAGTATCTGGTGCCCGAAGGGGCAACATGGGATCCTTACCTGGAAGAAGGCATTCTCCGCGGCGTTTCTTTAGAGATCCTTCCTCTCGTTCATGTGGACAGCGTGTTTGCCGTAACAAAATTGGGTCCCGATACGGTTGCCGCTGAAGTTTCCGTGACCAATAGTAGCCCCATTGCCCAGAAGGTTGTCCTCACGTCCAGAGTTCTGACCGCCTATGACGGGAAGCCTACCAAAATCCAGTGGCCTTCTTATGCCGTCAATCTCAACGCCGATGAAACCCGCGTAATTCAGCTCCCGACAATCCCCTGGCTATTGGGACACGACAGCTACTGGTGGCCCAATGTTCCCTACAGGGCGAACTATCATGCACATCTGTACACGGTTGCCGTCGACGTTAATTCTAATCGCTTCGGCAGCCATCACTACGAGCAGCGGTTTGGCTGTCGGCAATTTGCCGCTGTCGGCAATCACTATTATTTAAATGGCGTCCGGTGCAATTTGAGGGGCGACAATCTGCAGGAGGCAAACTTCGGTACGGACGCCTACGGAATCCGGCCAGGTTTTGGCGCACCAAGCCCAGGAAATGGCGGATGGCCGGAGGCTGTAGACAACCTACAAAGACTCAACTTCAACGTAATGCGCATCCATCAGATACCTGCGACTCCATACATGCTGGATGTATGCGATGAAAAGGGGCTTATGCTGGTTGACGAGTCTCCTCTTCGCGGTTCGGAGGGCGGTGAGGACTATCAAGATGGCAAAGACAATATGCTCAACATGGACAAGGAGCTTGTCGCCAGAGACCGCAACCACCCCTCTGTAATACTCTGGAGCGCAGCTAACGAATGGTCGGACCCGATCGCGGATGCTGTTCCCGCCATCTTGGCTATCGATCCCACCAGGCCGGTTATTGCGGATGGGGCAGGTGCTGCTGCTCCGGCCATCGACACTCGCCACTATGTATCCGGGTTTAATGTACTGCCTCGAAAGGGCGCCGACATACGCCAGGACAGACCTTACGGAGAGACGGAAGACATATGGCCGGGAGACAACACTCTCCAGGGATTTGCCTGGATGGGTACGGGAATTCGACTGCGCAGACTGCTTGGCGATGCAGATCTGAGAAACTACACCCTGAATAATGCATGGCCCAATTTTGTACCTGGAGAAAGCCCGGCGAACGAGATTCTGGAACGGAAAGTAAAGGGCGATGCAAACGAAACAATCCTTCCGTCCATTGTAGATCCCTGGCATAACCCGCATATCCAGCTCCTCCAGAACTGTTACAATCCGGTTGCCGTGGCCGATGTGGATTTCGACGCGGCAAATGCGAACAGCGACCTTAACGGCGATTGGCCTGTCAAGACACCAGTGGTAGCCATGGGCACCCGCGTTACCCGGACTATTGCCGTCTTTAATGATGAGTTTTCGGAGACTGATGTGGAGTTGAAGTGGCAGGCACGCCTGGGATCTGTAGCAGGTGCGATCATCGGGTCCGGATCATCTATCTACTCCATACCTCTGGGTGATTTCCGAAAAGTGGACATCGCGTTTCCCACGCCTGCTAACGCGGGACAAAAGATATGCCTTCTTCTCAGTTCGTCCAAACAAGGACAAGCTCGCTGCCGGGAAACCCAGATTTCCTACGTAACGGGCGATCCGAATGCTGCACTCCTTAAACCGGGAGATTACGGGATCAAAAACGAAACGAGCGGACTTTACCTGGGAATATCGTCCGACGGCGGTTCGATCGTTCAGCAGTCGGCCTCGGATGCCCATCAGGTGTGGACTGTTTCTATCCGAGGATCGAACGTAATCGTCCTGAAAAACAAAGCAACCGGCAGCGCAATTGAAACCGCGGAGGGTCAAACATCAAACGGTTCGAGCATTGTAGTCGGCCCGCCTTCCGGTAAGTCATCCCAGGATTGGGAGTTGCAGGCTAGCGGTGACGGCTATACGCTTCTTAACCCGGATGCGGGTCGGGTGATGGACGATTACCATCAGTCCAAGGATGAGGGCGCTCCGGTTGTGTTGTATGATGCTAACGGGGGGTTGAATCAGGTTTGGGACTTTGTGGCAGTGAGGAAATAGTTGTCTGAACTGTGACTTGGTTGATTTACTGAGAGCTATGATTGGCGTTTGGTGTTGGGGCATTGTCAGGTGGCCGCGCAGCGGCTCTTGCCTCTTCTCCCCATCCTGTGGGAGAAGATTGAGATGAGGGGTCTTTCTGGAGCGTGGCGACAAAGATTTAAGCAGTAGATTATCAGGATAACCCCCTCACCCTCTCCTCTCCCACCATCAGAATGGGGGAGAGGAGAGGATGAAGCTAGCAGGTGGCCAGGAACTGTGCGCCTTCTATCAGGCCTTTTTGTTCGCCTTCGCTGCTGCCGTTGTAGTTTTTGTCTTCCAGTTCGATGGAGACTGCTCCGGCGTAGTTGTTGGCTTTCAGGATGCGGAATACTTCCTGCCAGTGGGTTTCACCGTGGCCGGGAATGGTGTAGCGCCAGGCGGTTGAGCCGAAGGGCGGGTCTTGTTTGTAGGCTGCGGGGAGTTCGTAGCCGTACTCGTAAAGGTCTGCGGTGAGTATTTCTGTGTCTTTGCCATGGACGTGTCCCACGCGGGATACGAACTCATTTAGGAATCGGATTGGGTCGATACCCATGCGCAACAGGTGTGACGGATCGTAGTTGATGCCGATGGAAGGGGAAGGGCATGCGGCAAAGGTGGCCCGAAATGTCTCAGGGGTACAGACGAGCGAGCCCGCCCCAGGCCAGCCTTCTATACCCAGTCTGCCGCCGGCGGCTTCAAGCTCCGGGGCAATCTTGTTGAGCGAATCTATCATGTATTCTAGATTTTCTTTGCGAGGCAGGCTTTGATCGGCCGGGATCATTACCGCAAAGTAGTTCTGTGCGCCGCACTCGGCGATGTAGCGATTGTTTCTATCGATGGACTCGGCGCGCTTTGATGCATCGGCTGAGATCAGTCCCTGCCATTCCAGAAGATCGACCGAACCGACGCGCAGGCCGGCCTTGGTGACCGATGCGATTTCATCGGCATTGCGCGAAAGATCGAGCACGCCGAAGCCGTGGCTTTTGGCCCAATCGATAGCCGTGGAGATGTCGCTTTGCCAGGACCATCCGCCCCGACGAAATCCAATGGGGAACTGCCCCGTTCGTGTCTTCAAGTGTGTCATAAATAACTACCTTTCTACTGAAACTACTTTTGTCCTTCAGGGCCGTCCGTTCGGAAGGGCGATGCGGGCAGGCCGTCACCGTTGTACAGTGTGACCGAAGGGTTATCCGCCCAGGCATAACGGACAGCGGTTGGAACGGGAACGCTTGGCGTGGAAACAACCACGGAGTTGCCGTCGATTTTTGCATCGGCCCAGACGAACTTACCGTCGGCTCCGGCAATCTCGAAGCCGGTAAGCTTGTCGGCGTTCTTGCAGACCAGTCCGCCGGTCACATGGGTGAAGTGCAGGCGAATCGCTGCGCCCTCAACGGTCATGGACTGGTAGATTGGACCGGAGTATTCGACCTTTTGGCCGTAGGCGATGGCTTCGGCGTTGAGTGCGAGACGCCGGCCGACTTCTTGTTTGTTCTTTGGATGGATATCCGAGGGATTTCCGATATCCACAGCCAGTGCGAGGCCTGTTTTTGGCAGACGTTCCGAGGTAAGGAGCTGCGCTTCCCGAAGTTCAGCCCATCCGGACTCCCCAGGCGCTGTAGGCGTTTTGCCGAGGTTGGCAAGCTGTACGATCAGGAACGGGAACTGGCCGGAGCCAAATCGGCTGCGCCAGTCCTGGATCATGGTGGGAAGCAGGGTCTGGTACTGCTTGCCACGTCCTACGTTGGATTCACCCTGATACCAGAGAGCCCCTTTTATGCCGAACGGGATGAGGGGCGCGATCATTCCGTTGTAGAGCACGGTGACCACATTGGGATTACTCGAAGGTGTTGGGAGAGAGTTGTCCGTGGGTAGTGTGGTTCCAAGTTTGTAGGACCATGGGCCGGCAAGGGAGAGCGTTGCGCCACCGGTGACGTCGAGACGCAAGCCCGCAGCGTCACCCCAAACACCGCCTTTGCCGCCCGTGTCCAGAACGCGTACGGCAATTGTATTGCCGGTGGGTTTGAGAATGCTGGACGCGACATTGTAGGCGCGCTGGACGTTATATCCGTCCGTGGCGCCAACCTGAACGCCATTTACCCAGGTTGTATCGTTGTCGTCGACCATGAGATGCAGAACGGCATCCTTGCCTGCATCGCCGGCCGGCAGATCGAAGGTACGCCGGAACCAGATAACGCCGTTGACATTCGCGATGGACGGGTCGCCCGCATCCTGGAAGAGCTGCGGGAGTGGCATTGTTTTCCACGCGGAAACGTCGAGCGCTGGATCTCCCCAGGTGGCGCCGACGGAGCCTGGGTCGTGGTTTGCGTACCAGGCTTTCAGCTTGTCATCGTAGGTTTGTGCTGGACCGGCGGTCTGCTTTTGCAGGTTGGCGACGGCGGACTGGAAGTCGGGCATAGTGTCCAGGGCTTCGGCGCTTGTCCAGGCTTCGGCGATGGTGCCGCCCCAGGTGGTTTCGATCAAGCCAATGGGGACGTGGATGTCCTGCTGCAAATCGCGTCCGAAGAAATAGCCGACAGCGGTAAATCCGTTCCAGCCGCCCATGGCTATGGTTTGTGGGCTGCACGCCTGCCAGTGCCCTTCCGCTGCGTTGACCGGGACTGTTGTGTTAGGGGTTGGCGAGGTGACATTGCTGACCATGAAGAGCCTGATGTTTGGATAGTTGGCATTCGCGGTTTCCCCAGCGGCGTTGTCGGCGTTTCCGATGCCGAACTGCATGTTGGATTGGCCGGAACAGATCCAGACATCTCCGACCATGACATTGTTCAGGGTGACCCTCTGCGGGCCGGTGACAGTGAGAGTATAGGGTCCGCCCGCGGCAAAAGGACCGACACGGGCCATCCATTTACCGTCGGGGCCTGCGACTGCTTTTGCCGTTTTCCCGTCTATGCTGACTGTTACGGTCTGCCCAGGAGACGTCCATCCCCAAACCGGATCGGAGGCGCCGCGCTGCAGCACCATATTGTCACAGAAAAGTGGGTGAAGGAAGGGTTCGGAAGAAGCGGCCAGCGCGGAACTCTGCAAGCCGATGAGGGCCACTGCAGCGAGTGAAGCTGCAGCAGCCAGGGGTTTAACACTGAATAACGTCATAGTTTGTCCTCTGAGGGACATTTCGCGGATGGGTTATAAATCTCCTGCGTGGGCTCCGTAAAGAGCGGTGATCGATCAAGCCTATTTCGACGCGCTCGACTGCCTGAACCATGCCACAGTTTCGCGGATGCCGTCCTCTAGCGGGGTGGCTTTCCAGCCGAAGGCGGCTTCGAACCTGGAGGAGTCCACAATCTGGGCTTCCGTGTACTGGTAGAACATCTCTACAAGCTCGCGCATCGTTGGATTAAAGAGGCCAATAGCCTGGACGGCAAATTTTGGAATGGCCTGTGTGCGCACAGGGGAGCCCAGATCCTCTTGCACCAGATCCAGCATTTTCCGGACCGAAACCGCGGGAACCACCGGCAGCAGCCATTCCTGACCGAGAGCCTCTTCCTTCTCGCCCAAAGTCGCCAGGCCGCGAGCAACATCCTTGATGTAGCTGTAGCTGTGCGGTAGGTTGATATTTCCCAGAACCTGGGCCGGCTTTCCAGCCATAATGGGCGGAAATACGGTGTAGCCAAGGGACGAATTAGTCACACCGGGACCGTAGAAGTCTGCAGCGCGGCCGAGCGCAACCCTTACCTTACCTTCCTTGTGCGCCTTCAGGAAGTCCCGTGCAACCTGGGCGCGCATCATACCTTTGCGGGATGTCGCATTGTAGGGAGAATCCTCGGTCATTACCTTGCCGTGGGTCTCTCCGTACATGTAGAGGGTATCGGTGACGATGAGGGAGGCGCCGGAAGCGCCAACGACTGGGATTAGCACCTTTTGCATCTTTGGGATGATCTCTACTTGTTCGGCGTAGGATGGGGCGTTCATGCAGTGGTAGACCACGGCTGCGTCGCTGCAGAGTTCCGCGAGCACCGTTGGATCCATGGCGTTGGCTGCCCGGACTTCCACTCCCGCCGGGGCGTTTGCTTTGCCGCTTCGGCTGACCAGGCGGACTTTTTTGCCGCGTGCGATGAGAAGATCGGCGAGGGACAGTCCTACCGGACCGGATCCCAGAATGACGTGTGTTTCGTTGTGATTGTTAGCGTTCATTTTGTGCTTGTTCTTTCTTACTTTGATATTTATTCTAACTAAGTTAGATTTTATGTGCAAAAAAAATCTGATCCTATTTAAAGGACCAGGCGGACAGCAGGTCCTTAATCGCCTTTCGGGCCAGGTCGCGCGCTCGGTCTTCTCCCCCGCGGAGCCGTCCCAGTAGAGAGACACTGATAAGGCCGTGCAGCAATCCCCAGGTTGTGTCCACAGCTCCCTCGGTGTCCATCAGAACCACGCCCTTCGCCGATGCCCATGCTTCAAGGGTGGCCTCAACGATATTGGCCGCTTCCGTTGCGCCAGCAAGCGTCTTCTCCAATGGTATCTGCTCGCTCACCCCGCCGTGCATAAGCTGATATAGCTCGGGATGGATGTGTGCGAACGCCCAGTAGGCGTCCGCCATATTCAGGAGGCAGGTTTCGGTATCTTCATCCCCGGCGGCCGCTTTGCGCATCTCCTCGGTCAACAGCTCGAAACCTTGTCGCTGCAGCTCTTCCAGAACAGCGTCTTTGTTCGCAAAATACTCATAGACAATGGGCGGACTGTACTCGACAAGCGCCGCGACTCGACGAATTGTGACCGCACCCCAGCCCTCTTCACGCGCCAAACGCCGGGCCGCTTGAAGGATACCGTTCCGTGTCTCTAGTTTTTGCCGTTCCCGGCGAGGGTTGCTCATTTTCTGTCCATGTTAATTTAACTAACGTTGTTAGATATTATAACCAAGCTTTTAAAATATGTCAAGAGTCGGCGAAGATATTTTGTATCGAGTGGAATGGTACAGAAAGCATACTCTATATGATTCCTTCCCCTATTTACAGCAACGATAGCCATACAACGGCTAAACGAGTATAAAATAAAAGGATGGAGCAACTAAGAGTCCCAAGTGCACTTCCAATCGAAGCTGAGAAATACTGGGCAGGTCTCGCCATCTCACGGGGAGTGGGAAGACACCCTTCCCGTATATTGGATACCTACGAACTGATCTATGTGCGGTCGGGCGTCCTTGACGTGCAGGAAGAAGAAAGACGATTTACCATTAGACCGGGAGAGGCATTGCTTTTCTGGCCCGGGCGAAAGCACTCCGGCACTCTAGATTACCCGGACGATCTCGAGTTCTTCTGGGTTCACTTTCGAGTTAAGCGGTTTCGAGAAACGGAGTCCGCTCTACGCATTTCACAAATTACAAGAGTCCAGAATGGGGGCTTTCTCGAGTCGTTGTTCAGGCATTATATCAACGAGCAAGCGACCCGCCGGCTGGATCCGTTGTCCGCCAGCCTTTTGGTGTGGCTTATGCTTTGCGAGGTAGCCCGTCAGACTGAGCCGGCTACAGCCAGCGGCAGCGCTGCAATTCTGGCCGGACGGGCGGACGCCTATATTCGCACCCACTTTCAAAACCCCCTCACAACATCTATCGTTGCAGAAGATATGCCCTGTAATTCGCGGTATTTAAGCCGCGTTTATCACGATTTTTTTGGAGAAACTGTGACGGAAGCCATTCACCGTCGCCGAATGGACTATGCGCGGCATCTGTTGGTTGACAGTACGATGAACGTGAATGAGATTGCCGTCGCGTGCGGCATAGGCGACCCCAGCTATTTTTTAAAGCTCTTCAAACGACAAACTGGGATGACTGCTATTGCCTACAGGCTTATGTATGCTCAGACGAATGTGGTGACGGAGTAAGAGTAGGGCCCCCTCATCAACCTCTTCTCCCACCATCGGAATGGGGGAGAAGAGGCAGGACCATCAGAATGGGTGAGAGGACGGGCTACTACATCCCATAGTCTTGGACGACGAGGTAGGGCGAGATAGTTTCGGTAACACCCTGCGCTGAAGTCACCGTCTTTGTGGTCATCAGATTGGACAGGGTCATAGACTTGGCGTGTCCATCACACCAAAGGATATTGACGAAGGTGGTGTGTCGAACCGATAGAGATCCATCGGTCGGCCAGCTACCGGCACCGCTGCCCCAGTCTTGAACGCTGCCTGGTGTTCCCGTGGGCACCGGGTTGCCATCTGACCAGTCGAACTGATAGCATCCTGCTCCGTCTGCAATCCATGCGGTAGTAGATGGATGAGTGAGCGAGTTAAGGGTTAGGCCACCACTGCCCTGGGTCGATCCCACAGTGCTAAAGCCATATCCGTTATAGGCATTGTCCCAGTAAGCCGCGCACATAGCATAGCTGCCATAGTGAGTGGCGTCCGCGCCAGATAGCTGCTGGTAAGGAACGAATTGCCCCGTGGCCCCAACACTCAAATCATCGGCAAAATCAGGACAGTGATATACACCGGTGCTCTTTACGTAGGGATAGATTTCATCCATCCATTTGTATTTAATATTTCCAGGTCCTCCGGTTGGATCGGATGGCTCGTAGCCGTTGTTGCCCATCCACGCCTTAGCTAAAAATTCATCGTTATCCTCGCTGTACTGAATCAGTCCGAGTCCGATTTGTTTCAGATTTGAAAGACAGGTTGTTTGCCGCGCCTTTTCGCGTACTTTTGCAAACACGGGAAAGAGAATAGCCGCCAATATGGCTATTATAGCGATGACAACTAGAAGTTCTATGAGAGTAAAGCCCGTCCGACACTTATTTGCAATAGTAGCTTGATCCATAATATCCCTCCAGGAATTCTAAATTATGAGGCTCTGGTTGCGACTATCTCGATCGTCTCTCCAGGCAATTCCAGTATAGATTACTTAGGTTTGGCCGTCAATACGACAAAATTGCATAAAAATGCTACGTAATTGCATCTCAACCCAAGCATGCCTCGAAAGCCAGTAGTAAACGGTTTTTCTACTGGCTTAGCACTACGGTTTCGATGGAGTGAGCGGGGGTATGTGCGGATACGGCGCGTCCGTCGATCCATACTTTGAAGTCGTGGGTGCTGTCGGTTTCGTTGAGGACGACGGTCGCGATGGAATTGTCCGGATTGATGAAGGCGGTGGCGATCAAACGGTCATCGTCGGACGTGCAGGCGATGCGCTGCGCTCCGGGCTTGATGAACTTCGAGAACTGGCCCAGGTAGTAGTAGGACGTGAGATAACGGACATCGCCCGTTGTGGTGTCTACGATCACGGGAGCAGAGCACGGATTGCCGTCATGGAAAGGACCGCCATTCTGATCGAGAATGAGGTTCCATTCCGTCCATCCGGTGCTCCAGTGGTTCAGATCGAGGATTTCGCTTTTGGCGTAGGGCTCGGCCTGGGACGCGTCATCGAGATGCCCAGGCCAGAAATAGACTGTCCCTTCCGTGAAGATCAAGGGTTTATCCGGCCACGCGTCATGCACCGGCTCGGGATTTTCGAAGTGATCGCCGGAATACCAGTGATAGGCCATGCCCCAGACGTACTTCGATGTCTTCGGGTCCGAATAAATCTCTTCGGCCCGTTGGTACATCATGCCGCGGTTGTGGTCCCAGATCATCAGCTTGACGCCGGACAGTCCTGATTTCTGTAGATCCGGCCCGAGGTAGTCTCGAATGAACTCATGTTCATCCTGAGCTGTGACGATACACGATTCCCACGACTGCACCGCGAGCGGCTCGTTCTGTATGGTCAATCCCCAAATGGGAACGCCGGCCGCCTGGTACGCATGGACGTAGCGCACAAAATAATCCGCCCAGGCT
>Ga0302315_10003652_pt1 | contig 13784 bp, 8 predicted proteins | sample III_Palsa_N3_1_FD_200532 | JGI IMG/M metagenome (GOLD analysis project Ga0302315, IMG submission 200532) | Peat permafrost microbial communities from Stordalen Mire near Abisko, Sweden - III_Palsa_N3_1 | ecosystem: Environmental > Terrestrial > Soil > Palsa > Peat permafrost | place: Sweden... | reverse complement strand
GGTGTAGGCAGCCGAGATTGAATGTTTTCCAGATGCGAGCGTTGAGGTAGAAAACGCGGCCGAATTGTTGGAGCCGACCTTGACTGTGACCAGAGGGGAGCTGCCATCGAAGAACGTCATGTTGCCGGTTGGAAGCGCGGGGAGAAGTTGCGACGGCGACACGGTGGCTGTGAAGCTCACGCTGGAGCCCGCGACGGCAGGATTGCTTGAAGAAACAAGATTCACGCTGGTGAAGATGGACGCGCTGGACTCAACTACCTCCACCAGCACAGTCGACGTCGATTTGGCGTAGTTGGTGTCGCCGGAGTAAGTAGCTGTGATGTTGTGGGTGCCAATGGCGAGCGCAATTGTCGAATAAGTGGCTTGGCGATTCGTTCCAAGGTTCGACGACCCGAGGAGCGTGGCGCCATCGTAGAAGCTGACCGTGCCTGTCGCCAGCACACCGATCGGCGAAGCCACAGTCGCGGTGAAGTTGACGGCGTAACCCAGATAGCCGGGGTTGGGGTTGCCTGTGACTGAAGTTGTGGTCGCCGAGGGACCCAGGCCTGAGCCGTTCAACTCGACGACATTCGAAGTCGAAGGCGCGTATGGATCGGCTGCACCCGGAGTGTACACCGCATCCACATTGTGAACACTGGCGCCGCTCAAAACTACATCGTTCAGCGTCGCAGGCAGCGTTTGGGCGCCAAGCAGAATCGACACCGTCGCATTGGAGTAGTTGGTAACGGCAAGGCTGTTCAGTCCTCCGCCGGTAAAGTCGCCGAAAGCGATGCCGGTGGGAAACCCGCCTGTGGCCATCACGTTCTGCGCCGCGAATGTTCCATTTCCCTTGCCATTGAGAATGGACACAGTACTGTCAAATTCGTTCACGACGGCAAGATCCGGGATGCCGTCGGCGTTGAAGTCGGCGGCGGTCAGCACGTTCGGTCCGGTGCCGACGGGGTAGGCCGTCTGTGCGGCAAATGTTCCGTTGCCCTTATTCAGGAGAACGGAGACGGTGCTGTCAGCAGAGTTGACAACCGCGAGGTCTGGCGCACCATCGCCATTCAAGTCGGTGGCAATTACGGCCAGGGGTGTTTTTCCGGTCGCATAGGTGACCTGCTGCTGAAAGGTCCCATCGCCGTTTCCAAGCAGCACCGAAACCGTATTCCCGAACGAGTTGGTCACGATCAGATCGGATTTCCCGTCGCCGTTGACATCCGCAACGGCAATGCCTTCCGGCGTGGTCTCTCCGGCGTAGGCCACCGCAGTCTGGAATGTGCCGTCCCCGTACCCGAGCAGGACCAGCACGGTGCTGTCCAGGGAATCGGTGATCGCGATATCGAGACGGCCATCACGATTGAAGTCGCCCAATACCATGGCATAGGGAACGGCGTTGAAGTTGAACGCGCCTGGGTCAGGCGGCGCCAGCACTTGTTTTGGCGCTGCAAAGGTACCGTCCCCGTTGCCGAGCGCGATGAATATGGAGCCATCCCCATTGAGCAGCGCAAAGTCAGGCTTCCCGTCGCCGTTGAAATCGCCGGCCAGCACTTGCTGCGTATAGCTGGCGGAATAGGTGAAGATCACTTTGGGCGCGCCCAAGGTACCATCGCCGTTGCCTTTCTCCACGGCTACCGTCTCGTCGTTGGAATTGGTAATTACCAGGTCTTCGATGCCATCCCCGCTGAAATCTGCTACCGCAACAGAGGTCGGTCCGCCGCCTGTGGGGAACGTCACTTGCGGCAGAAGTCCGTAAGTCGCGGCGCCCAGGTTGGCCGAGCCGAGATCCGCGTTGCTGTTGCTCGTGTCCTGGAACATCAGGGTGGTAGCTGTCGGCGGTGCTTTGCCGTAGGCCAATAAATCCGCATTGAGGGTGTAGCCAGCCTCGCTTCCCGTGGCTGCCAGCGTGGTCTGGGTGATGTAGTTCTGCACCGGATCGACGGTGAGCGGGACCGGCGACGAAGTGCTCGCCGCAAACGCATTCTGCGCCTCGAGCGATGCCGTGAGCGAATGAGTGCCCACGGGCAGGATGAGCGTGGCCGTGGCCGTGCCGGAACTGTTCACTTCACCGGTGGCAATCAGTTTAGGAGTCGCTGCGGCATCGATGAAGTCGACCACACCCTGCGTCACCGGCTTGGACGCGCCGGTTTGCACAGTGGCTGTGAGTGTTTCCGCGGTCTCAGCGGGGACACTGCCGCTGGCTGAGAGCTTGAGCGCGGTGCTTGTGCTCACTGAAGGCGCCAGGACGACGATGTTGCTTTGCTTCGCAGTGTTGGTCGTCAGGCCTGAGGTGGTCGCGGTGATGGATTGCGTCCCCACGGTCTTGAATGTGACGGCGAAGGGCGCGTATCCGTTATCGGCGCTTGTGAAGGTGTGGGTCGCCGGGGAAATGACCGCCGCGGTGTCTGAGGTGGTGAGCGTTACTGTTCCAGTGAATGCTGGAGTGGGGTTGCCATACTGGTCTTCCACCGATACGCCCACCACGCCCGGGACACCTGTCGCGGCAGGTGTGATGTAGGGATTTGAGAGAACAAGCTGACTGCTGGCGCCCGGCAGGACCGTGATGCCATAACTGCTGTTCTGCACATTCGTATTGGGAATGGAACAGTAATACACGTACAGGCCGGCTTCGGTGGGCGCAACGATGGTGCTAGTGAAGTCCGCGTATCCGTCCACCGCGTTTACGGTGTAGGACTGCGTGTAAAAAAGGGAAAAACCGACAATCGTCACCTGCACTGGGCCGTTGTAATTAGATTCCACTTCGCCATCGGTGACGACCTCGACCGTAACCGCGCCGCCGGGTAATTGACCCGCGAAGGTTGTGGTGGGAAGATTTGGAGTGAACAAGACCGACTGAGCCAGGGATCCGCTTACCAGCACACTGTTGGAAAAGGAGGTCACATACGCATCGTTCGGTCCCGGAACATACTTCGCATAGACAGCGTGTTGCAACGTGTCCGGGATGTTCACAGGCGTCAGCGTCAGCGAGTAGGTTTGAGCATCGGCGAGCGAGGAAATGGCAAGTTCCTGATCTTGCAGGTTGTAATAGGAGGGAATTGTCTTGTTGGTCGCCACCAGCGTTGGCAGGCCGTCGTTGAGAAAGTCGCCGGATACCAGGCCGAGAACCGACTGTCCGAAGGCCATCTGTTGCGTCACGTTATCCAGGAAGCCTCCGGGGTTTCCCTGGACAGTAATCACGCCGGACCCTGTTGCACCCGCGTACCCTATCGCCAGATCCAGAATCCCATCCTGGTTGAAGTCACCCACGGCAAGTGACATGGGCTGGGCAACGTTGTTGCCGCCGGTGACTCCGCCGTTCTCCTCGAAGGTGCCGTTGCCCGCGCCGCTGAAGGCGTCCGTGAGGTTCATTGAAGGGATGGTTACCGCCACGTCCTGATGCCCGCTGCCGAAGTCGGCAGCCACGATCGCGGAGGTTCCTCCCTCTGTCTCAATCGTTAGCGGCGTGTCGAACTGGTTGCCCCCCTTGCCGAACAGGACCGTGAATGCGCTGTCTTTGAGTGAAGTCACGGCCAGATCGGGAATGCCATCCTCGTTGAAATCGGCAATCGCGATCCCATTGGGCGCATTCCCGACCGTCAATGTGCTCTGCGATTTGAAAGTGCCGTCGCCATTTCCATACAGAATGGAGATGGTGTTTGAGCCTGAATTGGTGATGAGCGCATCCAGGTTGCCGTCCTGATTCACGTCGGCTACCACCACTGCGGTGGGACTTGCTCCAGTTGAGACCGAGATCGGCAGTCCAAATGTCCCATCGCCTTTGCCCAGCAGCACATCGGCCGTATCGTCGCCAGTATTGGTCACGATCAAGTCGAGGATGCCGTCGTTATTGAAATCCGCCAGCGCGATGCCGGTGGGAGAATGGCCAACCGCGTAGACCTGCGTCTGGGTGAAGTAACCGAATCCGTTACCCAGGTAGACAGTGACGGTATTGTCGGTCGATGCCGAATTGACGGCCACGACGTCGAGAATGCCGTCCCCGTTGATGTCCCCAGCAGCCAGGGCATAGCCGGAGGTGCCGACACGCGTGTCGTAAGTCTCGACCACGAAGTCGTAATAAGGACCCGTCGGCGTTAGAGAGCCCAGAACATTGCCTGAATTGCCGTCAATAAATTGCACCTGCCCGGTGGGTTTGGGCTGCGCGAAGAAGCCCGCCGCATCCAGGAGCGTGGTATAGCCAGGGGATTGGGTCGACGTGAGCAGTCCGCTGGTTGCAAAGGCTTCAGTGCCGTTGACGACATAAGACAGCGACGCCGATGGGTTGGAAGGCGCAGTCGCGGTTCCATTGAACGTGGCGGTCAATGGATGTGTGCCAACTGGCAACACAGTTTTGAATTGAGCTACGCCGGAGGTGCTCAACTGCGCTGTGCCGATCAGCGCCGGCAGGCGGGAACTGTCGTAGAACGCGACCGTGCCGGGATACTGCGGGCTTGAACCATTGACCACGGTCGCGGTCAGTGTCTCGACAGCCCTGGTGGCTGCCGGGCTGGCCGGAGATACCGCCAGAGTCGTCTTCACCGTCGCCGAAGCCACCGTGATCCCGGTTTGCGAAACGCTTGTCAAACCCGTCGAAGTGGCCGTCAGACTCTGCGTGCCCGCTGTCTTCAAGGCGATCTGGAAGGTATAAACGCCTGCGTCGGCGGCCACGAAGGTGTGGCTTACGGGAGTAAATGTAGCAGCTGCGTCAGAACTGGATATTGTCACGGCGCCAGTAAACGTGGCCACCGCGTTGCCGTTCTTATCGACAGCCGCAATGGTCCATGGAGTGGCAACACCGGGATTGGCAGGCGTGGGGAACTTGTTGACAATCGCCAGAGCTATTGGGGTGGTCACGCCGGCGACGACCGTTTCGTCTGCCTCGGCGCCCCCGATAAGTACGACGCTTGAAGAGCCTGCGAAATACACGTAATTTCCGGCCTTGGTGAGAGGAGGAAGCGTAGTGAACGTTGCGATTCCATTGGACGATACAGCGGAATAGCTCGGAGAATAATCGTCTGGGCCGGTTACGATCAGCGTCACGGTTTCGTTCTTGACGGTAAGCACCTGGCCGTCGACGTACACAGTCACGCCGACAGCACCGGGCGCCTGCCCTGCGGTGAGCGTTGTGGGCGGCGGAGTCGAAAACGAAACGTAGTACTGCGACGGATAGAGCGTCTCCACATTGGATTTGCCCGACTTATAAGGGTCTGAGGCACCCGCGGAATAGTCCGCCTGGGCGGTCTCCATGGAGGTTACGAGTACGCCGGTTATTTCGGCGGAATAATTCGAATTCGCGAGCGTAACGCTGAGTCCGCTGTCCTCAGTCCCGGCGACGAAACTCAGCATGCCTGACCCATCAAGGTCCGCTGCCAAGGGCGCGCCGGTTCCCGAGCCTCCGGCAACCGAATATGCTGTCCCGAAGGTCCCATCGCCTTTTCCGGGCAGAACATTGACGTAAGTGTTGCCATAGGTGTAATCGTTGATCGGCACGGCCAGATCGAGCTTGCCGTCTCCGTTGAAGTCCCCAATCAGAACTGCGCCCCCAAAACTGCCAGAGGTGTATGTGGCCGCGGCGGCCAGCGTTCCACCGGCCTTGCCAAGCAGGACATACGTGTCCTGGGTCGACAAATCGCTGTTCACCACTACATCCGGTATGCCATCCCCGTTGAGGTCCGCAATAGCCAGCCCGGTGGGGTTGCCGGGAAGAGCGTAGTCGACAGGATTTGCGAAAGTACCGTCTCCTTTGCCTAACATTACTGAGAGGTCTTGCATGTTCATGCCGGAGTAGCCTTGGTTGGCGAATATAATGTCGGGAATTCCATCGCCATTCAAGTCGGCGATAGCGATTGCGTCCGCGTTAACGTCGGTGAATGTATTGGTCAGGAAGGCCGCGGCCTGAAACGTGCCGTCGCCATTCCCTAGTGCAATCGCTATCGGGGCGCCACCGAAGCCGGGGTCGAATCCGCCGTTGACGAACACCAGGTCCAGTTTCCCGTCTCCATTGACGTCGGCGACCACCATCGCATTGCCCCCGGCGTTGATCGGAGAGGTTGCCGCCTGAAATGTTCCATCTCCATTTCCCAGCATTACCAGCATTGCGCCCGTGTAGTTATCAATGCATATGAGGTCGAGATTGCCGTCGCCGTTCAGGTCGACAGCCACAGGTTCCCCGGGCTCGGTCCCGGCGGTATAGGGCACCCCGGCGGCAAATGTTCCGTCCCCATTGCCCAGGAAGATTACGATTTGGCTGTTATTGTTTGAGACTGCCAGGTCGGGAATGCCATCGTTATTGAAATCCCCGGCGGCGACTCCGACAACCGACGAAGCGCCGTCGGCGGTGCCGGTGCTGTAGAGGACGTACGGGTCGAAGTTCAGGCTCTGGAAGGTCAGCGGGGACGTTCCAAGGGATGCGTTGCTGTTTGAAGGCGAGACGAAGTTGACGCTTCCTGTGGGTCCGGCCTTGGCGTGGAATGAAAGATTGTTGGTGAGCGTATAGGTGCCCTGCACCTGTTGCGCCATCAGGTTGCTGAGAAAAGCAATGTTTCCCTTGGCCGTGACGGTCATCGGCTGGGCAGCCGATGCGCTTGCCGCATAGGTTCCTCTTGCCTCAAACTTTGCGGTCAGGGAATGCACGCCGATTGTGAATACTGTCCGGAACACGGCCTTGCCGGCAGAAGTTAGCTGACTGCTGCCGATGGGCAGGCCGGGACTATAGGTGTCATAAAAATCGACCGTGCCGCCAGCCACCGGCGTAGATCCCGCAAGTACCGTTGCGGTCAAAATGACGTCAGTCTGCGCGGTCACGGGCGTGGATGGGCTCACCGTGAGCGAAGTTGTGGTTGCGGTGGCCCATGCCGCAATTCCTGAAGAGAGGATGAGAGCGATTCCGGCAATCCGTGCCGTCCCCCGCCCCAGGATCCTGCGGGCTTGCGGTGTCCGGTTGAACAAATGGCTAAGAAGGGGCCTTGGGAAATTGCGAGGGCTAACGCGCATGCGGATCTGCCTCCTGCACACAGATAGCGCGAAGCATGGAAAAAATGAATCACGCCATTTGATTTTGCGGAGAAGTACAACCATTTTGCGGTAAGCGGCCTGGCGGCAGCACCTGTTCTTCGGGAAGATCGGGGCTCAAGTTCGACTTCACCTCAAGTACAGTCGGAATCTACACATTCTTCTTGGCGGCAGCAAGAAACCCGGCGCGCCAGGCTCATTCCAGGAGAGTTGTCGATTATTAGTGCGGCTTGAATGTCTTCCCGGTTTCGAAGACCGATCTGAGACGGGAGAAAATGCACGGCCAGCCGCCAACGCGGGGGCGTGCCCAGCATCATTTTCCATCCAGCGGTCCTCTGTGACGGAGACTGATCGTCTCCGGTATCTCTGAGCTGAGCTAAATGTGTGCTTCCAACAAAATTCCAGGTCATGAGACCTGTACACAACAGACCCTTCAAGAACCACAAAGTTCCACAACTCAACGAGCGAAATATCACCTGACTGTAGATGATTCTGTGGATGGTGTTGCATCCGGGGCCGCGTGCTAAACCCACCGCTGGCGCGCCTTCCGGCACTAGAGCACCTGGGTCAACGCTAGAGGGTCGGGCATGTCGGCTTATAAGTCATTGATTTTATTGGTCGGCGATATTGTTCGCAACCGAAACGCAAGCTCGGCGCAACTGATTGGTGAGCCCGAACCGTTCCGAAGCTGGGAAGGAAGATGTGAGCCGGTAGATTTCCAGACTCATCTGGACTGCCCGCTGCCACACCATGAGATCTTTGAAAGATTCGTTCATTTCTTGGCCGCTCATTTCCTTCAGAGCCGATACAACCGTCGTCATCTGAAGGAAAAAAACAGCAGCAAATAAGCAGCGAACTTGAATGGTGCAGTAGGAGCCGCCCGCAAACTCTTTTGGCAAAGTCGAGACGCGATCACACGCAGCCAGCCGGTCAAGCGGGTTTTTCTATTCCCTATTCCCTGTTCCCCGTTTTTTCACACGGGTTGCGGATAGTTGTCTTCTTCCTCTTCTATCCCATATCGCCGCAGAAGATTCGGCAAGGTCTGCGAGAACGCCGAGCGCGGCATCACCGTATCGCACCCCGCTTCAATCGCCTTCAACTTCAAATCACCTTGCAGGTGGTTCAAGAATCCCACAATCGAAGTGGCCTTCTTGAACTTTGTCTTGAACTTCGGAATCAGCGTCATCGGCTTGGCGTTGAGGTTGTTCAGGTCAAACACCATCAGAGCTGGCCGGTCGGCCTCGGCCAGATCCGTCAGCCTGGCCACGGACTCCTTGTCGTTCTTGACGAACTCAACCTTCACACCCAGCTTCTTTGAAGTTTCTTGAATCTTGGCTTGAAAGAACAGGTCGTCAATGAAGCAGAAGATGCGCGTCGGCGCGTCTTCCCGCACCAGCGCGGCAGGCGCCGTATATGCTTCCTGGTAATAGCCACCGCCGTGGCCGTTGCTGCTGGTGATCTGAATCGTCGAGGGAGGGCCGTCCGCTACGTTGCCGTTCACCGCGCGGTAGCTGTGGTCCATGGGACCCACAAACTCGCGCGGCCCGCGCTGTTTGCCCTTGCGCTTGCCCTGCGAGCCGCCCTGCGTATTTCCGGGCTGATGGCTCAGGCCATTTTGAGACGTGTTATTGCCCGGCTGCGCTCCGCCGCCCGAACCCTTCTGGAAGAACTTCTTCTTCTTCCGTCCCTGGCCCTGGTGCCCCTGGCCCTGATGCTGACCCGGCGGCCTCTGCTGCTGAGGAGGCGATGCCAACTGTGCCACAGGTTGTGCCGGTGGCGCCTGACCTTGCGGCTGTCCCTGCTGCACCTGGGCCGCGCTCTGTTGGCTGTTCTTGTTTTTGCGGCGGCGCCGCCGGCGCCGATGCCCTTGCGACTGCACCTGGCCATTGGCCGGTGCCGGCCCCAATTCAGTTTGGGGCTGCGTCGATTCTGTCGTCATGCGTGTACTTCCTGGCAATGTGCTGTGTGGTGCATTGCGTTCTCGCGTTCAGCTGCCTGAGCCTCGCCGCCGAACTCCCTTTGCCTGCCTGCGCTCCACTCGCGAACGGGAACTCCTCAGCCTGCAATCTGGTCACGTGAAGATTCCCGGCAAACTGCGCTCAAGCTAATCCGCCCCGCGCATTCTGCCACAATCCCCCGAAGACTGGCCCAATTCTGACTTTCCCGGCCTCTGCACAGGAACTCCGTGAGAGTTCCCTCCGGTTCTCTGAATCGATTCGGTGTGGCCGGTGCTTTCCTCTGGTAATGCCCTTCCTATGGGAGTTTCCGCCGCGCGTCATCTGATAAAGAAATCTGCAATGTGGCGAAACTTCCTTGCTCGGCGGCGAGCGCGCTCTACCCGCAGCAGCGATTTCACGGATGCCGTCAGGAGAAGCCGATATGCTCAGGTGGCTTTTTTGATGGAGAAAAAGCTACCTTGCTGGCCCTCCGCTGTGCCACTGCTCCCTGAAATTGCTTTTTGGGTGGCTTGCGTCAGCCGCTTGATAGGCAAGTTCGATACTACAGGCAAGTGCATAGGCTGGCAAGTCCACTTTGGGGTCACAACTGTTTTTGACCCATGCCACGTCAGCCCAATCGAGCCCCGGAAACACGAAACGCCACTCCCAGTAGAGTGGCGTTTCGCTGTCCTGTGCCGGTCACTGGCCTCCCAAGCATGTGAGGACGGTGGTTATATCCACCGCGCCTTCCGCAGGCTCATTCCGGCCGGTTTCCCCTTTGCGGGGCCGCTTCTTTGGCGGTGGCTCTTGCCGGGTCCTGCTCTTCTTTGGGCTGGCCGGGATTCTCTCCAGCAGCCGGTACATCACTGGCACCCTCTGGGTAGCAATTCACGGACCGTTCCATTTCTTCCATGTTTTCAATTACTTGCGCACACTCGAATGCTTCGCTTGTCTATATTCTGGTATTTGCATGGGACAAAAAATCCAATAAATAATAGATTCGCCCTCAGCTCTGGCACTGCGGACAATAATGTGTACCCCTGCCCGCCACCACAATTCGCCGGATCGTTGTCCCGCACTGCCGGCACGGTTGACCAGTCCGCAGGTAAACGCAATGCTCCAGTTGAAAGAAACCCCGCACCCCATCTGCATCCACATAGTCCGACACGGACGATCCGCCCATCCGGATCGCATGTTCCAGCACCGCAAGCAAACCAAGCCGCAACCGCTCCAGTTCGGCTTTCGTCAACCGCCCGGCTCGCCGCCGCGGTCGGATTCCCGCCCGAAACAGGCTCTCATCCGCATAAATGTTCCCCACCCCTGTCAGCAGAGTCTGGTTCAGCAGTGCCGCTTTGATGACCAGCTTGCGCCCCCGAAACAGTGCGGCAAATTCGTCAGCTCCAATCGTCAGTGGCTCCGTTCCCGCGCCTTTGAAGACCGCCGCGCTCCCCAAGTCGCGAAACTCCAGCCGTCCAAATCGGCGCGGATCAACAAAGCGAATTTCGCGCCCGCTCTTCAGGCGGAGCCGCGCATGGGTATGATCGCCAACAGGACCATCCGGAGTAGTCACCAGCAGCCGCCCTGTCATGCCCAGATGCACAATCCACTGAGCGTCTGGTTCGCCCTTGCTCTCGTCCAAGGGTCTGCCGCATGCAGTACCCAGCTCGCAGACAATGTGTTTTCCGGTTCGATGGACTGCAAGAATGGTGCGGCCTTCAAGACCTTTGGCCTGCTTCAGCGCCGATGTCTTGAAGGGCTCGCGGTAGCTGCTGAACCAGGCTTCGACGATGCGGTCTCCGCGCACGCGCGCATTCACCCCGCGCGCAATGGTCTCCACCTCAGGCAGTTCCGGCATCGGTCCATTGTAGAAGACTGCGGCGTATTCGACGGAGGCCCGCGTTACCCGTAGTTCTCCGTCAGCCGGTCCTCTTCCCGGGCCAGGCTCGTTTGTCTTGCGCCCCACTTCTCCAGATACAGCAGTCCCAATCCGAGGCCGGCAAGAAACACTCCCACGGAGGAGTACTCAACAATGTCCAATCGCCGGTCTTCAGCCGCAGTCTGGTACACCACGATCCCATGGATGTTGCGGGGCACCGTGCGCAGTTCCTGTGGTGACGGCCACTTGGGCATCGTGTCCAGGTAGTGGCCTGAGATCATCGCCGATACAATCAATCCCGCTAAACCAGGCAGCATCAATGTCAACGCGATCGCCTTCAGCCGTGCCAGTTGCTTCGTCTTCATTGTGTCCCCTTCAATCCGGCACAATTAGTTGTTAGAAGGTGTTTATAACAGAATCCGGGCTCCTGCCCGTGATAAGGCAAAACGCACGGCGCTCGCAAGTAATCTTCGAAGAAGATAAAAGTAACAATGCTGCGCGGCTGCGGCCGTAGGATTTCAACGCCGTTCCCTTTGCGGGCCCTGGCCTATTTGTGCTCGCCGTGTTCCCCGGGGTCGCGAATCTTGCTTACCTCGAAGCTCACAATCTTCCAAGCACCTGTGGCATCGCGCACATACACCCGCGTATAGCGGTAGCTGCCTGACACCTCGCCATCGCCTGTAGCGCCTTGCACTTCGGCAAGCGATGTGACCAGTGCAGTTGTCCCATAAAACCGGACTTTGCGATCGGAAATATCGAGCGTGGTGAAGTGCACCTGTCCGGTGCGCAGACTGTTCAGCGCCTGCTCCTTGGTTTGCAGGGTTCCGTTGGCGGTAATGGCTATGTAGTCATCCGCCAGCAGCCCGTCCATCACCGCTGTGCTGCCTTTGAGCACGGCGTTTCGCCAGGTTTCCTCAAGCTGATCTATTTCGCGACGGCTCTCATGCTTCTGCGGTCTGGGCGATCCCTGGCTGAGCGCAACCGGTACCGCGCACAATGCCAGCAAGATGAAAGCAGCAAGCATTGGCGCATGGTTCATCCCATGCATTGTTTCAGGCGCTATCCACCGGAATCTTGGCTTCAAGAGGTTGGTCATGGCACGGGGCATGGGCGTATCGGATACTAGTCTTGAAAAGGCCTGCCGGTCAATTGGAATAAGGTCGTATCGTTGCAGGCTCACATTACCACTGGCTCAAAACCGCAGTGACCCCTGACTCTGGGCCGGCCCAATCCTTGGACGAAACTCCTCGATCAAATGAGAGCAATCAGATTCTCCACCCGCCGCTCACGCATCTTCTGGTAGAGTCCGCCCACCGCGTGTTTCTTGAAGTGCTCCGTGGCTCGGTGTGCGGACAACGCCTTCTGGTCCAGATACTGCTCGTAGATCACCACCGTATCCGGATCGTCTTCCAATCGGTGCGGAATATAGGTCACACAGCCCGGCTCCTGGCGCGAAGCCTCGGCCAGCAATCGCAGAGTCTCCGTCACGTCGGCGCGATCTTCCTGATTAAATGTAAGACGAACATTGAAACTTACCATCAGAGTCGTTTTCCCTCTCCGCGAGACATTCCGCCCACCCGTTCCGCCCAAGGTTTCCGGTCCGCTTGCATCAGTCTATCCGTGAATGCTGTCCAGGGCCGCTGCGAACTCCGGCAGCACCATCGTCTGCTCCCGGTCCGGCCCGGTTGAAACCATTCCGATCCGCGCGCCGCTCTCCCGCTCCTGGAAGCGCAGATATTCCTGCGCCGCTTGCGGCAGCCGCCCAAACTCCGTAATCCCCTCGGTCGACTCACTCCAGCCCTTCAGCGTCGTGTAGACCGGTTTGACCCGCTCCAGCCCATCCACATCCGCCGGAATCTCATCCGTTACCTTGCCGTCAATCTCATACCCCACGCAAATTGGAATCTCCTCGAGTGTATCCAGCACGTCCAGCTTGGTAATCACCAGCCACTCGGCGCCGTTCACCTGGTTCGAATAGCGCAGCAGTGGAATGTCCAGCCAGCCGCACCGCCGCGGCCGTCCCGTCACCGCTCCATACTCATTGCCGCGCGCCCGCAACTCTTCGCCCGCCGCGTCATGAATCTCGGTGGGAAACGGTCCTCCGCCCACCCGCGTCACATATGCCTTGGTCACCGAGATCACCGTTCCAATCGCCGTCGGCCCCACTCCGGTTCCAGTAGCCGCGCCGCCCGCCGTAGCCGACGACGAAGTCACAAACGGATAGGTCCCATGATCGATGTCCAGCATCGTCCCCTGCGCGCCCTCGAACATCACGCTGCCGCCCTCGGCCAATATCTTATTCAGCAGCCGCCCCGTATCCGCCACAAACGGCCTCACCTGCTCCGCCGCCGCCGCGTACTCGTCGAACATCTTTTCCGGATCGAGCGCCGCCGTGCCTGTCCCAAACAGCGCCCGCACAATCGCGTTTTTCTCCGCGCAGGCCGCCTCGATATGTGTCTTCAGCAGCGCCGGACGCAGCAGGTCCACCACGCGCAAACCGCTGCGCGCCATCTTGTCCTCATACGCCGGACCAATCCCCCTGCTCGTCGTCCCAATCTTCTGCCGTCCCGGCGCGCTCTCCGCCGCCAGCTCGATCATGCGGTGGTAAGGCAAGATGACCTGCGCCCGATTGGAAACAAAAAGCTGCTCGTCGACAGCCACGCCCAGCCCGCGCAGCTTCTCCACTTCCTTCAGGAACGCAATCGGATCAAGCACCACCCCATTACCAATGATGCCTTTGCATCCCGGCCGCAGCACTCCGCATGGGATCAGTTGGAGTACAAACCGCTGCCCGCCAATGATCACCGTGTGCCCTGCGTTGTGCCCCCCCGCGTAGCGCGCCACGGCGGCAAAGCGCTCGCTCAGCACGTCCACAATTTTCCCCTTGCCCTCGTCGCCCCACTGGGCGCCCAGCACTACAGCTGTTCTTGCTCGCATCATGTTCCTGTCTCTGGAAAGAACCCCGAAAAATTATCAAAAAATTA
>Ga0302315_10003643_pt1 | contig 13813 bp, 13 predicted proteins | sample III_Palsa_N3_1_FD_200532 | JGI IMG/M metagenome (GOLD analysis project Ga0302315, IMG submission 200532) | Peat permafrost microbial communities from Stordalen Mire near Abisko, Sweden - III_Palsa_N3_1 | ecosystem: Environmental > Terrestrial > Soil > Palsa > Peat permafrost | place: Sweden... | reverse complement strand
GCACTTCGAAAGAAAACTCACGCACGTGTTGCTCTTCGATTTAATCCCGACGTCAATGCGAAAACGCATCCTTATATTTCGACGGGCCTTAAGAAAAATAAATTCGGACTCAACCGTAAAGAAATTATCGCGGCTCTTCCAGAAATCTTGAAGCTAAAGTCGATCACGATCGCAGGCCTGAGCATTCACATTGGAAGTCAGCTGCTCTCGCTCAAGCCACTCGAAGCATCTTTTATGAAATTAAAAGACCTCGCTCGCGAAATTGAACCCAAGCTTCACAAGCCTTTAGAGTTTTTTGATCTCGGCGGTGGCGTGGGGATTTCCTATGAGATCGAAAAGGCAAAGTCTCCATCCATCTCCGACTATTGCGCCTTGATTCAAAAGCACTTTAGTTCTGGGTCCAAAAAAATCGTTCTCGAGCCCGGCCGATTGATCGCCGGAAACTCAGGCGTTCTCATCAGTGAAGTGCTTTTTCGGAAAAAGAGAACTTCCAAAGATTTTTTGATCATCGACGCCGCCATGAATGATCTCCTGAGGCCTGCACTTTACGGAAGTTTTCACGACATGCTTCCTGTCAAAAAAGTTGGCGGCTCCACTCGCCTGACAGATATTGTCGGGCCGGTCTGCGAAACCTCAGACTGCTTTGCCTCGGATCGGAAGATCTCCTCGAAACTCGACTCTGGAGATTTTATCGCGATCTTGTCCTCAGGCGCTTATGGATTCTCCATGGCCAGCAACTACAACAGTCGCCCGCGCCCGCCTGAAGTGCTCGTGCAAAACGGCCGCACAAAAGTCATTCGAAAACGCGAAACCTATCAAGACCTCGTTCGAGGGGAGGAGATCGTATGAAGGGTGTTTATACTGCTCTAGTTACGCCATTTGATTCTCATGGGGTGCTTGACCTGAAAGCCTTCCGTAAAATATTGGATGATCAGATCGATGCGAAGGTCGCGGGCGTGATCCCCTGCGGGACAACCGGCGAAACACCCACTCTGAGTGTTGAAGAAAAGCAGACGCTCATTCAAACGAGTGTTGAGGCTTGTCGCGGAACGGGAGTGAAGGTCCTCGCAGGAACAGGTACTAACGATACTGAAGAGACTGTTTCTTTTTCGAAATGGGCCTCAGACCAGGGTGTCGATGGAGTTTTGGTCGTCACTCCTTATTACAACAAACCTTCTCAAGCCGGACTCGTCGATCACTTTCTCGCCGTTGCTCGTGAAGTTAGCTGTGAAGTCATGCTCTACAATGTTCCAGGTCGCACTGGTGTCAGTCTTTCTACTCAAGCCATCTGCGATCTCGCCGAGCATCCTCGGATCACGAGCCTCAAAGAAGCAACTGGTAACGTACCTTTTACGAGCGAGATTCTCGATTGCATTCGAAAGACCGAACACCCGATTGATATTTTGTCGGGCGACGATGCGACTTTCCTTCCGATGCTTTCTGTCGGCGCAGTCGGCGTTGTTTCGGTCTCGAGTAATCTCTTTCCTCGCGCGATGGTCCAGATTCAAAAAGCATTTGAAACAGGTAACATCAAAGAAGCGACTTCGCTTCATCGTCGATATTTCCCGCTATTTCGGGACCTTTTTATTGAATCCAATCCCGTGCCCATCAAGTTTGCAATGAGCGTTGCGGGCTTCTGTGGAACAAGAGTGAGAAGACCACTTGTCGAAATGGGATCAGCAAGTCTCGAAAAACTCAGCATGAGCTTGAAAGAGTGCGGAATTCAGATTGGATCTCGCGCGTGAGTACCACAGGACTTGGCGTCTTATTAGGTGTTGGGCTTCTGGGGCGCGGACGAATGGGGAAAGTCCTCGAGGCGCTCATCAAAACAGACTTTGCAACCCAAGCTCAGGTCACTTCGATCGTTGGGAGAGATGGTTCGATGGAAAGTCTCGCACCGAGTGCTGTCGTCATCGACTTCTCACTCCCTGAGGCAGTGCTCAGTTATGTGAGTACTTTTAAGTCCCGCCCGAACCCTCCTGCACTGATTGTCGCCAGTACCGGATGGAAGCTTGATCAGCGTAAGGAACTCGAAGCGTACTCGGCTCTGGCTCCTGTGATGATTTCGTCGAACTTTTCGTTGGGCGTGTTGGCGATGATGGATATCCTCAAAAAAGCGTCTCCGATGCTTGAGAAGCTTGGCTACACTCCCGTGATTTCTGAAACCCATCACCGTCACAAAAAGGATTCTCCGAGTGGAACCGCCCTATCTTTGCAGCGTGTCATCGCACCCGCAGGACCTGGCAATGTGCAGACGCACAGCACTCGCGCCGGTGAAGTCATCGGTGATCACGAAGTTACTTTCTTTGGCCCGGCGGATCATTTGACTTTCGGTCACTTCGCGAAAGACCGAGCGATCTTTGCCCGTGGCGCAATCGAAGCCGCACTCTGGCTCGCCGAAAAGCGTGCGTCGGGAACGAAGGGAATCTTAGGTATTGATACTTTCTTTAGCGAAAAAATCTCTGTATAAATAAGACCTCTATGAACATTTACGTCTGCATCAAACAGGTTCCCGACACCGAAACAAAGATTAAGCTCAATGCCGATAGCTCCGGCATCGATACGACTGGCATCAAGTGGATCATGTCCCCTTACGATGAGTTTGCTGTCGAAGAGGCTTTGCGCCTCAAAGAAAAGAACGCAGGCAGCACGGTCACCGTGATCTCGGCTGGCCCAGCTCGCGTCGTTGAAACCATCCGTACCGCTTTGGCGATGGGTGCGGACAACGGGATTCACATCGAAATCGCTGAGAACGCTGACAACAACATGGCCGCAAAAGCTTTGGCCGGCGCTCTCAAGAAAGAAGCGAAAGTCGACATCGTGTTCAGCGGCAAAGAAGCCATCGATGACGGCTCCGCTCAAGTGAGTCAGCTAACTGCCGAATATTTTGGAATGCCTTATGTCACCGTCGTTCTCGGCATTGAGTACGGCGCAACCAGCGTGAAGTGTAAGCGCGAAATCGAAGGCGGCGCCTTCGAAATGGTTGAAACAACTCTTCCTGCGCTCATCGCTGCACAAAAGGGCCTGAACGAGCCTCGTTATGCAAGCCTTCCGAACATCATGAAGGCGAAGAAGAAAGAAGTGAAAAGCTTAAAGTCTGGCGACGTTGATGTCAGCGATGCAGATCAAAAGATTCGTTACAAGAATCTCCAGCTCCCGCCTCCTAAGCAGGCCGGTAAGAAAATCACTGGCGATCCTGCAGCTCAAGCAAAAGAATTGGTTCGTCTGCTTCACGAAGAAGCGAAGGTGGTTTGAAATGGCTAAAGTACTTGTCGTCGCTGAACATCGCGATGGTCGCCTTAAAAAGTCGACGTTTGAATTAATCGGAGCATCGAGCGCCGCGGGGAACGAAACCCATGCAGTTTTGCTCGGTGACGGCGTTGCTGATCTTGCAAAAGAGCTCGGCACTTATGGCGCCGGGAAAGTTCACGTCGCGCAAGGCCCGGCGTTGAAATTTTATACCGCTGAAGCTTATTCCAAGGTTGTTTCTGATCTTGCGAAGTCACTGGGTTCTGAAATCGTGCTCGCAAGCCACACCCCAACGGGTCGTGACTTTATGCCAAGAGTGGCTGCAAAGCTCGGCGTCGGTCTCGCAAGTGATTGCACGCAGCTTGCTTTCGAAGGCTCTTCAATCAAGGTTCGCCGCCCCATTTATTCGGGTAAGGCTACTGCTGAAGTCGAATTCGTCGGTGCAGGCCCTCGTCTTGCGACCGTTCGCCCGAACGCACTCGGCGCCCCAAAGGCTGATGCTTCCAAGGCCGCTGAAGTGATCAACATCACTCCAGATGTCGGAACCCTCAAAACCAAAGTTCTAGAAGTGGTCAAAGGTCAAAGCGCTCGTCCAGACGTGACGGAAGCTTCGATCGTCATCTCAGGCGGCCGTTCTTTGAAGAGTGCTGAGAACTTCAAACTTCTTGAAGATCTCGCAGACACCGTCGGTGCAGCTGTCGGGGCCTCCCGCGCAGCCGTAGACGCTGGTTTCCGCCCTCACCGCGATCAAGTCGGTCAAACCGGTAAAGTCGTTTCGCCGTCTCTTTATATGGCGTTCGGCATTAGCGGAGCCATCCAGCATCTTGCCGGCATGAGAACTTCGAAAACGATCGTGGCGATCAATACCGATGCAGAAGCTCCGATTTTCCAACTTGCCGACTACGGCGTGGTCGGAGATCTCTTCGCGCTTGTTCCGTTGATCAAAGAAGAGTTCAAGAAAATCAAAGAACACTGAGCTAGCGTAAGCGCCGGTTTTCGTTGTAAACTTTGCGCATGACCTGGCAAACACCTCTCTTCCTTCTCGTCGCTGGCGCAGCTTTCGGGTATTCCGGATATCGCTTTTCGATCCTCGTTCGTCTGATGAAAGCTCATCAGGGCAAAGTCAGTCCTTTTGAGGAAATCGGCGCACGCATCGCGACAGCGATCGCAAACGTCCTCGGCCAAAAGGCTGTTCTTAAGAAGAACCCCATCGGCATCGCTCACACGATGATTTTCTGGGGCTTCCTCGTCATCACGATCGGGACACTCGAACAGTTCGTATCCACTCTTTACGAACCCGCGAATTTCGAATTCATCGGGCAGACCGCTTACATGGGTTTGATGTTCCTGCAGGACATCTTCACCGCGTTCGTGCTCTTCGGTGTGGGTTACGCCTGCTACCGCCGATTCATCATTCGCCCTGAAGGGGTCGGCAAGTCCCGCGACGCCAACATCGTCTTGGCCTTCACTGCATCTCTCATGGTCGCGATCTTTTTGATGAACGGATTTCATATTCTAGGCCGCGATCCATTTTATCAGAACGCGATGCCATTCTCCCATGCGATTGCTAAGATGCTCGGGGCACTGAATTTCAGCGAAAGCACCAATCTGGCGCTCGGCACTTTCTTTAAATGGGTTCACATGTTTATCGTCTTGGGGTTTGCTGTTTATATCCCAAGCTCAAAGCATCTTCACATCGTTGCCGCAGGTCCAAACACTTTCTTGCGCACTCTTCCGCGCGAAAAGGCCATGAAGCCGATCAACTTCGAGGACGAGAGCGTTACTCAGTATGGCGCAGCCAAAGTCACCGACTTAGGTTGGAAAGATGCGCTCGACTACTACTCGTGCACGGAGTGCGGACGTTGCCAAGATCTCTGCCCGGCCCACAACACGCAAAAACCTTTGACGCCGAAGATGTTGATTATTGATTTGAAAGAAAATCTCTATCGCAACAAACAAGCGGTGCTCAACCAAAAGTATGACGAAGTCACTCCCATTATTGATGAGAACGTTACTGAAGACGTGATCTGGGCTTGTACTTCCTGCCGTGCTTGCGAAATCGCATGTCCCGTTTTCATCGGGCACACTGACAAAATTTACGACATCCGCCGAAATCTCGTGATGATGGAGTCCAAATTTCCAGCGGAAGTTCAGACCGTTTTCAAAAACATGGAAACGAACGCGAGCCCTTGGGCTTTCGCAGCTTCTGATCGCGCCAACTGGGCACAGGATCTTTCGATCAAAACCATGGCTGAAGCGGAGGCCGATAAAACGAACCTCGATGTTCTTCTTTGGGTAGGTTGCGCGGGCTCTTATGACGATCGCAACAAAAAGGTTCTTCGCGCTTTTGCCAGCATCTTGAAAAAGGCCGGATTGAAGTTTGCGATCCTAGGAAACGAAGAGCAGTGTACGGGCGACCCAGCTCGCCGCATCGGAAACGAATACCTTTATCAAACGCTGGCTAAGACCAACATTGAGACTTTGAATCGTTACAACGTGAAGAAGATTGTGACGGCTTGTCCTCATTGTTTCAACACGATCAAAAACGAGTACAAAGATTTTGGCGGAAACTACGAAGTTTTCCATCATTCACAGTTCATCGCTCGCCTGATCAGCGAAGGAAAAATTAAGCCTTCAAAATCTTTCGACGAGACCGTGACCTTCCACGACAGCTGCTATCTGGGACGCTGGAACAACGTCTATGAAGAACCTCGTGCCGTGATCGCGTCGTTACCGTCTACACGCATGGTCGAGATGAAGAGTAATCACGATCAGAGCATGTGCTGTGGCGCCGGCGGCGGACGCATGTGGATGGAAGAAAAGATCGGCAAGCGCATCAACATTGCTCGCGTCGAGCAAGCCCTTGAAACCAAGGCTGGGGTTGTCGCATCGTCCTGCCCATTCTGTATGACGATGCTCACTGATGGCGTGAAGTCCAAGGACATGCAGGACAAAGTTCGCGTGCTCGACATCGCCGAGTTGATCGATCAATCGACGTCGAGGTGAGCCTCACCTTTTGGTCCGACCCGGAGGGCAGTGTCGCGTCACGACTTAGTTCGCAGGGGGCGCTGAAGGAACGACGTTACAGCCAGGCTTTTTTAGATCTGCAGCGCAAGCCTCGAGCGTCTGTACTGTTCGCAACATCCCTTGCCCGATCTCCTTTGCCCAATCTCCCTCCGGTGTGCTCAAGTCGTCATTCATTTGCTTCAAGATCGGGGTAGGAAGTCCCTCGCTTTGAAGAACCGTCTCCATCAAGAAACGACTTGTTCTACCGTTCCCACCGCCATCAAAAGGATGCGTAGCTACGAACCAGCGCTGCACTCGCGCAGCCGCCGTCAGAGGATCACTCTTTGGCGCGCTCGTAGACCAACTGTCTGTAGTAGCATTGACATCGTCCTGTACCTTTTGTAATTGCCCCGGAACCTCACTCGGATCGACATACTGAAGGAAACCACACTGACGTGTTTCACCTGCTGCAACGAATGTCTTGTTCTGAAAAGCAAGGGGTTGCTGAGTGGCGTAATACTTTTTGTTGGAAATGGTGTCGTTGCCCTTGATTTGATCGATACACTTTGTCGCTGTCCAGCCGACCATGGACTTGTCCTTGTTCGTCAGGCTTCTATATTCCAGATTTTTTAATGCATGGATCTGCCCAATGGTCAGCGTGGTATCTCGATCGACACTTTGGCCGGTCAAAGGGAGGGTTCGGATTTCAGCCCCTCCGCGCCCCTGACCCGCAGTCGCCGCGAGATGGACTTTGTAAATCCAATCCCATTTTATCGGCGCTATTTTCCCACTTTCCAAATTTGATCCGGAGATCCCTTCCGCAATTCGACGGCCCTGCTCCCAAGCAGCCCAAGTCGTGGGGGCTGGTGAATAAACGGAATAAGGATCATAATTTCCTTTTGCGTTCGCAGCCTCCCAATCCGGAAGATTGATAAAGCGCGGTGCAAGCACGGCGGCAATTCTCGTTGGCACGGCGATGCCTTTATTTCTCAGAAGCTTAAGTGCCGCATGATAACGATCATAAAGCGCACAAAGATTAGGGGTGTCCGACGGTAGCGCAGGCGACGTCATCTTCCTTAAAGCATCGGGGCAAGGCTTGTCCTCGGCTTCGACTTGATCAAGCACGGTTGTAATCCCCGCCGCTGTCGCTTGAACGGTCTGACCCAACACTTCCGTGCTCGGAGTAGCCGGAGCAGGACAAGGAGCGTCTGCTCCAGCTGCCGCCGCCGCGAAGATCAGCGAAGAAAGGCCAAAAAATAAAATCAGCTTACTCATTTGAAGTTTGGTCACAGGCTTTCTTAACCACCTTTCCCAAATCTTGAATATTAACTTGCGTGTTATCCGTTGGAGGTGCCTTGCATGCATCTTGAACAGCAGCTTGACTTGCTTCGTATTCCTTCAAGCTCACATATTGAGGCGGAGTCGAGCAGGCATAGAGATTCTCCTTGTTCCACTTGGAGACATTAAGGTCGTAAGGTTTGCCCGTTAGGTCACTCTGGAAAAAGTTGGGTGGCTCTGCATTTGGCAACTTCGAAACTGTTGGAGATCCGTTCGGAGGATCCAACTCATGCATCTGAGACTGTATCCTGAGTCGATCATTAAGCGCGTCTTGTGTGAACCGGGTAAATATTTTTGTATTTTCCGTAGTAAGGGCTTCTGGTTTGGTAATGACGAAAGATGAGTCATGTTTGTTCGTGTTTGATAACTCTCCGCACTCATTCGTAGTGCTTGCGCCGTAGGAATAGGCTAGACCGCTAATTTCCAAATTGTCATTGAAAACAGCCTTTAAGACCCTTACGCATGAATCGGGCACTGCGGTCTTCGGGCAGGTCATGTCGGTCCCCACAGGACAGGTGTTGGTAAAGAGACTCGAAATTGCTCCAAGGTCTCGGCAATGGGCTTTTCTTAAAAGTGCCCAAACTGTGGGATTGGCGGCTGCATCTTCTAAAGCTGCTTCGTCGTCGCTTTGAAAATCCAACATTCTAAAACCACGATCCACTCGAATTTGGAGAAGAGCAGGATCGGTTTTCCCAAACCCTCGTGTATACGTCGGATCCGATGCCGCATAAAGACCCGGGCCAAGTACGTTCTCTTTGTCCTTCTTGTTGAGATTGTTCCAGAAAGCAGGAATTCCCGCCTGAGCATTTTTGACGGCGTCGGGACTCGAAGCCGTGGTGACTGTAGAATATTGGCTCGCCGTTGGTGACCAGCTGTAAATATAAAAAGGCTTCGTCACGACGTGAACGTATTTCTTGTAATAGTCCGCGAGAGTTTGAATCTCTGCAGTGCTGAGATCGGCGGCGCGAGCTTGTGGCGCCAAAGCAGAGAAAATCAGCATAATCAGAAAGAAGCTTTTATTTCGAGGTTTGATCATGCGCTTTTTTGATCTCCTCTACTTTTGCGGGCTTTCTAGACGTGCCCGATGCTGCAGCTTGAGTCGCTTCATATTCCTTCAGACTAACGGTAGGAAGCTGATCCCCACATCCGTAAAGATTCTCGCGGTTCCATTGATCGATATTTGCTTCGACCGGTTTTCCATTCAGCTCGTCCCAAAATAAATTTGAAGGTTCATATTTTGTTTGCTTCATGGTCGCCGAGGGTTTGATCATTTCTTGCTCAGTGCTCATCGAAAACTGTTTACTTATTACACCGCTCTCAAGGACGTCTGCCTTAGTCTCGGGCTGTAGCACATTAAATTCAGACTGAATCCGAATTCGATCTTCTTGCGCGTCTTGGGTAAAGCGCGTGAACATTTTTACATGAGCCGGCTGGACAGCAGACTCGTTGGTCAAAATGAATGCGACATTATGGGATTCGCTACAATGATTCACCGTCTCGTCGGCCTCTGGATAGAAGTATGCAAAAGCATCAATCTTCAACTTGTCTCTAACAACGGAGGTCAGAAGTGTTCTGCAAGAGTTTTTCATCGTCACGCCACCGCTGAACAACAGGCGAGTAATGTCGCCTCCATAATCCAGGCATCTTAGTTTCTTGAGCATCGCTTGGATCTCGGGAGTTTTTGGGTCAGCGAGAAATGCTTTTTTGTCGTTGTTGAAGTCGAGCAATCTCAGACCAACGCTCATCTGCACTTGAAATAAAGTCGGATCGGATTTTCCGAAGGAGCGCGCAGTTTGAAGCAGATCGGCCGCCGCATAGAATCCCGGGCCATAGGCATTACCGTTGGGATCGTGCTTTCCAAAGTTTTGCCAAAAAAGAGACGTCGCATCTTGCACATATCGAAGTCCTGCAGGATCCGAGACCTGAGTAACAGAGGAATACTGACTAGCTTGTGATTGCCAGCTATAGATGTAAAAAGGTTTCGTCACGACATGAACATACTGGCTGAAATAGTCCGTGAAGGCCTGCTCCTGCGCAGGACTAAGGTCCTGGGCTTGAACCACCCCCGCAAGTGGGCCCGCGAGTGAAAATAAACTCACTATAAGGACGCAAATATGGATGTTCATGACGTCTTTCACACATTCCCCCTCCGACAGATCGGCTCGTTTGGGAAAATACTTTGGTGGATTTCTTGTCCAAAATTTTGACACCCCTCTCGGAAGTGGTCAGTGAGGGTTCCACGTTCCTGCCCTTCTACGATAGATCGCGTTCCCGCGCGATCTAGGCTGCGGCACGTCCATTGCTCTAGTGCTCCATGGGTTTTTCGAAATGTTGTGTTGAAAACAGTGGAGTAAATATGAAAACCAAGAAAACTATCGCCAAAATTATCTTTTTATCAAGTCTCGCAATCGCCTTTACGGCGTGCGGAAGTTCTAACGGCTTCAAGCAGGGACGCGTTCCTCCTACAGCAAGTGCAGCCGGAGCGGCTGCCACGCCCATTCAAGGGCTTTGGCAGGGTGGATGCGGCACAGAGCTCCTCGATAGTATCGTTAGCTACGAGTTCAACGGTTCGAGCTATAACGTCTATACCGACTTTTTCGGTACAGACAGCTCCTGTTCGGATAGTTCATGGGTCAGCACTACTGAGGTCAGCGGAAGCTTCCAGGTCAGCGCTGAAGGCACTCAAGGAACGATTCAATTGAATCCAAGTAACGGAACAAGTCCGACTCAGGAAGAATACTTCCTCAACGGCGGCACCTCGCTCTCACTCCAAGAAGTGAATGCGAGCGGAAGCACGTTCAACTTGCAGTCGTACACTCTCTCTACCGGAAATTAATTTCGACCGGCCTGAGCTCCCGAAAATTACTTCCGGTCGCCTGGCGGTAAGAAGTCTTTGTGTGAAGAAATAAAACGCTTGAGCGCCGTATTGGCAAGCTCTGATGCAGGAATCTTCGTGTACTGCTCCATCGCCAAGATGCGCTCAGCGATTTCTTTTTCAACCTGAACTTCAAGTTTGGCCGTTGCTGTTTTGATTTTGTAATCTTCGCGCATATTTGCTCCTTAAACCTGGTAGAAATTTAGTGGAGTTGATCATAGCGCAGGATTTTATCCGCGCCAAGGGCTAGAAAAGCGACTTTCCGCGAAGTAGGTCTTTTACGACGCCGTACATCACAGTCGGCAAAGCCTCAAGTTCTCCCACTTCTCGAAGAACCCCCTTACCCTTACTGGCGAGCTCTCGGCAAAGCTCTAAGCTTGCCCGCTCTTTCCCCATCTTTAAAACGACCAGGTGCGCGAAGCGAGGCGCCAGATAAGCAGGATCACGTCCCGCCGTATATTTTCCGTCCGTTAATAATACTGTGGAAGGGAGCCCGCTCGTTCTCGCAGCAAAACGACTTAACCTCAATGCGGCCTTCATCCCATCTTCCAGATGCGTGTATCCTTGAGCGGGGACATCTAAAAACCGCTCGATCAATTGCTCGACAGACAGGCGCTCATCGGGACGTTTGATAATCTTCGCTTCATTCTCGAAAGCAACAATTCCCACCGGATCATCTGGAAACTGAAGCAGCACTACCGCAAGAGCAACAGCAGTGAGCGCAAGCTTTTCTCCCGTCATGGAAAGACTCGTGTCAATCGAAAGAACCACGGGTTGCTTTCGCGAGACGTTGTATTCCATCCACAAGTCTTGCTCTGTCAGCGGATAGCTTCTGAGCTTTCCTGAAGCGCCAGTCTGTACGGAAGCGATCGCCAACGGAGAGTTTTCAATCGTTTCTTCGATATCGAACTCGACTTGATTGGCATTAGGGGGAACCTCAGGCCACGGAGAAGTATGAAACTCGACGGGGTGAACGACTGAGCCCAGAACTTCCTTCGCGCGATCCAAAATCGCTTCGGCAGAAAGTTTGCGAAGTCTCTTCGCCGCACCCTTCATTGAAGGCCGAGATTTAAATTCGTGGTAGCGCGTGGCGATGTCCCAGGTGCTTGCGCTCGCAAGATCCATTGCATCGCCTTCATCCATTTCAGCCGATGAGGCCATGGATTCTGGCGGAAGAAACATCGCTGGGATTTCTTCGTACATTTTCTGAGGAACTTTTTGTTTAAAGGCGCTTTGGTACTGCGACGTCGAGTCGCCATCCAGATCTAAACTGGATTCTTTATCAGCTAAGGCTTTTTTTTTACGCCGCCATGCTGGACTTCATCGAGTGCGGCGCGAACCCACTCGCTCAATAGAGCAACGACTTCTTCGCGAATGGAGCGATCTGAGTCGGCTTCGTGTTCAATTTCAATTCGTGTTGGGAGCGCCATCAGCGCCGCCGCCAAGAATGCATCTTCAAGAGTCTTTCCGCCTTTGATAAGAACGGCAGCGATTTCAGCCACACTCAGCGCGGCTCGCACGGAAGCCCCACGACGAACTTTCGGATGGCTTCTCGTCAAGCGCGCAAGAATGACGGAAGCCCTGGGAAGAACTTTTGCATCGGATTTGCTCAGCTGAACGTCTTCAATCTGTTTTGAAACAATCGCAACTTCTTCAGCTTCGGATTGATAGTCGAGGACGACCAATTCAAAGCGATCCAAAATTGCTTCGCTCAGATGAGAAGTTGCAACGAACTCTTTTGGGTTTTGGGTCGCGATCACGAGAAACCCAGGCTTCGCCCGGATTTCTCCCAAGCGAGGCACAATGATCATCCGCTCGTCGATCGCAGGCAGAAGAACATTCTGAACGCCTTCAGGCAGACGATTGAGTTCGTTGATGAAGAGAACTCCACCCGTCTGCATCGCTTCGACTAAGGGGCCTGGAACAAACGCGTCTTTGGAGAAACCCTTTTTAATGACCGTCGGAGGATCAAACCATCCGGATAATTTTTGTTCGCTGTAACGATTGTCGCCGTCGACACGAAAAACTTTCTTCCCAAGCTGTTGAATGACGGAGAGGGCGAGATGGGTCTTACCGACGCCCACAGGACCTTCCATCAGAACGTTTCGTTGAGCTTCCAGACACGCGCGGATTTGATCACCTTCGAAGGTGCGTCCGACAAGCATGAGTTGGGTTTTCTTAGTGCTCAAGAGGCTTTCCTTTTCTTCTTCTTAACGGCTGTCTTTTTCTTCGACTGAGCCTTGATCTTAACAGGCTTAGCGCGATCTCGTCGACGAATGAATTCATCGACAATATAGCTCGCAACATCAGATGGCTTTGTCCCAACCCCAAACCCTGCATCAAACCCACATTCGAGGGCCAAAGGATGCGTCACACGAGGGCCCCCCGCGACAAGGATCAGCTTTTCGCTCAGGCCCATCTTTTCAGCGCGGGCAACGAGGTCTTTAAAATCTTTGATGTGAATATTGTGTTGAGTAACGACCTTGGAGACCAAAATTGCGTCTGCTTTTTCTTGGACCGCAAGCTTGAGCAGGTCTTCGTTTAAGACCTGGGCACCGAGATTCCGAGCGTCGAGCCATTGATAGCGCTCTAGGCCGTAATCGCCGGCAAACCCTTTCATATTGATGATCGCATCAATCCCGACCGTATGAGCGTCGTAACCCGTGCAAGCACCCAAGATCACAAGTTTGCGGCCGATCTCTGTCTTAATGATTTCGTCGATCTCATCGCGGCCGCGCTTCGTGGCGTCGACCTTAACGACGTTAATCTCAGTAAAGTTAACCGTGTGCTTAAGATTGCCGTAAATCACGAACAAGGCGAAGCCATCTGCGGCCTTCTCCATCGTCGCAACCTTGATCGCATCGAGTCCCATTTTATGGGCAAGCTGAACTGCGGCCTCCCGCGCTTCAGGCGACGGCTCCACGGGCAAAGTGAAGCAGACCTGAATGGTCCCATCGTCCATGATGTCTCCATAAGGACGAAGCTTCTTTAAATTTACTTCACGAGGGCCCTGTGCCATTTGCGTATCCTATAACAACTCAAAAAATGGGTTCAGATAATTCTTACCGCGCGGGATTACGCCCTCAAGACCTTTTCCGCCGTTCTCGGTGCGCTTTACTTCGGCAAAGGCACGCTCTTCAATTGCTTTGAAGAGGCCTTTTTTCTCGATCATCTCCAGGTGAGCCAAAGTGTCGTTTAACACTTTCTCAGCCCACTTCTCGATCATTCCGTTTTTCTTGAACGTGATCTCGTTGCCGAGATCTTTTGCGCCATTGAAAATGTATTTCGCATTCTTGATACTCATCCAGCGATCTTGAAGAAGAGGTGTGTGCATCGCCTCCGTTG
>Ga0302315_10003641_pt1 | contig 13816 bp, 12 predicted proteins | sample III_Palsa_N3_1_FD_200532 | JGI IMG/M metagenome (GOLD analysis project Ga0302315, IMG submission 200532) | Peat permafrost microbial communities from Stordalen Mire near Abisko, Sweden - III_Palsa_N3_1 | ecosystem: Environmental > Terrestrial > Soil > Palsa > Peat permafrost | place: Sweden... | reverse complement strand
TATGAAACCAATGTTTTTTCAAAACACTACCTGCTGGGCGCTTACTCTAGTAAGTCTCGTTTCTTCGGGGTGCCAAGTTCACATTAGAACTCCTCCAACGACAAGCCTTTCACAGATTCCGATTATTTTTTCGATCGTTCCGCCAAATTCGCTTATCACCGGCGGAGAGACAATTACGATTACGGGACAAAATTTTAACCCACAAACAACCGTCACCATTGATGGTCATGCTTGTACGTCGATGGATTATATTTCTCCGACAGAAATTCAATGTCAGGTTCCTGCTCATCCCTCAGGTTCAGTCCCTGTCATTGTCGTCGGTCCAGACGAACCTGTTGCAACAGGAACTTTCACCTACTATGCGGCGATGCATGGGTCGCCGAATTTTACCGTGAATCTCGGCGGTGGCGTTACAGCAAAGGCAGCAGCCGGTAAGGGCGTCACTGCGGTGAACTCGATAGGGGAGCCTGTACAGAGCCTCACTCAGTCAGCGACAGGCATTAGTGTGCACACCGGAATTATAGGCGCTGTTACAAAGCCATAGAGCTACAAAGCCTTAGAACGCTGTTGCCAACAGTAGGCGCTATTTGATCAGCTGATTAATCACAACAAAATGAAATGCGGCTGCAATAACCACCAAAAGATGAAAAATCTCGTGGTAGCCGAATACGCGTGGCGAAGGGTTCGGGCGTTTCACAGCATAGACCACCGCGCCCACGGTGTAGAAAATGCCGCCAATAAAGATCAACGCGATATTGAAAGGACTGAGTGAAGCTCTGAACTCCGGCAGATAGGGGATCGCAAGCCATCCCACCGCTACACAAGCCAGACCCGACACCCACTTCGGTGCATGCACCCAAAACAACGAAAGAATCACTCCTCCCGCAGTCGCAGACCAAACCAACTTCAACATCTGAAGTCCCGCAGCCTCGGGAAACGCCAAGCGACAAATCGGGGTGCAGGTACCTGCAATTAAAATGAAAATGCTCGAGTGATCCAATCGACGCATCCACATGCGCATGGACTCGCTCCATTGGCGTCGATGATAAAGCGCGCTGACTCCAAACAATGTTGTCAAACTGATCGAATACACGAGCGCCGCAACTAATGTTCGTTGATTACTACTCTTTGCGACCAACATGAAACATGCGCCGAGCGCAAAAAAGAACGCCGCCTGATGAAAGTGGCCACGAAGGAGTGGTTTAGTCGTCGGCGCGGTTTCGTTCATAATTTGAAATTATCTGAGACTGGAATCTCTTGAACTGCGCCCAAAAACTTTCCTTGGTAAACCAGGTCTTCGAGCCAGGAAATTTCTGCTGTGAGCTCGTCCTTATAAACAGACTTAGACCAATACTTATTCATGGTGTCCCAGGTGTAGCGACGGCTCTTCAGATGATCTTTCGATTCAAAAGGAGCGCGTCCAGCAATCACGCGAACAGACGGACGTTGAGCATTGCGAAGAAGCTCACTGAGATAAGGATGGCCCGTGGTTCGATCTTTTAAACTCAGGAGATAAGAGAGCGCCTTCGTGTCGTTGAGAGCGCGATGCGCGTCGATGAAGAAGCCATGATAGATTCCTAAAATTTCAAGCTTCTGGATTGGATAACCTTTCGAGCCCCAATCAATTTGCTTCAAAGAGCAGCCCCAAACTTTGGGAGAAGATGCGGGGACATGTCTTTCAAGAAACGGTCGATCGAACGCGGCATTATGCGCGACGATCAAATCGGCGTCCGTAATGAGATGACTTACGATCGACCAGTCGATACTGTGACCCTTCACCATCTCATCAGTGATTCCGGTAATCGCTTTCACTTCTTCAGAGAGGGGCGCACCTGGATCTTGAAAACTGGTGTAATAATTTTCGGCGTTCAGGGCTTCACCGGTCGAGGAGTTAAATTTGACTTCAACCAACCCGATTTCGATGATCTTGTCTTCGCTGCGATTGAGACCCGTCGTTTCGGTGTCGAGCACCAAGCACGAGCGAACCAACGCTTCGTTGTCTCTCATCCATTCGGGTGTTGCATAGGCCGCAGGTTCGATGGACGCACTGAGCTTACGAAGTGTGACGGTGTTTCCGTCTTCTGACTGACCAATCCAATTAAATGACAAGCGATACCCCCGGCTGTAATTGCCGGGACTCTATCACCTCACTCTAGGAGAGACAACCCGGCCTTAACCAAGCCTAAGAGGTCCCTTTTACTGCACCATTCTTGTAAAACCCATGTCCATCACTTCATAAATAAAGGACTGTCCGCCGGCTTGGTACGGAACCAATACATCTGCTGTGTTGTAATAGGGGGCGGGATTATTAATGGAAGAGCCTTGTAGTCCGTAACTCGTGTCTACGGTGCCATCAGGTAAGAATCGCTTGATTGTGCCGCTAGACTCAGTAACAAGCCGATTTTGTAAGTCAAAAATCGCCGTCGTCACATTCGTCTTGCTGAGCGTGGACGACAAACTACCATCTAAGTTCAAAACGGTTAAGTTACCCGAGTTTGTTTTCATAGCCCCCGTCCACTTTAACCCGCCATAGGGGGTGCCCGTTTGGCTAACAAAATAGAGGTGTTCTTTGCTCATCTCAAAATTGGAGAGCGCGGGTGCTTGCACCCCGGCTAAACTTTTCTCGGTCGCCGATTCAAAAGCAGAATCCGAGTTTCCGTTCCGATCGATGTGCAAAATCGAAGTAATAAACTTCGTCCCGCTGCCATCGTTTTCCAATAGATAGAGACCTTCTTGATGATCACTGGCAATTTGTATTTCTGCTCCGCTTGATCCAGTCGATTGGTCCACAGTTATTCGCTTCGTCTCCTGACCGTGAGCATCCCAAAGGATCAGGTAGCGTGTGTGCCGATAGTTTCCCTTGGGTGGAAAAACATCCACCACGCCCCACGCGCCTCCGTCGTTTCTTGCCAGCATCTTAAGGATCGAACTGTCGTGTGGAAAGTCGAGTTTCGGTGCAAATGCTTTATCCGTCGCCCCTGTCGGAGTGAGCTTTCTCAAAAAAGCATAATCATAGCTGGAGAAAACTCCTTCATGATAGGCGTATCCACCAACAAAAAGACTCCGATCTCCTGCGGGCGATATCGTAGAGATGGTAACAGCATTTTTCTCCCCGTAATTATCGTCTCCCGCGCTCCAGCTCAAATGACCATCAGATAGACTGTTCACCTGAACTCTTTGATTGTTCTTCTGGGTTTTTCGAACGCTATAGATCTCATCGGGACCAAAAGCCATCGTGAGTGGCGTGGCGTCCGCATCATTGTCACTGATACTCAAGGTCGAGTCGGAATATCCGCTCGCCGCGACCCAAAAATTCAAGTCCAATGTTGTAAAATCGTCTTGAGCAGAAACTTCTATCGTTTGACCGCCGTCCCCAAAGGTGAGGGTATATCCGCCCTGCGGAGTTTTTTGTAGAACCGCATCCCCGTGAACGAGTTTTAAATCCGAAGTGTTTGATCCTCCGAGCGACCCGATCTGTATTGTCGAATGCGGCGCAAAGGCTGGTTGCAAATAGTGCAGACCTCCTCCCAGCTCAGGAGCTATGCTGACTTGCTGATCGGCCTGATTGCCCGCGGCGTCCTGCACGATCAAGAGATTGGAGCCGACATACGTGGTCATCATTTTAAACATCGGATCGCTGGTCTGTTGATCAGGATAGTTGCTCAGCTGGTTCCAATAAACTTTGTAAGGAGGAAGTCCGCCGTTAATCTCCAGCAGAAACTCGACATTCGACTCGGCCACACGCGGTGTAGAGATCATTAAAGGCGCATAGTAAGTGAACGGAATGAGCGCGTTCGTGTTTTCGTTCGGGCAGTTCACCGCGAGCTGAACTGTTCCGGCTTTCTCCTCCGCGGGAGTACGACAAACAAGAGTCGATCCGTTCACTAGGCGAACATCTCCACATGAAGAGTTCCCCAACTTGACGGTACAATCTTCTCGAAAACCATTACCTGCTATCGTAATCAGAGTGTCACCACTCAACGACGCTGCACTTGGGGTGACTTGATTGACCGTGACCGATGCATTCGCTAACGCTGGAAGGAGGCTGAGCCCCGCTACCAAATTAAGGAAACTCATTTTGCGACTCCATCGATTGTGACGTACCCATTAGTGTCGTGATACAAAAGCATTTCCCGATCAGTTTCAAAAAAACTATCGGCCTGAGATGAGTTCATTTGATAAAAGCTCGGATCCGGTTGCCCGTCCGCGTTCAACCGAGTGCTCCAGTTGAAAAAGAATTTTCCGTCCGTCTGCACTTGAAAATGAGGGGCATAGCCCTCTTTGCTCTTTGGGTCCCCAAACAATATCGTTCCGGCATTCCCAACAGAGGTGTCGACGGTACCGTCCCAATGAAACGCGAGAAGCTGTCCATAATAACTGATGTAATTCGGATTCCCTTGCGCCTGACAGTTTTCTCCAACAATCACCTCCGTCGAATTTCCACCCATTTGCACGAGCATGCAATTGGACGTGGACGTTGAAGGGAGAGCAAACACAGATTGGTTTCCTGTGACATAACGGATCTGCACGCCCTGATCAGAATCAAAGGCCACGATGACGTCTTTGCCATGCAGTGCGAGTTGAATCTGACCCCACTCATCGTTATCCACCGTCATCTTAATCGTGCTTAGCATTGTCTTGGAGAGAACTTTCCCTGCCGAAGAGATTGTGACCAGAGAAAACATGTTTTTAGAAACGGCCCCAGAACGAACGGTCGCGTAGATCGTTCCATCGGGAGTTTCGACCATGCTCACGATCGATTCAGTCGCCTTGTGATCAATTTCAAACTGCAAAATGCCGTTAGAACCAAAAGAAGTATCCAACGGGTTTGCCGCCGTAAAATCTGGGTTCAGCCGATAAAGGACCGGGTGCTGACCTTTACCAAGAAAACCGAATTCGTAGCTCGCTGCTCCCAGTAAAATTTTTCCGTCGGTTTGCTTCATGTAAGAATAGAGAGCTTCGAGCTTATCGCCGGCTTGCGTGATCTCGATGGGTTGTCCCGCATTTTGATAATCATCGCCCTCTAATTGAAAAGGGATGAACGCCGGATGTGCTGCGACGTCCGCGATCGTGATGCTCCCGTCATGGTTACTGGTAGTCTGAGTATGAGAGAGAGTTCGGAGAACGTAGAAGTTGCCCTTCGGATCTTGAACGATAAAACCGTGGCCTTTTAAAACCTCATCCGCCGCTTTCAGGTGAAAGTTGAAATGTTTGGTTTCATATCCCGTCAGATAGTTTTGGGCTTGAACATTGCTTTGAAGACCTTTCGCATCGGTCACTTGAATGATGACCGAGCCAGGCTGACTTCCGCCAATACCCTTGCCGGTGCTCGCATCGATCGTCGCTGAACCCGAAAGAACTTTGAAACTAAAGGGAGCGAGACCTCCTTGAACTTCAACTTGGAAAGGTCGATTCAAATAAAGTTCAGGCGTCGCGTTCCAATCGGCCGGTAGCGTCGCGTGAAAGACCTGATCGAAGGTGAAGTTCGTCCGCGCGTTTTCTCCAACACTATCTTGAATCTGGACTGAAAATCGCAATTTGACATCACAGTTTTGCGAAGTCGTGAGAACTCCAGTTTGTTCGTCGATGCTTAAGCAAGGATTGACTGCATCCAGATGAAACCGATAAGGAGGTAGACCGCCGACGGCACCAACCGTGATACTTTCACCCGGTAAAAGAGTTGCCGCATAAGTGCTTGCCGCCAACCCGGGATAAAGTTGAACAGCAGATTTTAATGTTTCCGTTGGGCCGTCTAAACACGACACCATCAGATCGAGGCTCGACGGTCCCTGAACTTTACTCGCATCGAACGAGCAATCCAGTTCGCCCGGCTGAACGCTCAACCCCGAACAAGGGCTTCCGTTCACCCAAAGGATACAACTCGAGTTGAGATTAGAACCAAAAACCTGGAGCGGAATGGGAGAGTAGAGTCCGGCTTGGGCAAATTGGGGTTGCACCATGAGCGTGTCGGGCGATGGGCTGGACGAAGGCGATGGACTAGGGGACGGCCCAGCGAGTGCCGATGCACTCAGTAGGCTTGTCACTGCCATAACCCAAAGAAAGTTTTTCTTCCGAAGATCGCTCTTCTTAAAAGTCTTCATGCAACTCCCCAATATCCGGATGTATAAGGAGGGATAAATAACACGTTGCGTTATTTATCGCCACCATCTTTAATTAATCAGCAATTTCAGGTAACTTGCTGAAATTGCTTTAAAAAATGACAGCCTAAGAGCGAATAGTTTGATCCCTAGCTGTCGTCTGCCACTTATTAGAACGCACAGCAGCATCATTCAATCGGGAAACGACCTGCTGAGCTTGTTCCAGCACATACTGTTCTTTGGTTCACAGAACGGTTCGTTTCGTGAGCATTGACCGGTCGCGCCAAAAGCGCTAAATACCGGTCGACCATGACCCCGAACCAGGACTATCGCAGCATCTTAAAGAAGCGTCTCGAAGAGCGATGCCGAGCTAACCCTCGTTATTCGCTCCGAGCGTTCGCGCGCGATTTGAAAATCTCTCCTTCGCGTCTCAGTGAAATCCTACGCGGCAAGCAAGGTCTTTCAAAACAGTACTCCGAACAAATCGCACATCGACTCGGATTGAACGAGAGCGAAAGTCATCTGTTCACAAGCATGGTGACGCTTACTGATGCTCGTTCCAAAAAAGAACGCACTCTCGCGCAAACTCTTCTCACTCAACTCGAAGAATCCGAACTTCAAGTCAATGCGATCCGCGAAGACACCTTCCGGATCATTGAAGACTGGTACCACTACGCGATCATCGAACTAGTTCAAATGCCTTCGTTCAAAAACTCGGCAGTTTGGATTTCGCGCAAACTGGGAATCACGCTTTATGAAGTCGATGCCGCGCTTGCGCGTTTGAAGCGCGTTGGATTGTTGGAAGAGGTCGAAGGCAAACTCGTGGCTACTCAGCGTGGCTATACGACGACCGATGAGATCCCATCAGAGTCGATTCGAAAGTTCAATTTACAAATCTTAGAAAAAGCATCCAATGCCATCACCACACAAACGATCCACGAGCGAGAAATCGGTACTCTCACGATCGGAATCGATGAGCGCGATCTCCCAGAGTACAAGCAACTGATCAAGAATTTCCGTCGCAGCGTCAATCAGATCGCGATGGCTCGCGCGCAATCCGCTGGAAGTAAAGTAAAACAGGTTTATTGCCTTGCAGTTCAATTTTTCCGATTAACGAACAAAGATGAAATATAGAGAAGAAATATAAATATGAAAACGAAACCTTTATCGATTTGGACCTCAGGATTATTGGTGATCAGTGCAATCAACTCGATAACTACGAGAGCGGACTCAACACCGCCTCCGACTTATTATCCGGATCGGGACACCGTCATCGTCGACGGAAAGCCTGTCACTCTTCACGACCTCGGATTGACCCAGAAAACTCTTGATCAGATCGTTCCGACTGGGAAAGTTGCGGACGCTTTGAAAACTTTTTCAAATGACCTTTCTCTATTCGGAGGATCTTCAAACTTCTATAAACTCGTGGGCGACTTGACCGCCCCGGTTCGCGGTCAATATGTCCTCGTCAATCAACTTCCTAGTAACTGCATTTTCACTCCTCCAGAAAACCTTCCGCCTGGTGTCCAAACCGCAAACGTCGGCTGCACACAAGGGAAGATCACATACCTCGTTCCTGATTTACTTCGAAAAATGGACGACACCCAAAAAGCACTCCTGCTAATTCACGAGCGTCTGCATGCTTTTTCTGCCGTCGAATCCTTCGAAGTCAAAACCGATATCGTCAAAGCGGCAAATATCTTGATCACGAAGTACCATCCCGCGATCACAAACCCGCAACCTACGTTTGCTTACACCACGGATGAACTGACGATACTCAATCAACTCACCACACGCCTTTCGCAGATCCTGAACTCTTCGGGTAATGGCATCCAACCGATCTGGAACGTCCAGTTCGTCTCAAGCGGAGGATACATCCAAGCTCCTCAGATCACTATCGATGCTCAAGACCTGACAATTAGTCCCGGAAGCTTCATCTTCCTTAAAGCAGCGGTCCATCTTCGTGGAACAGGTTTGCGCCTCCTCAAGAACAGCTCGATCACATCGCAAGATACCTATTGCTGCTACACTAACAACGGCGGAGGGGTCTTTGATCTCACCTTGAACGACGTCACCGCTACCAACAGTACGATCACGATCGCCTATCCCTACACCGTGGTCCTCAATCACGCGACGATTACCGACTCCTCGGTTTACTGGCCTGACCAACAAAATATTTCTAATCTCGAAATTACCAACAGCGTCGTTGTTGATTACTCCGACGGTGGAAAAAATGATTGCACCATTTCGGTATCGAACATTCGAATTAGGAACGTCAAATCTTACAGTGGAACTATTTGCGCTAATGACGTCGATTTAGAAAATAGCGACCGGTTAGATGCGCTTTGGTTGTATGGCTCGGCGATAACCGTCACTGGATCGACGACGTCCGAGGTTCGCCTCGCCGGAAATAGAATCTCCTTGATCAGCGACAGTGCGAACGGGTCGGACTATAGTGGAGACGACATTCGAATCGAATCCTCCAACATCCGGAGATCAACAGTCAGCGGCATTAACCACTTTACGCAGATAGCGACGACACTTGAAAACACGAAAGTCAACGGATCAGGGGTCTCTGTTCAAAACGTTACTTTCGATCATGCAGAGCTTTCGCCGCTCTTTTATGGCCATGACGGTTTTCAAGCCTCTTTTTACTCATCGACGACATTACAGCATGCCTCACTTCAAGCAATGGATGACAACAACTCGTCAACCTCAGTCACCCTCGGTACGGATGGTCAAACCATTGTGCTCGAAGGTAATGGCAACGCTTACAAAATCAAGTCCATGAACATTCGCAATCAATCGGATCTCGACCAAGTGTTGAATCCCCCTAAACCAGGAACTCACTCATGAAAAAAGTTCACTACTTATTAGCCCTTCTTTTATCTGCGCATGTCAGCTCAGTCCGAGCTTCCGTCATCCTCAAAGGTGGAGAAACCGGAAACGGCGGAACAATCATTATCGATGGCGATACCTATCGCTTGTCGGATTTGGATTTCATTGCAACGCCGAGTAATCCTCTGACGCTCGACCAAGCTTTGATCGACACGATCACAGCGAACAAAGCCGTTCTCAACGGTGGAGCTTACCTCACGAAGTTCGGTGACGACTTTATCGCGAAAGTTTTAAATCCTCTGATCGAGTATCGATTTGTGGGAACCCTTCCGACCGAATGTGCACAGACCGAGTCGGGCGTAGGTTGCGCACAAGGAAGCATCACGTTCCTCGTCGCAAAACAATTTGAAGCACTGTCCTTGGAAGAAAAAGCAGAAACTATTCTCGAGGCGCGAGCGGGAGCGATGACGAACGACCCAACAAAGCTTATGCCGACGCCATTCACGGGCTCGTTCTGAAGTACAAGAACGAAGCGACTGTGCTTCCTTTTGTTGTCCTCTACTCGGACGATGAGTTGGCAGGAATCAATAAAGTCATTGAGCTCAACACACCAACTCAATATCCACCAAGCCCCTGGTACCGCGTTGTACAAGGTGGTGGTCGAGTTATTTTCCAAACAAACCCCTATGCAACTCAACCTCCGACGGCGCCTCCAACAATTACCGTTATCGATTCGACCGTGGATGTGAAGTCCACGATCTCCGTGACCGCCGGGAATGTGAGTTTAAATCACTCTGTCCTCTCCGAATCCCAGATTATCGCGAGCGACGTTCAACTCGATCACGTCGAGGTCATTTGTACGGTCATGCCGTACTATTATTCTCCGAAACCCATCCACTGGAAAAATCAAATAGTTCAGGGAACTATCCCTCAGGAGTAACAAGTTATGAAACACCATTTATTTTATTTACAAACGGCCTGTCTGCTCCTCGCCTCTGCTCTGACTCTTCCTGCTTTAGGGAGCACGACTCCTCTGGGGAGTGGTTTTGGTTTATACAATTACAAAGACACTGACTCTGTTGCGAGACCTGACGGGAGCATTCTCGTCGCTCACGATGAGTGGGAACAAATCGTACTCGGAACGTCCAATCACGAGTTCCTCTTTGACCTCGCCTCCGGAAAACCTCTGGGTACTTTTCTCAAAGGCGTGAACGTCAGCGACCGTACGATGTATGCAAGCGACATCACTGCCGACGGAAAACTCTATCTCGGCGGCGGCAGCGGCGATCGAGACTTCAAAAAGCCCGGATCTCTCTACAAGGTCAATCCGGATGGAACCAGCGACACCTCGTTTCAAGCTCCACCACTTCCGTCCGCGATCACCGCCATCTCGATCGCCAAAGATGGGACCGATAGTGTTTGGGTCGCGGGCCCTCAGTTTCTTTTCAGGCTGTCTGGCTCTGGCGTAATCCAGTCCACACTCGTTGGTATTGAATCGATGCCACAGGCACTTTTACCATCCCTCGATTCTACCGGAAAACCTACGGGCTCAGTCATTATTGCCGGCCACGATGGAATTCATAAAGTCTCCGCAAGTGGAGTCGTCGATCCTTCTTTCGATTCCAATTTCAAGCCCAAGCTTATCGACCTCTATGGACTAACACGCGTGAGTGACGGAGTTTTGATCACAGCGCGTATTCAGAATGTCTTTCAAATCATCAAGATCAACGACTTGGGCGTCGTAGATTCGAGCTTCAGTTCAGGACAGGGGTTCAATGGAGGTATTTCGGTTGTCGCCTCAACGGATGGTTCAGGCAGTATTTATGTTGGTGGTACCTTCGGTCAGTATGATGGAAACGCCACTCAGACAAATATCGTCCGCCTGACTCATGATGGTCTCCTAGATTTGGATTTTGCTCCCACTATTTCCGGCTACGACCTTGTCCAACTCAGCATGAACTCCAAAGGCCAGTTGATTTCTTTTGGCGTGTTCTACGGTGGAGATAATCGCGGCACAGACTATATTGCTTATGCCGTGATTGACCAATCGGGAAAACTTCTTCAACAGCAGACTCGCGCGTACTCTGGAGACTCTCCTATTTCATTTTTTCAGGAACTCCAAGACGGACGTATTTTCGCCTATGGTTCTGCGATGAACGAAATCATGTACGAAGTTACATCACCAGGACTGACGATTTTAAACTCCGATGGTTCTTTTAATTCCGAAACGCCCGGTGTCGGTGGAAATATCACGGGAGTTCCAGGGCACCCGGATACGAATCTCATCCACGAAGGCTATCGGTGGTCACTTCTCACCGGAAGCCAACAGACGCCTATACCTGCATTGGGTTACGTCCATCATGTGATCGCGTTGGAAAACGGAAACTACGTCACCGAATCGGGTGGCACAGTCTCTATGTACGGGTCAAACCTCCAGCCACTTCCGAGCTTCAAACTGAAAGATTTATTTCAGGACGTTCATTATGTTTCGATCGCGCCCGTCCTCGGAGATCCCTCTCGCTTTTGGATCGCTGGTGACCTCAGTTTCCTTGGAAACAAGGCCGTTGGCAGTGTTCTCCAAATGAACTCTGACGGGAAAATCGCCAAAAGTTTCGGATTTAAAGGCGGCAGCGCCGTGGTGACATCAGATGATTTCAAAACTGTTTGGGTCGAGAATGCCACGCAGAAAGCTAATGGCGAAGCCGAGTTCATTTTTTATCGCTACACCCCCAACGGCGATCGCCAAGCACAATTCAACGTATCCGACGCCTGTAAGGCGATCCCCAACAACAAGAAGGTTGAAGTAAAGGATTTTCAGCCGTCGGATGACGGGTCCGTTTACGTCTTCGCCATTTGTTCCTCTTCGAGTTACGGTCAATATGTCCTTACTCGATTCACAGCCGATGGTGTGCTCGATAAGGGTTTTCAATTAGGTGCGCTTAGCGCCCGTGGCGAAGTGCTAGGGTTCACCCCAGTTCCCGATTCCTCTGGAGATATCGTGATTTTCGGTTCGTTCATGACTTATGCGGGTCAGCCTCGCTACGGAATTGCACAGATCCGCAAGGACGGGACATTGAGGTAAAAGTTCTTAAACCAATCAGGCCGCGTCTTTGTCGTTGCACCGAGAGTAGTGCTTTCTGAATCCGACCACAAAGCGCTTGGGTAGCAGGTTCGTGATGAGATCGAGCGTTTGGCCCGTGATGGTTTGTCCCTTCACGTAGGGTTTCAACTTTTCAAACGCTTCTCCGATTTGATCGGCTTCGTCTTCACTGAAGATCAATTGCGCCGCTGCAAAAACTTTGGTCTCTTCTTCTTCGACGTGATGAAGAACGTCTTTACGAAGTTTCTTAGCAAGATCGGTCCAATTCGCGTCAATAAACTGCATCGCCTCGAGCGTTCGCAATTCGGCGTCGGCCAACATGTGTTCCGCATAACTGCGCGCGACAACTGCCCCACCGCGCTCCGTATCGCGAATCGCGTTATAAAATAGGGCCTCTTCCGCCCTTGAGTGAGGAATCAGTTCATTACGAATTTCACCAACCAGCCTTCGCCACTCTGGATCACCCGCCTCTGAGCAGACGACCAGGCGGTCAAGTAGCTCTTCAGCTTTTTTATGGTCCTTTTTTAGCGCAGAATAAATGGTCATGGTGCAGGTCTCCTTGCTTGTTGGTGTTACTGACAGCAATGCAAGATTGCTTCCGCCAGAGATGACAAAATTTAAGACGCTGGCTCGACCGCATAACTCAGACCAAGAAAGTTAAGATCAGGCCTTAAGAAACATTCAGGTCCATGTCCACCAGCCTAGCGCTGGGTGACCTTCTCCATATCCACTTGGCAATTTTCGCTGAAATACCCTGGTAAAATAGTGGAAATGCGACGCTTTCAAGCACTTACAATATCAATCCTCGCAGTCCAGACGCTGGTGACGCTGAACTCTTCTGTGTGCTTTGCGGGGGATGTGTCCGATGTGACACAACCTCAAAGCCAAGTAGAACTTCACCAACTCGGAGCGGGAAGATCCCCGGCAAGTGCCTTTCAAACTGTCCAAATGACAGTCAAAATAAACGACGCGGATCCGATCAGCAATCATGTACAGATCAAATCTCTGTTTTACGCGACCGGAAAAAACGACGCTACCTTTTTACTGCTCTCAAAAACCGACAAATCTTATATCAGTATTCAGCATCCGTTTTTTGAAACCAATTTTAACGTTTTAGTTTTTGGACTTCCTGATCACCAACAATTCATCCAACAAGGAGGTATTGGTATCGCTCACACGTTTTGAAGCATCAAAGCGCGACTAAGTGCCAGACGCCACCGAGTCCGTCCCCGTTGATATCGCCCGCCTGACGATCGCCCCCAAAGTTGTAGATCGGATGGCCGTCATAGGTGATCTGCTCTGTCCCGTCTTTACGAGTGGTCACTCCGAGTGGAGCCGCGACTGTTTCGCCTGCAGGAAGTAAAATCGGAGGCCACGCCTTCGCGCATCCATCGTAGCAATTCGAAAGACCCGGCTGATCGGGGTCAAACGTGTATGCGCTAAGTCCATTCACGACGCCGGTGAGAATTTCTCGTCCATTGACGATGGTGCTCCCGGTGGGGCCTGAAGCCCATGCACTAGAAACCGCGAGAACCAAGAACCCCAAGACAAACACACTGATATTTTTCATTTCAATCCCCTTTGATGAAATGAAGATACCCGGAGACCCAAAATAAGGGCACTCATGCTCTCTTGGATTAAATGAAGGGATATGACGGGAAAGAAAGCTCAGTAAAGAGGAACGGGCGCTCCGAGCAAGGGTATTAGTCCCCGGAGCGCCCGCCACCTCACTTTGCTAACTCGTAAGCCCCGATGCTCGGAGGATTTGAAAAGACATTTC
>Ga0302315_10003639_pt1 | contig 13819 bp, 11 predicted proteins | sample III_Palsa_N3_1_FD_200532 | JGI IMG/M metagenome (GOLD analysis project Ga0302315, IMG submission 200532) | Peat permafrost microbial communities from Stordalen Mire near Abisko, Sweden - III_Palsa_N3_1 | ecosystem: Environmental > Terrestrial > Soil > Palsa > Peat permafrost | place: Sweden... | reverse complement strand
CGGGAGGTTTTGCCGCCCGAGGTTTGATTGCATACTGCCAAACTCACTCAGGGAAGCAAAATAGCCTCCCCGCAGAAGAAAGCTATTTCATCTGGTGATGGTGGTGATGTAGTGTTCTGGTCATGATTGTCATGGTCTAAAACTCGATTAAAGTGATAGAACAATAATAAACACATGTGGTGTGGAAATACAAGGGAAAATTTGCATATTTTTCTTGATATTAATTAGTTACATTGATAACATGGGGGAATTGGTTTTGAAATAGCAATAAAAGTGGGATGTATTTATGGCTTTGAATATAGTGCTTGTTAGCAATACCCCTGAAAAAACTAATGTCATTATCAATGCTCTCTTCGGAAATATCATTGAAATATACGCTTTTGATAAAGCGTTAGAAGGGGCCGCAGAAGACTTGCCTGAACTGGTGCTATTTCAGATAGACATAGACCGAATATCTAAAGAAGATTATGACTTTAATATCAGTCTATTAGGATCTGTGATAAATGACTTTGCTCAACAGTTCCCAGGTATCCCTCTTCTTCTTATTGGCCCGGCACATCAACAGCAATTCCTAAACGACCTTTTTCCTATATCTAAATACCCAATCAAACACTTTAAGGAACCAACTGAGTTTAATACAGGCTTGCAAGACTTCATTGCAGAGCAAGATGAATCATATAATGGAAATCTCTCTGCTGAATCCTCGCAATTACATCTCGTTATTATCGAACCAGTATATGAGGAAGAAGCGCTTTCTTTTGAGAATACATTTCGTCGCGTGCTAGCGAATGCCAGACAAGATCTAAGCGTTGATGTAAAAGACAGTAAAGCATCCACTGAACATTTTAAACGAATGTATCATCTTGATACCACAAGCATGTCTACTGTTCATCAATCTAACAACCACGGTGAAGTTGTAACCCACATTTCAAGACATGCCAGTGTTCATCATGCAGTGCTTATCCCTGTTTATGAAAAAGACTTAACAGAAGAATATGTTGAAAATTTACGTCAATTAAAACTACAGTTAAATGCCTCATTCAGGTATCCTATTGCTTTTTCTATTGCTGTTTATGATAGAAATGCTACCATGCAGACCATACAACAAAAATACTTTGCCGATCCGATTTTTTCAGACATTATACTGTTCCATGCTAAAGATCCATTGTATAAACTATTAAGCATTATACATAATACACTTACATACAGAGACTTATCAATTTTTGATGTATTTCAGGCAAAAATAGCCATTGCCGAAGAAAAGCCAGTCGAGGCTCTCTCTACAGACACAGACTTACATCTTGTGGTTGTTGAACCCAATATTGACGATTCACCATCGTTTGACAAAAATTTTAATCAATATCGAACCATACTGGATCGCGATGCAAAACGCCTGCTGGCACAAAATAGAGATCGTATCGACATCAATACAATAACCGTATCAACCATTCATAAGATTAGCCGACGTCGAACTCAAGCCCGTGTCAATGAAAATCCAAGTACCCGACAAGCAGTACTTGTCCTGTCTATTTCTGAGCAGTTGGGTTGGCTCATCCTATCAGATATGAAAAAGCTAAAACGAGATTGTGATGAAAACGGCAGGGTTTTTGCTGTGGCTATTCTTGATATCAGCGCTCAAAATACGCTCACCGATGTAAAGAAAAAATATTTTTCGGAACCTCTGTTTGACAATGCCTTATTTATTGAGGCACAAAAACCATTTGTGAATTCATTACAACAGATATCTGTTCATGAAATAACACCAACCATTAGAATGGAATCCATAAGAGGTTCTTTACGTTTTTCTGTTGCCAAGTTCTTCGGCGGCGATGAATTACGGCTTTCATCATCAGATGCTGCAGCAAGTACATCAACATTCCTCGTTGATAGAGGTAAACACCCTCTTGATGGGAGAAATACAGTCGTTCAGCAAGAAGGAAAAAGTCGTCCTGCTGAAGAAGAAGGACCCTCGCTTCTTGATATCGGTGCTGGGTTTATAAGAAATGCCGCGGCAAGAATGACTCGTCTTGCAGGCGCACCGATTGAGTTTGCTTCAAGTTCGCTGACTTCTTATCATATGCAGCGAAAAAATAGGCAACAAGCAGCGGTTAACATTGAATCAGAAAGAAATGCGACTGAGTTGGGAGAAGTATCTCCTCGATCTAGGACTCCAAGTTTCGGCAGTCAAGGTAGCGATAAAAGGTAAGAAACTCATCACTTTGCCACTGGAAACCGCCAATCACGCCCAAACCCACGCGTCGTCACGCGAGGTCCCAATGCAGATTGTTGACGTTTATATTCTTGTCGGTGCAAGGTTGAAATCACTGTGTCCACGATCACTTTATCAGCGCCTTGTGCAATGATCTGTTCAGCACTCATCTCCCTTTCAATATAATCTTCTAAAATTTGATCTAACACAGCATACGGCGGTAAGCTGTCTTGATCAACTTGATTAAAACGTAATTCCGCCGTTGGTGGACGATGGATCACGGGAAGAGGAATGACCGGTTCAGCATTCAAACCATTTCGGTATTTTGACAGCGCATAGACCATGGTTTTATACACATCTTTTAATACCTCAAATCCACCAGCCATGTCACCATATAACGTCGCATAACCCATGGCCATTTCGCTTTTATTGCCGGTGGTTAACACCAATGCGTGGTTTTTATTGGAAAGCGCCATTAATAGCTGGCCGCGAATTCTGGCTTGGATATTCTCTTCAGTGGCGTCTTCTGCTTGACCTTGAAATCTTGAACGCAACGCCATATCAAATGCATGCACCAGCATTTCAATATTGAGCACACTATAATGCACGCCCAAATGCGTTGCTTGTTCTTCTGCCAATTGATAGCTCAATTCACTGGAATAGCGTGAAGGCATAAATAATGCTTCCACATGATCCGCGCCCAATGCATCTACCGCAATCGTTAATGTTAATGCAGAATCAATGCCGCCTGATAAACCCAGTAAAACCTTTTTAAATCCATTTTTATGCACATAATCTTTAACAGCCAAAACCAAGCCGTGATAAATTCTGGCTTCATCGCTGTCTGCAATGTTTTTTTGAAAACAATTTTTTTCCAAAAGTACCTGGCTGGACTTATAGTGCAATTGATCAATTTGTTTTTCTATCACCAATTGATATAAACCGCTGGCGAACAAAGGCGCTTGAAATAATACCTCTGCTTTTTTAGATAATAGGCAAGAATCACCATCAAATAGCAGATCATCGTATCCGCCTACTTGATTCACATATAAAACGGGTATTTGAATTTTAGCAATTTTTTCATGCCATACTTTACGTCGTTGTGCTGATTTGTGGCTATCAAATGGAGAGGCATTAATCACCACCAACAAATCAGCGCCACTCATTTTTACTTGTTTAACCGGTTGCACGCGCCAAAAATCTTCGCACACTAAAAAAGCAATTTTCCAGCTTAAATAATTAAATATCAATGCAGAATTATGACCAGGTGTAAAATAGCGACACTCATCAAATACATTATGGTTCGGCAAACACTGTTTATCATAACTGCCTAAGCAAACACCATCTTTTAATAAATAAAGACTGTTATATATTTTTTCTTTAAAAAAACGAGGCGCACCCAACACCACTAAAATATCTTTTGCATGTTCAGCAATGGTTTGCAATGCAGTCGGAATTTCTTGTTGTAATTCTACACGTGACCAAATATCATCCGCTGGATATCCCGTTAATATCATTTCTGAAAAAACAATGGCATGTGCATTGTTTTTTTGCGCCAGATCAATAGCAGCAAGCACCTGTTGTGTATTTTCCGAAATGGCGCCGACTTTAGGATTGCATTGCGCAATCACCCAAGATTGTTTATTAGACACCAATTTGCACCTCGTTATTTTCAACGCGTGTTGGGAATGTGATGAGATCTTCATAGGCAGGCGGTCCTAATACTTCACCTGTTTTTATCGAAAAACGCGCGCCATGCAAAGGACAAATTAATTCACATTTTTCAATTTCTGCTTCGTCCAACTCAAACATCGCATGTGTGCACATGCTTTCTAGTGCATAATAACCTTCATTTAAGCGCACAACCAAGATGCGTTTATCATAGACATCAACAAAACGCCTTTCCCCAATTTCCCAATTCATAATGGGAGCAACACTGATCCACTCCATTTTATTGTCTCTTTTTTCGATTATTTTTCAGTTTCATATTGCTCAGCCAGTTCATTGGGATATTTAGCACGAATTTTATAAAAATTATCCCAATGCGATTGCCTTGCAGTTATTGTATTATCTGCTAGACCATAATTATAATACGTTCCAACAAAAGAAAGCGGTACTATTTCAACATGCAATTGATAGCGTCCCGTTAAATCATAATCCACTAAACGGGTTAAATTTTCATCAAAACCACCATACTGCTCATAAAGATAACGCCGGTGTATAAAAGAACTGATGTCCAAACTAACCATGTGTTCACTTATTTTTTTTATAACATCATCTTCATACGTTAGTTTTTCATTAAACCAAATCCATTTCCTATTTTGAGTAGATTCTTCGCAAAAAGATGCAAAACGAATGGCCTCATCTTGTGGGTATTGTAAAAAATGATGCGCAGCTATCAACAAAGTATGCGAGTACCACCAATTATCAGAATCCAAATAAGCAATCACCGCCCCTTTGCTGGCGGCCAACCCTTTATTGCGTGCGGCGCATCCGCCGGAATGCGGCTGAAAAATATAATGTATACGGGGATCTTTGAGATAAGGCTCAATCACTTTTGCCGTCTGATCAGTACTGCCATCATCAATAATGAGTAGCTCCCAATGCGGATATGTTTGCGCAATAACGCTGTCAATAGCAGTCGCAACAAATTTTTCTCGATCCCAAACGGGCATAATAATAGAAATAAAAGGCCAGTCTCTTAATGTGGATGCGTCTTGCGGTTTATAATATTCGATCAAGGCTTGCGATAATAAGACAACTGTATTTCCATATAATGAATCCACATTGTTTATTGCTGTTTGCGTGTTTTTCAGATGCCTAATTTCTGCAGATGAACTTGCATGTTGTTTTTGCCAACGATTGGTTTCCTCGGTCAGTCGTTTGACGTCATCCACCAAACCCTGTCTCGTATAAAAATACTCTTTAAAAATCAATTTTAGGTCTTGAATAAATTTTTTCATGAGTTTTTCCGTGCCTTATAACATTCCTAGTTGCAGTTGTGCCGCCTCACTCATCATGGTTTGATCCCAAGGTGGATCAAACACCAATTGAACATCCACTTCTGTGACATTTTCAACCAACGCTACTTTTTTTTGTACATCCGCAAGCAATACAGGTCCCATGCCACACCCCGGTGCTGTCAAGGTCATCATAATAAAGGCTCGATTACCACCACCCGGTAAAGGCGTAATTTCACATTCATAAATTAAACCCAATTCGACAATATTGACGGGGATTTCTGGGTCATAACAAGTACGCAATTGCTCCCAAACGGATTCTTCATCCACTTCGGTTTCATCCAAAAATGCATTTCTTTCACGCACAGATTTAATTTCTGTCGGTTCTTCTGGTGTTAAACCCAAGGCGTCCACATCATGGCTATCAATGCGCGCCAAATTACCATTCACATTGACCGTATATGTTCCACCCAAGGCTTGTGTTATGGTTACTGTTTGACCTTTTTGCAGCATCAATAATGTACCCACAGGAATTAAATGTGCGGGACAATCGCGTTGTAAAACAATGGTTTTGTCAGGCGGTGTTATCATATAATATCCTCGCCTTCTGTCGATGCCACGTGTTTATCTTGATGTAATGCATGCTCTAATGTATGCCAAGCCAATGTGGCACATTTAACACGCATGGGAAATTCACGAACCCCCATTAATACTTGCAGCTTGTCCAATGATTCTGCATCGATCGGTTGCGTGCAATCAGTGGTGATACAGTCATGAAAACGTTTGAATAACTGTAAAGCGTCCTCTATTGTTTTTCCCAATACCGTATCGGTTAACAAAGAAGCCGACGCCACAGAAATGGCACAACCGTGTCCTTTAAATGCAATATTTGCAATTTTATTATTTTCGCATTGCACATACAATGTCAACGCATCACCGCATAAGGGATTATGTCCTTGCGCCATTTGTGTTGGATGATCTAGCGAGCCAAAATGGCGTGGATTTTGACTGTGTTCAATGATCACTTCTTGATAAAGTTCTCTTAAATCATCATTCATGAAGCAACCCTTTTAAAAAAGCGCCTGACATCGTGGATGGCAGCAACACATTGATCAATATCCGCTTGCGTATTATATAACGCTAAAGAAATACGCACGGTTGCAGGCACACCCAGACGCTGCATTAATGGCATCGCACAATGATGTCCCACACGCAAAGCGACACCCGAACGATCGACAATCGTGCCTATATCATGTGGATGAATATGATCCAATACAAAGGAAATAATGCCGGCTTTTTCTGATGTTGTGCCTAATATACTTAATTCAGGGATCGCCGCTACCATTGGCGTGGCATATGCCAATAGCGATTTTTCATGTGCTTGAATATGTTCCCAACCCAATGCTTGTATAAATTGCGTTGCAACCGCCAATCCCAATGCTTCTGCAATCGCTGGTGTGCCTGCTTCAAATTTATAAGGTAATTGATTATAAACGGTCTTTTCAAAACTCACGGTAGCAATCATGTCTCCACCACCTTGATACGGCGGCATCACCTCTAACAAGGCTTCTTTTGCGTATAAAACGCCAATGCCTGTTGGGCCATACATTTTATGACCTGAAAATAGATAAAAGTCACAATCCAACGCTTGAACATCCATTGGCATATGCGCAATGGCTTGAGCGCCGTCTATGAGCACTTTTGCATTCACTGCATGCGCCCATTCAATTAATTTTTTAATGGGATTAATACTACCCAATGCATTAGAAATATGTCCAACAGCCAATATTTTTGTTTTTTTATTAATCAATTGCTGCGCAATGTCTAAATTTAATGCACCATTATCATGGATCGGGATCACTCGAATAATAGCGCCTGTTTGTTCAGCAATAAGTTGCCAAGGAACAATATTAGAATGATGTTCTAACTCGGTTAATACAATTTCATCGTTGGCTTTTAATGCCAAACGTCCATAGGATTGCGCAACTAAATTAATACCTTCCGTTGTGCCGCGAACAAAAATAATTTCCTTGTGACTTTTCGCGCCAATAAATTGCTGTATCACACGTCTTGCATTTTCATACGCCAATGTCGATCGTTCACTTAATGCATGCACGCCACGATGCACATTGGCATTGTCATGCAAATAATAATGCGACATTGCATCAATCACGCACTGTGGTTTTTGCGTGGTTGCAGCATTGTCCAGATAAACCAGCGGCTTTCCATAGATTTGTTCTTTTAATATTGGAAATTCAATGCGCTGCTCACTTGCCCAGGTATTCCAATCAAAGTTCATCTAGGATCTCCGCCGCAAATGCATCAACAAGTAATAACCGCGCAGCTGGCTCATCGATCCCGCGTGAACGCATATAAAACAATGCCTCTGCGTCTAATTGTCCCACCGTTGCACCATGCGAGCATTTCACATCATCTGCATAAATTTTCAGCTCAGGTTTGGTATTGATTTTTGCTGCCTTCGATAATAACAAATTGCGATTGGTTAAATGTGCATCGACCTTTTCAATGCCTTTTTTAACTTCAATATGACCATTTAATACCAATTCGGATGTGTCTTGTGCAATGCCTTTATAAACAATGTCACTGCTCGTTTGCGATGCATGATGTAAAAAGGTGTGTCTTACTTCATTGAAACCGCGCCCGGTGGTTTCATACAATCCGCGCCATTTTGTGCTGGCTAAGATCCCCTCCAAACTAAAATAATATTCATCACGTTGCCAAGCTTGTGCACGAGCAATGCAAACGCCTTCATACCGGCTTTGAGTTTTTTGTGTGACCCATAAGGCGGATGTCCGCTTCACCTCAATTTCACCTAATATTCCCCCCCTTTGCAAAAGGGGGGCCAGGGGGGATTTACCCTCCTCTTGCGAATAATCCATCTTATGCACACACTGCGCCCCATCTTGCAATACAAATGATCGCGTAACATGATACCAAGTCGGCGTTACCGTACTTTTTGAGAATTTTTCATATATTTCAACAAAACAATTTTCCCCAAATTCAATATGAATATGTACTGGCAAAAAAACAGAAGCGGCTGAGTTGTCAATGATATGCAGCAATTGCAGTGGTTCTGCCAACTGCACATCAGCTTGGATCGTCACAAGCAAACCTCTAGTGCATAATGCATCAGCCATACTGGCTAAAAATGATCTAACGTATAATTTTTCATTGCTTGCTAAATGCTTTGTTGCATTATTTTCCCAAATCTCAACTTTTACACCATCGGGGAGATGGCTTAGATCGGGTTGGTAAGTACCGTTTAGGAGACAAATCCCCCCTGGCCCCCCTTTTTCAAAGGGGGGAACTTTATTTTCTAGTTCGGCATCTGATTGCCAAGCCGCTTGCCATAAATGTTGGGTCGGTGTATAGCGCCAATCTTCTTGTTGTCTTGTCGGTAAACCATGCTTTAAAGCAAAATCAAAGGCATATTGCTGCGCTGCTTTTAATGTGGCATTTTGCACACGTGCCTGTGTGGTCGCAAAATAATCTGACCATTGCGCCAACATTATGCTTGCTCCATCTCAAGCCAACCATATCCTTTGGCTTCCAATTCCAAGGCAAGCTCTGGTCCGCCAGATTTAACAATGCGACCTTGTGATAATACATGCACGTAATCGGGGACAATATAATCCAATAAACGCTGATAATGGGTAATCACTAAGAAGCTGCGATCTTTGCTGCGTAATGCATTAACGCCTTTGGCAACGGTTTGTAAGGCGTCGATGTCTAATCCCGAATCGGTTTCATCCAAAATGACCAAGCTGGGCTCTAATAATAACATCTGTAAAATATCATTGCGTTTTTTCTCACCGCCTGAAAAACCTTCATTGAGGGAGCGATAGAGAAAATCTTCTGGCAGATCAACTTGTTTAATTTTTTCTTTAATGATTTTTAAAAAGTCCATCGCATCGATGTCGGCCAAACCGCGTGCTTTACGAATGGTATTTAACGCTGTTTTTAAAAAGTGGACATTGCTGACGCCAGGGATCTCAATGGGATATTGAAACGCCAAAAAAATACCTAAATGGGCGCGTTCTTCTGGAGAGAGTACTAATAAATCTTTTTCTAAATATTGTACATGACCCTCAGTCACTCGATACAGATCTCGACCAGCCAATACATTGGCTAAAGTACTTTTACCTGAACCGTTGGGGCCCATGATGGCGTGGACTTCGCCTGGATTTATATTCAAATCGATGCCGCGTAAAATGGGTTTATTTTGTACGGTTGCTTGTAAATTCTTTATGGATAACATCTTGACCTCTTTAATTATGGCGCCCTCACCCTACCCCTCTCCCGCATGCGGGAGAGGGGATATGAAGTTTTTTTATCCGATCGCGCCTTCTAAACTCACTGATAATAGTTTTTGCGCTTCTACCGCAAATTCCATCGGTAACTCTTTAAATACTTGTTTACAAAATCCATTGACTATCATTGCAACGGCATTTTCCGTATCAATGCCGCGTTGTAAACAATAAAACAACTGATCATCACCAATTTTTGATGTCGATGCCTCATGCCCTATTTGTGCCGTTGGATTGGCCACTTCAATATAAGGGAAGGTATGCGCGGAACAATGTGAGCCCAATAATAGGGAGTCGCATTGGGTATAATTTTTTGCATTGTCTGCATTTTTTAATACTTTTACCAATCCACGATAGGTGTTTTGACCAAATCCAGCAGAAATGCCTTTAGACACAATCGTGCTCTTGGTGTTTTTACCAATATGGATCATTTTGGTGCCTGTGTCGGCTTGCTGATGATTATTGGTGAGCGCAACAGAATAAAATTCGCCAACCGCATCATCGCCACGCAATATCACACTGGGATATTTCCAGGTAATGGCCGAACCTGTTTCCACTTGAGTCCATGAAATTTTGGAGCGTGCACCACGACATTCACCGCGTTTGGTAACAAAATTATAAATACCGCCACGCCCGTCTTTATCGCCAGGATACCAATTTTGCACGGTTGAGTATTTGATTTGCGCGCCTTCTAAGGCAACCAATTCGACCACGGCTGCATGCAATTGATTTTCATCACGCATAGGAGCGGTACAACCTTCCAGATAACTCACATGACTATTTTCTTCGGCAACAATCAATGTGCGTTCAAACTGTCCGGTGTTTGCGGAATTAATACGAAAATAGGTAGATAACTCCATCGGACAACGCACGCCTTTGGGAATAAAGCAAAAGGATCCATCGCTAAATACCGCTGCATTTAAAGCCGCAAAAAAATTATCACGATAAGGCACCACACTACCCAAATATTGTTGTATCAACTGTGGGTATTCTCGCACTGCTTCAGAAAAAGCACAGAAGATCACGCCTTTTTCTGCCAAACGTGATCTAAATGTGGTGGCCACAGAAACACTATCGAAGACAGCATCAACGGCCACACCCGCCAAAATGGCACGTTCATGTAAAGGGATCCCTAGTTTTTCATAGGTTTTTAATAATTCAGGATCAACCTCATCTAAGCTTTTGGGACCGTCTTTTTTCTGTTTCGGCGCTGAATAATAACTAATTTGTTGATAATCAATCGGCGCGATATTTAATTCTGCCCAATTGGGTGGTGTCATGGTGAGCCAATGCGCATAGGCTTTCAAACGCCATTCCAGCATAAAGGCAGGTTCATTTTTTTTTGCAGAAATCAGGCGCACAACATCTTCGCTCAATCCAATAGGAATGGTATCCGATTCAATATCGGTCACAAAACCATGTTGGTATTCTCGCTCCGTAAACTGTTTTAACTCATCGTCAGTGGACATACAAACACTTCCTTCATACAAACGCAAACCCGCAATGAACATCCCCTTCGTCACTGATGTTGCAGCGTTGTTGGTTGGTCTCATAATAGTACTAAATAGCCCTGTTATTCAATAGTGAATGTGAGATATGCCTCTATTTTTCAAAATAAATTTGCGCTACAATAAGGTTTTAGCGGGTGTAGTTCAATGGTAGAACTTCAGCTTCCCAAGCTGATAGCGTGGGTTCGATTCCCATCACCGGCTCCAAGATAGTCATATTATCAACGTAAGAGATTGAAATGTCTACAAATATAGCCCTATCTCTCGAACAAGCTAAACGGCACGTCGTGGAAGCCATGACCGCCTCACCTTTGTCTGAAGCAGACAAACAAGCAAAATTTTCAGAATTAAAACAATTGCTTAAAAAAAACGATGCCGTGTTAATTGCACACTATTATACCAATGCATTATTGCAAGAATTGGCTGAACAGTCAGGCGGCTATATTGGCGACTCTCTAGAAATGGCTAAATTTGGTCGACAATCTTCTGCACAAACGCTAGTGGTGGTCGGCGTTAAGTTTATGGGCGAAACGGCAAAAATTTTAAGTCCCGAAAAACGCGTCTTGATGCCCACCTTGCATGCCAATTGCTCATTGGACTTGGGTTGTCCCGCTGATGCGTTTTCGCGTTTTTGCGATCATCATCCTGATCGCACGGTGGTTGTGTATGCCAATACATCCGTGGGTGTCAAGGCACGCGCTGATTGGATCGTCACTTCTAGCGTCGCACTAGACATTGTGCGTGAATTGGACGCACAAGGTAAAAAGATATTATGGGCGCCGGATAAATATTTGGGACATTATATTCAAACGCAAACGGGTGCAGACATGCTGATGTGGGATGGCTCTTGTATTGTGCATGAAACATTTAAAGCCAATACATTGCGCGCACTCAAAGCAGAATACCCCGATGCCGCCATCTTGGTTCATCCTGAATCCCCCAGCGAAGTGATTGCCATGGCGGATGTGGTTGGTTCTACCTCGCAGCTGATTAAAGCCTGTGTGCAATTACCGCATAAGCAAATGATAGTCGCGACTGAACGTGGTATTTTTTATAAAATGCAACAAGCGGCGCCGGACAAAGAATTGATCCAAGCCCCGTCTGGCGGTGCAGGTGCCACATGTCGCAGTTGTGTACATTGTCCGTGGATGGCCATGAATGATTTGGACAATTTAAAATCTGCCTTAGAGCATTTGTCACCTGAGATTCAAATCGATAAAGACATTGCTGATAAAGCTCGAATACCGTTGGAAAGACTCATTCATTTTCAAAAGCAATAAAAATATTTATTAATTATCACTTATTTATTCAAGGCAAAACGCTGCATCACTGAAGAGACCACGGCTCTTCGACTGTCTTTTTCATACATCTGCTCAAATAACAGTGTTGCTTTCATTTTCGAACAATTCATTAAAACCGATGCCAATGTTTTTCCCGACGTTTCTTGCAATTCCCCTCCTAATTTTTTTGCAAACGCAATCAGGCGCAATACGGTTAATTGTTCTTGTAATGAGCTGCTGGTTTTTAGGCTTTCACTATACCACAATTGGTTAATATCGCTTTGCAAGTAAATATCCAACAAATGCGGCGCTTTATATAAAAACATATAGACGGGCGTGGGCATGCGATGTTTGTCATCTTTGTTATGGTAATACATTAAAATTTGCACTAGCTCTAGCTCCAATTGCAAATCCATTTCTTCGATCGGGCTATTTTGCTTTTCTTTTAATAGGTGTTGAATTTCATCTATCCTGATCATCACTTTATCAACATTAAAAACAACTTCATCTGCATATTTTTTGTCGACATAATCCGCATAAAATTTCGTTGCCCGGTCTGAAGGATTTAAAATATGCGTCTCTTTTAAAAAACATAAATACGCATGTTTTCTATCTAAAAGAAAGGCGCGACGTTGTGTTGTTTGACGTGAAGCCATTTTCCTTGAACGTCCCGTCATATCTCCAAAAATACGAATACTATTAAAAAATGCCGAGGCCAAATACGTTGCAGGACTATCAACATACACGCGATTTTTGCGCTCTAGCATGATATCCGCCCGCTCCCTTATCTCTTCCATGTCATCACCATCATACCCGCCACTCATTTCGCTATAGCGCATGCCTTTATGATCCATCCAATTGAGCAACACATACTGCATGTGTTTGGGAATTTCATTGAATTCTTTGTGAAGCTCAGAAAACTCTGCCTCAAAAATTTCCTCAAACGTACTTTCTTCTCGTTGAAAGGAAAGACTTAAATACAATGTTTGAATTTTTTCATAAATATTGGGATAAAATTTTGCAAATAAATTTTCATGAAATTTATCATAAAACAATTCAGGATAAACAGAAAACAATTGTGGCGACAGTCTGCGAACCTGACTGCTTTGTAATAAAAGATACGTTGGCGGTAACATAAATCGGTCATATCCTTTTACCAGGAAAATACCGTAATTTTCAATGATTTTTTTAACCTGCCACAATTGTGGGTCAATTAAACCCGACAACAACACTTCATAATGCGCGCGCACATGATCTCTGAAGGGATCTGCAAACGATTGTAATCTCCCCGTGGGTAATAAATTTTCATTCATCCCAAACAGTTCAAAATTCGATGGCCAGGGTCCAAAAATGCCATCATTATGTGCTCCAGGAAGCACCATAAAATACACTTCTGTTTTCGCTGAAAATCGCGCGTAAAATTCATCAAATAATGGACGTGTCTCATTGCGTTCATACGCCACAATGGCGCGTCGTACGCAATCAGGTTGTCTCTTTTCTAAAAAATCCATTAACGTCATGGATTGCTTCGTCT
>Ga0302315_10003635_pt1 | contig 13824 bp, 10 predicted proteins | sample III_Palsa_N3_1_FD_200532 | JGI IMG/M metagenome (GOLD analysis project Ga0302315, IMG submission 200532) | Peat permafrost microbial communities from Stordalen Mire near Abisko, Sweden - III_Palsa_N3_1 | ecosystem: Environmental > Terrestrial > Soil > Palsa > Peat permafrost | place: Sweden... | reverse complement strand
ATAAGTAAGCTTGCTAATTACATTTCTGTGTAGTACTCTGTCAAAGTATGCTCGGTACCCAATCTTGATATGTGTTGACAGCCAACGACTACTAAAGTATGAACTAGACCACATATTGTCGGGGATATAGTGTCGTGGTAGATACTTGAAGACTTCCACTAGTAACTCTGCTGGTAACAGTTTGAACAGCGACAAGTCTATAACTGCTGATCCTCTATTTGGCTACTCATCCAAGATTATATTACCTAACCTCTTCACTGAAGTTGATCTGATTAACATATTTAGTAGAATTATAATAACTCGACCGTCATAACTAGTATTCTCAGACAGACATCATTATCAGATAGAAGTTATAGTGAAATCTGTTATAAATCCGACCTATAACATCGGTAATTGAGTTACGGTAGTTGTAATTCTGATAGCGAATAGACAAGATAGCAACATATTCTCGATGACAAATCATGAAAAAGTTGTAAGATGGTGTAGTATGACCATCAGAAGGTACTAAAATCTTTGAGTTACCAGGTAACTCAAGCTTGACATCAGTGATCTCTAACACTAGAGATATTAATTCTACAACAGAGGTTGATTAGATACTAATTATAGGGTATGCGACTATACCTAAGATGAGGAGTGATAAGACAGCGATGATCCCAATCAGTATTCTATTGAGTCTGTCGATCCTACTGCTAGAGAACTTACTCCACACAAGTCTATCGTGATCATAACAGGCGGTTGAGATACAGGTTTCTCCGCCAATGTAGCAGATATATCTATGTAGACCATGTCTTTTACCGTCGTAATAGTTATCAACAGACTTTATTTGTCCATCATTAGTGTACTCTATGCGTTTACCGTGGAGTTTACCATGTCGATAACTTGTGTAGAATCGTCTCATGCCAGATGGATACTTGTAGTCTTTGAATGCCCCATGCTCGTTACCATTAAGATAGTGGTAGTCAGCTATTCTGATAGCTTGACTATCTAAGGTAGTTTCATCTAGTTTACCAACTATGTTAGCATCTTCTGTGTCCCATCTCTGTTGTCTAACTTTCTGATTATCTTCATAGGTCAGTCTACGAATAATGTAACGACTCAGCATCTGATCAAAACAATGTTGGTAGTCAATCCTTATGTGCAATTTTGACCAACGACTTGTAAAGTATAAGCTCAACCACATGTTGTCAGGGATATAATCCCGAGGTAGGTACTTGAAGATTTCCATCAACAGTTCTGGCGGTAACTGCCTGAGTAATAACAGAGCTTGAGTAGTTATCACTTCCGACATGGTTGTAAGTTAACAGCTGACAATAACAACCCTTGCTGCCAATTTTGTTACGGCCTAGATATTCAGGATACAGTTTCTACCTAGGAATAAGTAGACCATCTCGAGATAGTTAATTACCATTTTCACTATTACGGGTATGGTTGATTGATCTAATGTGAAGCTTTGAGCTGTGAAGTGTTGGAGTGCAACTATCATAATATAGGATATTGAAAATTTCCCACTGTCTTCCACTGTCAGGAAAGACTAGGAGATGTCGTTTCTCTACGGTGCAGATGAGGTACTGGTAGCCCATGGAGCTGAACTGGTTGCACTAACTAGTTTGAAGGTCAATATGCGTAGTCTGATTCAGCGATACCCAGACACTGAGAAACAGCTTGAAGCTATCATCGTTGAAATGGACAGGTCTATAGCTGGTGAATTCTTCAGTGTTGAGCGAGAGATATACGATAATGCTGGTGTCGTTATCTTATGTCTCTACTTCTATCGTCAGACAGACATCAGCTGTGATTACAAACTTACCCTTTACCGTCGACACAAATCGATGACTAACCGTCTGCTTGACAGTTGTCACCAACACTATGATCGTCTGGTCTCGTGGTGGAGCACGTAACATATTGTTGGGTAACGACGCTGTTTCTTAGTGACATGATCTCTAGTTTACATGCCTCCTAACATACAAACCAGTTCGTATGTCTCCTAACATACAAACCGGTTCGTATGTCTGGGAACCACTACAGTGTTACAACTACTGAGTAGTTGTAGTATCGGCGTGATCATGAATTTTGCTATAAGGTAGCCTATCACAGAGTGTTACACTACAATAATGTAACTTATCCTTCTGTCAAGATACGAAGCCTAATTATCACTCATAGATTCAAAATGCAACTAAAGCTGGTGGATTACGAGACCTGAAGTAGACCTCATCTGACTGACCTGCAACCTATCACGAATTCCACTACATCAATGAGAACGTTTTATAACTCTTAAGAGAGCAACCAACAGCAAAGATTTGTAGATTTATGGTGACTAATTGTCTGCCAAATTTCTTAAAAGCTTTTAAGAAATTTGGCAGACAATCTCGGTGAAGACATAGTTATACAGTTCTACAATTTTCGAATAAAGTTGTAATAGTACAGTAGCAGTTTGTACACTAAGTAACTTGCCTATATTAACCGAAAGACAATGTCTAACTAGAGCACTGTAACAACTAGTACTTTAGCAATTAGCCAATGAGCTGACTGGTTAGTTAGGAAACTGAGAAATAGTAATTAACAACAAACACAATGAGGAAGACCTATGCTGTTGTTGCCCACACTTCTTCGCGAAAATTCGAAGATCTGTATCGGGGTATTAAACTTGTGGTAATTGCGGTGACTTTGTCACCGCACTACCGTCAAGTCAGATAGACAACTGGGGTGAAACCTTGTTTCACCCCAGGTCTATTACAGAACGCTTGAAGGTGCTACCTGAGGTGGATAGTTTTACTATTAAAAAGCATGGTAGTTGGTTGTACCCTGGTAACTGGCTCAACTCCTTCATCACCAATATTTTTCAGCACAGCAAGACTTCGGTAGTGTCAGTGCTAGCCACCACTCTGTCGCCACTAATGATGACGCTTGATCTGGTTGGTATGTTCACTGCTCGTTGCCCGCAACATCGCGCCACCTACTTTGTCAGCGCTCTCAAGGTCATACCACTGACGACTTTAACTAGCGTTAAGTCGCTACTCAAGCTGACGGCCAATGTGGCTATGTTGGCCATATCGCCAGCCATGCTAGCCGGTGTAGCCGCCTATATAGCCGGTGACTATGTAGTTCGAGGCTCACTAGCTTTGATAGTTGGGCAGCAGGGTCGAGATGATGTTGTAGCTCTTAAAGCGTACGACCAGCCAACCTCTGATCAGTAAAGATATCGTTAGAATTCAACTACTATTGTGTGTTACATATTACAATGACTTACTGAGTAAGTTATCTTACAGTCAATCACGTCTGGTCTTAGACAGACTTGCTATTATAAGTTTATAACATAGGGTAGTAGTTAAAAGTTTATAACTAGAAGGTAGTAACCAAAAACTTTATAACATGAGACGGTAGCTAAAAGTCTTATGGTTGGAAGATAGTAGCTAGAATATTATGGTTAGAAGATAGTAGTTAAGACCTAACAGTTGAAAACTATATGAAGTAGATGTTAGAATGATACTTGCGTAGACACCTTATAAACGGCATAAGTTTCAGTATTGGGATACTTCTGACCATCAGTGATAGCGATGAAGATTGGTGACTTAGATTCCTTGTCGTAACTAGAAACCAGGAGACGTTGGGAAGTGGTGTCAACTGGCTGATCATAGATCTGAATGTCATTACGCAGAGTGGCCAGCTAGTCTTTCAACCTGTCCATCTCAACTATATTCTGTTGGTGGAGATCGAAGATGGACTTGTTACACAGAGAGTCCAGACTAACTCCTTGTACCTTGTATATCAGATCGAGATAGTCTCTTCTCTTCAACGTATACCCAGCCGTGCTGCGAATAGCGTAGTTGGCAAAGTGCTTAGCATCGGTAATAGTCAACTCCTTGCTAGAGTAGCACTTAGGCTCTATTAATACCTTGTCAGTCTTGCTAACATTGCTGTAGCTTATGATGACAAAGATCTTGTTGCTTTTGCCTTCTTCTACTGTTGTCACAGTGTTTCTCGCGGTAGCAGTGGTAATGTTTGTGTTACCATCCACGGCTGTCTTAGGAGAAGTGACGGTAGAGTTGTTATAATATAAAGCTCTGTTAGTTGGGGTGTCAGTCATCATGTCACCAGCAAAGTGGGTTCGATCATGATTACGGTAGTATCCATGTTGCTCTTGAAGCTGTAGTCGTAACCGTAGTTACGGTCATAGTCATCATCATCACTGTGTTCTGACATCCTGTTGTCAACAAGGATGCAAAATAGTAAAAATTTCAAAGTTATTACGAGTATTATAAACTTGGCAGTTAAGATTAACATAGGAAAATGATACACAATATCATCTGTGTACAGGGTTGTTAATAATTAACATCTTTGCTATTGACATGACAGCCTGAATTTACTAGTTTTATTTGATTGCGGTACTATCTGATAGTACATAGCTCTAGGTACATCTAAGTTTTTATTTTTACAAGTGGATTCTCTCAAATAAATAATCTGGATTTGACTGTCGGAGGTTTCGAAACTTCCGGCCGAAATCAAGGTTGAAAAAAATATACAGGTATATAGAGTTGTTAGAAAACAACCACTATTAGCTCTACGTTTGGTACAAAATTTTTACGAGCCTGTGGTAGCCACTGTAACTACACCATGTAGTTAAAGACAAAATTTCTACATAATCTAACAACCATAAATAGATTATCTATTGTCTACTAGAGAGTAAGTGATTATGTCTAACTTTAAACCTATCTATTCTATCAAGAGGTTAATAATTTATACTTAGTATAGATTTATAGTTACAGATAGAGACTGATGATACTTCTTAGAGAAGTATTGTTATAGAGATTATGTAATTAGAGAGATTGTAAGAGCTATAACTTAGAGATATAACCTAGAGGGAAAATAAGAGTTATAACTTAGAGTTATAACTTAGAGTTATAACCTAGAGGGAAAATAAGAGTTATAACTTAGAGATATAACCTAGAGATATAACCTAGAGGGAAAATAAGAGTTATAACTTAGAGATATAACCTAGAGGGAAAATAAGAGTTACAACTTCTAGTTGTAACTATTAAGTTGAAGGAAGGATGATAAGAGTTTATCATCTGAGATCTTCAATATGTCTTCTACTAGTTAAGATCGTAGTCATAGGAACGGACACCTAAGTATATGCGGTCCATTTTCCCGTCACGATTCTCCTTTTTTCGTGTCTCCATCTTCAGCCCCTGTCTGTTGTACGATGCTGACAACAGCTTACCGATACTACACTCTTTGAACGATGTATTTACATCCACCGCTGACATTCCTTTTTCCTCCATTAGGTAGGTGTTGAAGTTACTACGGAAATCATAAGCAAGCTGTTTATAGTTAGGATCGAACTCCACACGCCTGTCGATAAACTCTGAGAACAACTGTTTTCTGTATACATTCTCATCGGCAACAGTATTATTCCTAGTGGCCGTCTTATTAGTTTGCAGTGGTAGAGGTGGCAATATAATGCTAGACTGTTGAAGTTGCTGATAACAGTCACTAGCTGATATAGTCAGACTAACGAACAGTGCTTGATGAAGCCTTCTAAGCTCGTTCTTGTCACATTGCTTACAACACAAACGATCAATGTTGAGATAGTAGATATTCTTGTAGTTCTCTAGATTGGCTACACTGATACGAGGCATTTCACTGGAGATGATAATGAAACTGGTGTTGAAGAAGTAATGTTTACCACCAACAACAAGTTGGTTGTCTGGACTAAAATAGACTCTAAACAGCTCATCAGAGACGTTGTGCTGCAACTGTGAGGCATCGAACAATACAAACCGATACTCCTTAAAGGGTTCAAGGTCATCCAGCTGAATTTTACTCTTATGTAGGAACTTAGCATCAGCTTCATGGTAGACCCCGGTGAGTGCAGCAGCCAGTAGTTGCTTGAGTTGACCTCTACTGTTACTGTCAAGGCATGTTATGATGAATAAATGTCTGTCGGGTTCTGGTGGACACAGTAAAGCTAAACCCACCATTGTCATGAATTTCTGGTATGTTTCGTCATCATCGAACATGTCTGCAATAACACTAGCGTCATTACCTACATAGCCAACGCCCTCGATATGTTGGTCAGTGACACTACTACTACTGTCACCATCACCACAATGACGCTCACAGGAAGCGAAAAGGTTGTCATCAGCGTTCCTGTTGTATATCATCCAAGAGGCTAAGTCTAACACTTGCTGGTTGGCGGTACCCAGCAGATAGTAGCTGTTACTTACTAGTTCATCTTCAGACAGGAGATAAGGGCTGACTAGAATAGCATCAATGACCTGCGATCTAGTACTGGTAGAACCTTTAGTCATCCTATCGCTTAAATACTGCAGCTGGTTGATTTGATTGTCAATCCTGTCTTGGAGGGTAGCAAGCTTGGCGACATTCACCGATCCTCCCGATTTACGAATGTTGTTCCTGTTAAAAAGGTAAGTGTAACGATGCATGTAGCGAGTGGCCAATTCCTTCTGATCAAGATGATCTGTCAATTGGGTGGTACCAGGTAGTAGAAAGCGATTAACAGTTGGATCTTCGACATCTTCAACCACGAAATTGAGAGTATCAAACAAGTTAGCCTCCCACTTCACAGCCTCATTCCAATAACCCCAACTCTTCATAGTGACACCATCAACTTCAGTAGTGGTGGCTAAAATATCAGTAGTAAACAACTCTGAGTAGCGCCACTGGCCTTGTGACACTGTTGCTTTGTAGTCAGTTAAGGCTATAATTAGCTGCTGAATGAAGGTTGTGATAGAGGCTGAAAAAGCGGGATAGAGATAACTGCGGGTGTAAACTTTCCACACTTTGTTGATTTTGTCAAAGATCGAAAACTTGCCAGTGTTTGTGTCAATATGAACCTTATTTAAAGATAAGAACAGCTCAGCCATGTCACTACCAAAACTGGAGCCAAACAGTAACTCTTGCAGCCTTTGTAGGATGTGATTAGTATACTGTAGTCGCCTATGGACACGCTTACTAACTTTTGCTGAACTAACGGTAACAGTTGAGGTCTGCTCAGATGAGCTAAAGGTTGAATCATCGAACTGCTTAGTGCTAACACGTTGACTTGCCATGAGTGCTATTTGAACTACTGAAGTCAACTAAATCCGCTCAAAAGTTAATTTTTGAGACTTTAAAAGTAAGTAATTGTACTGTCGTCACTGCTAGAATGGAAACATGATGATCTTAAATAGAACTGGCTAAACAACCCTAGAGGCCTAATAGATCCAAACAACTACTGAGATAGTAGAAGGACCATGCATTATAACTGTGTTACTGTAACTAGTAATAGAGTAAGGTTTGCTTTTGGTCTCTATAGTGGTTGTTGTTAGTTGGGTAGATTAAACCCTGCTACCATTGATGCTATAGCGGATGACCAAGATAGATTAAAATCCACTTTAAAATTAACTGGATCCTGATATTTTTTCGAAGTGGTTTTTAGTGAAAAAAGGTCGAGATTTAACCACTGGCATGAACGGGTGAAGGACCAAATTTTTGCTGTAAATTTGGTGGCGGCGGTTAAAGTCGACCAAAATTTTTGCAACCTGGTCAACTTCCCTTTTATATATGAGGAAGTTAGTGGGTAAGAGGGTGTGCCGCTATCATGAGTGCAAGCTGGTAAAGATTTTTGAGTAGCCAGATATAGACCACATCTGTGTTGCAATCTTGAGATACTCTCTCAGAGTACGTTGGACATTACTGTGTTACACAGTAATTCGAATATTAGTTATAAAGTGTTAAGCACTATAGCTGTTTTACTACTGTACTAGTTCTACCACTCCCTTATAGATTATAGATTAGAGAACTATAGGTTATAAGTTATAGGTTACAAAGTTAGAACTACTATAGATTATAAGATTTAGAACTACTATAGATTATAGGTTACAAGTTATAGAGTTAATAGCAATATAGGTTATAACCTATAAAGTTAGGACTACCACAAGTATAAGTTACAAGTGATAAGTAATATAGACTATAGGTTGTAAGATTTAGAACTACTGCAGATTAGAGATTACAGAGTTACAACTTTAGGTTGTAACTTGGAAGAGATATAATATGGAGTTATAGCTTAGGAAACATGTAGCCGAGCTGTAACCTCCAATAGTAACAGCTACAGAGTTCCGGTAGATAGTATGTAAGAAAGGATATACTGTCTTAATAACTTCGCTATTAAAACACCACACACCAACTTTATTACAAGACTACATCTTAAACTTACAAGTTAGGGGAGTGGGTATAGGAGTTATAAGTTGTAGTAGTTGGGTATAACTTATGATTGTAAAGGTTGCCTTTATAACTATGAGTTATGGCGGGATATTATAAGTTACAACTTTAGCCGTAATTAATTGTACTAGCCAAGGACCACTATGCTAGTATTACAACCCTACAGCCGACTCACCACAATCCAGAGGTTGGTTATCAACACAAAATAATTACTAACGTAAAAGTTATGACTTGGGATAGCAGTCCAATCCAAGATGTTCGACTACCTATAGCTGATTTCAGTGAACTCTATGACAACTTTCCCATCTTTAGAGTGGCTGTCGGTGAACTAGACATCTACCACGCTTTCCAACTTATACCGGAGTGGTTCCGTGAGTCTACTATTAATGCCATTATGCGTTATGAACTCCTACCAGATACTGGGCTTCCTCTCTATGTAGTGATAAAAGGTACTGTTATCGAAGATGACCTAGATGTTGTTAACTTCGCTATTTACAGGCACTTCAAGCGTGGCTCACCAGAGGGTACCTTTATTTTCCGTCTCGATGACATAGAGACTAATGAGACAGTTACAATTACTCAGGCGAAGATCTTCGCTGATGGTAGTGATATTAGGCTTGTAATAGCGGCTATTGAGAACGGAATTATGTTACAACTTGAAATTTGTAAACATGTGTTCGCGGAAGCTAACTTCTCCCCAACGGACTATCCCGATATAGCTACCCTCCTTACTACCTATCCCGAATTGTATGGCTCCACACCACAGCATTGGGATAGTATGTTGGCTACAGTCTTCCGTCTTGCCAATAGTGTCCAGGTTGGCAACCCATAATAAACCTGAGCTGTCTGTGCTGTCTTGACAACATTGTACTGTCTTGACAACACAACATTGTTAGGGCGAGCTTTGTCTATAGTCGCAACTAAGTTACAACTGTTACAGCTGATAGACGTCTTTATGACAATTAGACTTGTAGTAAAAGGTCAACCACAACACACCTGGCTGACTTACAGTTTTACATCTTGTATTGTACTGCCAGCACACAGTGGTTGATAGAAAATTGATATTATAGGATATCACTACATGATATAATGGCAAATGGCGTACGAGTATGTCAACTATAGCCTTGACAGGCCGACCCGTAAGATCGAACGTCACATCTACATTGATGATGGACTAGTCACTGGTGTGCTCAAGGGTCTGTTGTCTGTTGTCAACACCTACTCTGAAGATATTACCATCAATGGTGACAAGATCACGTTCAGCACCTTTGGTCCAGTTCGCAACTTTGACAAGTGGTCAGCTTACTTCAGCAGCAAGATGTCTGATATCGATGACTACTTTAGTGAACACGCTGAGCCTCGCTCAGATCAGCGTGCCTATCAGCATTATGTCAGCGCTAACGAGTTCGCCCTGATAGTTAAGGCTGTCGGCCAAATAGTGTGTCTGTCAGTGGCTGAAACCATTGGTGCAGACAATGAAGACTTCAAGCGTCTGTCAGCTCTTCTGGCTGACGTTGACAGAGATGAAGAGTTTGGAGAGACTGACTATACCATTTACCCCACCATCTCTGAGTTCCTCATTACTCCCATCTACAACTATCTGCAGCAGCGAGACTCAAGTGTTGGAGTTAAGTACGGTGACATTATTCGCTTTGAATTTATGGAATACCGCAACGATGGTGTCCACATTTGCCTCCATGACTCAGCTGTTGACTTGGGTCATGATCCTGATGACTATGGCAATGTGCCACAAGAGTTTCCCGCTACCACCGAGTTCCCTATCAAGTACTTCTCAGAGTCAATTGGACACAACCGCGAGGTGTGGTTGCCGAAGTCCGTTCAGGTCATCACTGGTGACTTTTCTGCTTTTGTCACTGCTTCTGCTTCTGGTTCTGGTTCTGGTGTAACAGAACCAGAAGTGGAGGCAGCAGGAGGGATGTATTCGGCCACTTTTGCTCGTATCACAAAGGCTATTAAAGAGGAAGGTGAGTTTGGCATTAGTGCGACTACTGTAGTGAAGATCATTACTGTTAGTGCCACTTCTACTCTGCCGAAACAGACTAGACAGAGTCACAGTCTCGACAACTACATTGTCATTTTGGCTGATGCTCCAGCCGATGCTAACGCCAAGTATCAGGAACTGCTTGATAACGGTATGTATGCTAGTTGGCTGGAAACTGCCGATGACATCGTGGTCGTCGATCTTCAAAGGTATAGTGATATGTTCACCGCTAGCCGTAGGTTCGATGGTGCTTAAGGGTACAGACTAGTCTATCAGTACAACTGTACACACCCATATATTGTGTGTATATATATATATATATATCTATATACAGACACAAGGAGTCAACAGTAACTCGGTTACTGTCTCACAAAGCAAGTAGTTACTCATTATAAGTATCTTTTGCTGCTGTTGCTGTTAGTAAACTGTACTGTTGAGTAGTTAACCAATACCACTTCTCTCGAGTCTGTTGTAGTAAGGGTGTTATTATTAGATATGAGATAGAACTTTGTTTACCTCTTTGATACGTATCTGACATGTTTGATAGTTGCTATGTTTGATGATTGACATGTTTGTTAGCTCGCGTGTCTAATGTCTATTATAGTCTTGCTATAATACTTATTGAGCAGTACAGCTTCAAAGCTATAAATTGTAATGGTAAAGTTGGTTATTACAGTCTTCAAGTAGTAAGTCATCACTTAGAGTATTTCTTAACTGAGCATTGTAGGTATGACTACATGTAGTTGTAATTAACACAGGAACAGGAACAGGAAGTCTATAACCTCAGGTTACAAGCCTCTGGTCTGACTCTAACTGTAAACATATCTTCAAGATATGTTATGTTGCTAACAATAACTGGTAGTATTTTACTGCGTGGTATACATATATATACATACAAGTCTTTTACTCACGTAGATTAGTTGTAGGTAGCGTAACTAACTTAGCTAGCTTTACTGGAGTAGAGTAGTTAACCTTTAGATCAATAGACGCAATATCTAGCACAGTCCCTTCGTCGTGGCTACGGTGGACTCCTTGGAAGCAGAAGCCCAGCACGTGTAGCTGATACAAATTCTTGTTGAAGGTAAAACTTAACCACATTCTCTAGTCCATCTGTACTGTCCTGAAGTATAAAACACCGTTAGCACAGTCACCTATTGTGTAAATTGAAAATTATTTGGTAATAGGTGTGCAAAAGTTACATCAAACATAGACAGGAATGAAAGGCAAAGGTATGATTGGCAGATCCACCGGGGTGGCTGAGAGGCAAGGGGGTCACCGGACACACCGCACGTACTACCGTACTCCAGTGTACCATGGCAACCCATTCAAGGACTTCTGGCAGTGGTTGACTTCACCCTTCAAGACAGACAGTGACGACGACTGATCTCCCTGACTAGTAGACTTTTGTCTATGAAGTTTGTAGTTTGTAGTTTGTAGTTGACCCTTAGTAAAAATATACATCTCCGAGATGTATATTGACAGATATAATTTAGTTGTTGTTGCTGTTGTTGTTGTTGTTGTTGTTATTGTTGCTTGCTAACTACAGACTGTAACACTCAAAACCCAGAGGAGATCAAGTACTAATTGGTCAAATCAACAATGCTTATCTATCGAGTAAGTAACGACTGCCTCAAGAACCTTGTTATATCTCTGAGTTGTAACCTAAAATATGCCTAAGATATAAGTACCGTAAGTATAGCTTCTTGGAAGCTACAGTTATAACTTAACACATAAATCATCGACATCAGCAAAAAAATAGCACTTACTCGTCAGAAGGGTTAGTGCGTTTTTCTCGGTTAGCCATATTCTCTGTTTCAAACTTGCGGTAAGTTAGGGTTAAGTTGTCAACATAGGGGTCAGACTTGTAGTTAATAGCAGCTTCCAGGATATCTCTGCTTGGAGATACACAAATACAAACCTCTTTGGTGCGACTGATGGCTGTGAAGACATTACGAAAGTTGGCAGTATTAAGGTTAGTCTCAATTTAACCAATCATTCCCACTGAGTAGAGAGGTTATTTTTGTTGTCATCATAACAATGATCGAAGTATCGTATATAGTCGTTACTAGTAGAAGTTGTTGTCTACTTAGTAGACAGCTATGTTATCACCGGTATTTCTGGTACTGCTGCTAGTAATATACTCTTGTCATCACAAAAGTATATTACTAATCTTAACCGGTGTGAGGTCGCAAGCCTGACACGACCTCGATGTAGAAAGCAGCCATCCTAGTGGTGGTGTCGTCACCAAAGCTCGAGTAGACACCAACAGCCGACTCAAAGCTGTTGGCATCAGGTAATAGCCTCCTGTAGCCAACAGCTGACAGCATATTCTCAATGGCCAATCTCTTGGTGACGCCGTAAAAGGCGTCAACTCTAGTCACCCTCACGTCAAACTCCTCCACACCATTGTGGAAGGTGAATACATGACCTAACAGGTCAAGATTCCAGAACCCTTCTAATATCACTCGACCTTCGGCCACCTTACTACCGTCGAAGATCATGGTAAAGTACGGGTCCTGGATATGTTTTTTAGTGTAGGACATCTTTATCGCTGACCTTGTTGGGTGATTTCTACTAGGAATTAACAGTCAGTTTCAGTAGGGGCCTGGATAAGCTAGGTTATACTACTATTTTTTTGTCTAGATAATAACTGCGTTATTAACCACAGTAACCACTAATTCTAAGCTTATAACAGACGTTGTAGTTAGTGGTTACTATAGCTACAACTGTAAACAGTACTTGTTTATATAGTTTTGTTACAGCTTCAAGCTGTAAGTGGCTACTAGTATCTTATAGTCTGTAATTCATTGTTTGACACTTAGACAGCTTGATCATAACCTTTGTTCGACTACAGTTGACAACTACCAGACTTTATCAACTATAGTTAGGTTACTAATTTATAAGTAGGCCTAGGTCGCCACAGTTGTGTCGTGTCTCTGGTAAGTACCAAAATTTTACCTGGTGGACAAGTCTTAATTCTCGAAATACGGTTTTTAGTAGCCGCCTTCAGTTGTGACCTAGGTCACAACTAGAATATTTTTGGGAGTCCCTCTCTGACCAAAAACATATAAACAGAAAGAGAAGTAGTCTAGTATAGCTTATTCTATGATTAAGTCTAGAAAAATGTAGTTTCTTAACAAACGAAAGTCTTCCGAGAACCCATTTTAGGTGTGATCTAGGTTACAATGTAGTAAGAAACTACATTTCCAGAGTAACCTTAAAGGAAGGAACTAAACTTTAACACTCCTTATGGATATATGTATATAATAGCAGTAGTAATAGTAATAAACTATCTAAACCATAAACTAATTATAACTTATAGAGTTATTACTTAAGCAATGTTTGTTGTCTACTAAGTAGATAACCTCCTATTATAACTATTATATAAGTTAAACTATAAATTTTAGGTTATTAGTAGTATTTATGTAGTCTATACTGGGTATAGATTTTTAACTATCTTTCTACATACACAGTTGTGTCGTAGCTTTAATAAGTACCAATTTTTACCTGGTGGACAAGTCTTAATTCTCGAAATACGGTTTTTAGTAGCCGCCTTCAGTTGTGACCTAGGTCACAACTAGAATATTTTTGGGAGACCCTCT
>Ga0302315_10003634_pt1 | contig 13825 bp, 11 predicted proteins | sample III_Palsa_N3_1_FD_200532 | JGI IMG/M metagenome (GOLD analysis project Ga0302315, IMG submission 200532) | Peat permafrost microbial communities from Stordalen Mire near Abisko, Sweden - III_Palsa_N3_1 | ecosystem: Environmental > Terrestrial > Soil > Palsa > Peat permafrost | place: Sweden... | reverse complement strand
CACCATCGGATATGGTGGTGAAACAATACATTACGTAGAAAAAGAGTATATGTGGCTGATGTTCACGATCAATCCTACTGGTGCGCCCGAAAATTTATATTTGAACCATGATCCGATTTACAACCCTAGCGCCGGCGGTGAGTTTCAAAATAAGTTCGTCCCCATACTCAGGTAATTTGTTCGCACAGCCTATTTGTACACTTTGATTATCGAAACTGCATTTGCTCGGGAAAGTGCTGCTCGCGCGGCGATTGTTTCAGTAGACTCTGATTAATGACAGCATCGCGAGTAGTGCCACTAAACACTGAGGGGTTCTCCTTGATCGAGGTCATGATTGCCACGGTCTTGCTTGTGACAGTGTTGTTGGGACTGAGTGAATTTACTCAGATTGGCGCGAACTCAAATATGTCCGTGCAGCTCAATACCGACTTCGCGAATCTTTCGTCTTCGATTCTTTACGTGCTGAGTAGTCCCCGGCTCTGTACCGAAGCACTGGGTAACGGAATCAGCGCCGCCCAAGCGCAACCCTTTGATCCCCCGCTTACCGTTCCGTCGCCTTTGACGATGCAAGTAGGAGGAACGGTAGGGACCCTCACGACTATAGCGAGCGTTGGTCCATTGCCGGGCTCGATATCGGGGATGACTGTTACCAAACTCCAGTTCAACCAAATTTATGGGCAGTACGTCGCAGGGGCGGGGACGACTAACTACATCGCCAATTTGTATCTGGAAGTTCAAAAGAAAATGGCAAACGGCAAACCCTACCTCGGTGCGCCGATTCTATCGCGAAATTTCTTAGTCAACGTGAACGTAGATACCGTCCACAATGTGGTGCTCGGATGCAACTGATCCAAAATGAAGAAGGCTCATCGCTCCTTTGGGTTATGGTGCTTGGAGCCGCAATTCTAGTTGCGGGGTATCTTGGAATGGGAACACAACAGATCTCTTCCCAAAGTGAAGCTCGCGCTCAGGCTACTATGGATCTGGCGATTCTTCGCGCAAGCCTGGTCGAAATTTTAAAGGATCCTACGTTTTGTGCTAGCGCAATGAATATCGCCGTTGCTGGGAGTGCTCCCGCGTTAGGTCCTTCGACTACGACCATCCCATTGACGCAGGTGAAGTTGGGGGCAGGTGCGGGTTCGGTTTTTATCGAGTCGGCGCCACTGAGTTCATCTTTTAATTCGCTTAGGATCAGCGCGATCAAACTCATCAACCTCGGCGCCACGGGCATTCCTAATCAGTACACAGGAAGTCTTCACGTCGATGTCACCATGCCCACACAAGCTCTCGGGACCCGAGCTTCTTCAATCGCCGACATTCCGATCACCATTTCCAACGGCATTGTATGCACGGGGGGCCCATGAGTCTGTCCGTAATCAGACGAAACGACGGCGCATTTTTAATTGAGATGATGATCGCGTTGGGAATCTTTGCCGTTATTTCTTTGGCTACCACGACACTTGTCACTAATTCGAGCTTGGGCACTCGCTCCAATAATCTCGGAGCCCAATTCAATCAAGATACTTCGCTCGTCCAAGGACTTTTAAATAACACCACGTCTTGTACGGCGGGATTTCGGGGTACCGATCTCACGCCCATATTGACATCAACCAATTATGGGACACCCGAAACTCTGACTACTATTCCGACGAACGGAAGTCCTTTGATCACGGGGAATATTACGACCCCCGGGCTCGAGTACACCCAGGTTCAGATCAATAAGGTTCTCGAGAAGGTCAGCAGCACCAGCTATCTTCTCAATATTCATCTCGAAGCACAGAAAATCGGGAATGCAGGAACGGTTTTACCTGGGAATAATCATTACGCAAAAGACATGCCTCTGTGTGTGACTCTCAATCCCGATTTGGTCACGATCAAAGGCTGTGGTCCAACCGCTTGTGCTGGCCCGACGATTACAGGAATCGCTGTGGGAACCATACACACCTGTGTCGTTACCGATACCGGGGTCAAGTGTTGGGGCTCGGATGTGACGAACTTTGAAGGCAATCACGATCCGGTACCTGGGTCGGTCCCTCCGGTTTACAACACGGCCAATTTCGACACTCTTGGTAACAATTCCGCGGCGCCTACTTTTTCTTTCGCGCCTCTCTCCGTGAGTGCGCTCCCAGCCAATTCAGTTCTGACTTTTCCCAATTTTTCACCTACGAGCAGCCCTAGCTATAGGGAGATCCAGGCCGGGGGCACCCATACCTGCGTCCAAACGCCCTCTGGAGGAATGGAGTGCTGGGGGAATCTTTCGTCTGGGCAACTTGGCTCAGGGCCCACGGGTTTAATGAATGTCCCTTCTGGAGCGGATCCTTCATCGGTCTTCTTACCCGCTATTCCCATTGTCGATTTTTTCACGGGAACTGATACTTCTTGCGCAGTTATGAATAACGGCCTGATTTATTGTTGGGGCTGCAACTGGGATGGCCAACTCGGTCGTGGAGCAACGCCTTTCGGTGCTCCAGGCTGTGGCGGGGGACAAAACTTCGAAGGTGCTAATCTCAATACGCCTATGCCCGTTTTGGATGCAGTCACCAGAAGTCCGGTGACGGGTGCCCAAATGGTTGGCGGTGGAATGGGCTTCTTTTGCGCGATTTTGAACGGCGGTACTAAGCTCGATTGCTGGGGCGAATGCGATGACTCCGTTGATATGAATCAGACGCCTCGTGGCTCAGTTCCTCTTTGTGGTGATGACCCTACTCCTGGAGACAATACAGGAGATTCCTACGCCTATGATCGAACTTCGTATTTTACTTCTTTGGGAGTAACCCAATTTTTAAGTGTCGTGGGAGGCACGGGTCATGGTTGTGCTCTGACCCTGCCGGGCAACACGCTCTACTGTTGGGGTGAAAACACATACGGTCAGCTAGGAACTGGGGGAACGGGTTGGACAAGTTTTCCAACAACTGCTGCTGCCACGGGTGTGACTTCTGTCTCCGCTGGAGGATTCACAACCTGCGCAATGATCGGCGGAGTACTCAATTGCTGGGGAGACAATACATACGGGCAAATTGGACAGGGAGCGGGAGTTTTAGGAGGACAGTACGATAGCCCAACGCCTGTCCAGGGGCTTCCTGCAGGAAATGTTACAGCTTACTCCGTAGGTCGCTATGCTGTTTGCGCAGTCATGGATATGAGCTCTGTCTACTGTTGGGGCGCCAATGGCTACTATCTGGACTTTACCATCCTGCCTAACCCCCAACCCGCCGGTTATCCTTCGGGTCCTTGGACTCAACCCTTTTACAATTTAGGAAATAGCACTAGCGCACCAACTGGCGCGCCTACATTGGTGAATGGGCTTTGAAAATAAAAAGGCCCGTCGAATAAATCGACGGGCCTTTTTTTATGATTTCAAACCTTCGCTTACTGCTGAGCTTGGGTGTGAGCTTCGACAAACCAAAGGTACTTGTCTACACCGCGAGAGATCTCGGTGAAAATATCGGCGGTTGCTTTGTCGCCAAGTTCGTCGGCTTTGTCGATCGCAGTTCTAGTCTGCTCACCATATTGCGCGAGCGAATGGGAGAGCGCCAGCACATGGTCCTTACCCTGTGAGATCGTCAGAGGATATTCGGACAAGCTGGTGCGTTTAGCAGCGGCGCGAACAGTGCCTTCGGCGATTCCACCGAACTGAACGATGCGTTCAGCAAGCAGATCCACATAATCTTCGGTGTCTTCCGAAACCTTATCGAATAATTCATGAAGAGCGATAAAGCTTGGTCCCTTCACATTCCAATGCGCTTGCTTTGCGTTGAGCATCAGGTCTGTTGCATTTGCGAGATGCTCCTGAAGAAGTCCGATGATTTGAATTCGATTTTTTTCTGGAAATGTATTTTTGGTTGGATGCATACGATCAATCCCCTTTGTGTGTTGGTTTGAAGCAGACATTATATCACTTATGGACAATTTGTTTTGGTAAACTCATTCGTGTCAGCTCGCCTGCAGCGTCCTCAGAGAGTAATCTAGCCCAAGCTTCTGTTGACTTTCGCGATGAGAGAAAAATTCGAATGGTAGCCGTCAGAGGGACAGCGAGCAGAAGACCCAGAGGTCCCCAAAGCCAACCCCAAAAAATTAATCCGATTGTCGCTGCAGTGGCGTTCACATTAATTTTGGATCCCACGATTTTTGGAATAACGAAGTTGGCGACAAAGAAATGAAGAAATACGGAGGCCCCAAATACCGTGACCGCGGGCCCCAGTGTATCGAATTGGAGATAAGCTTGGGCCATGGGAAATAGCCCACCCAGCAGAGCCCCGACCATCGGAATCAAATTCATGAATCCTGCTAGCAACGCGAGGAGAAGCCGGTTCTCAAGCTGAAGAACGGAAAATAAAATGTAAAAAACGGCCGCTGTAAAAAATCCAACGACAATATTTCCAAAAAAGAATCCGCTGACCATGGCTGAAAGTTCGTGACCCGCTTCTTTGATTTTGAAAGTTGGGGGTACCGCCTGAAGAAGCGCGGAGTGAAGAAACGGCTTTTCAAGCAGGAGAAACAAAACCAAAATGGGAATTAAAAAACCTGCGACCAAAACTTCTGCGACAGATCCCAATCCACGAAGAACAGCGTGGCCAGTGCCCGCTCCAAATTTGTCGACGACTTCAACTTTTTGAACCTCATCTTTTTGATCGGACTGAGGGATGATGTTGTTCGTGCCTTTTTGAAACTCGTTGGCCTGGCCTTGGAAAGACTGAATCGTTTTTTTAATCTTGCCCGTGTACTGGGGAATTTCTTGTGCAAGGCTCGACAAAGCACCGTAGCTTGCCCAACCTGCACCGCCCCCTAAAATAACCATGAACAGGACAACGGTAATCGCGCTGAGCTTGCGGCTGATTTTTTTTCGATCTGCCCACTCCACGAGGGGGTTGAGAAGAAAGAAGAGATAGAAGCTAAAGATTAATTGAAGAAGAATGCTCGTCGCAAAGAAGGATGCGGTGATCACAGCAAGAATTGCGAGAAAAGTGATGCCAGTGTTTCGTGTGATCAGCTTTTGAACTTCGGGTCCGGTCTTCGGCGGTTGAGGGTCATTTGGGTTGAGGATTAACTCCTGAGGCTTTGTCATCTGCTGCAGGTTTTACGACTTTGCAACCGAGTTACCAAGTGTGAAAGGTAAAAAGTCTACCAAACAGGTCGGCGAGGCTTTTACCGCACAATCCTGTAAGGTTACTCAGTAGCGCGCTGCGCCTACTAGGCGCGCCGTTTACGTGAGTACGACGATCTTTCCGCCCGCCTTGTTTTCTTCCATGCAGCGATGCGCTTCAACAATCTCGTTCAGCTGAAAGGTCTTTCCGATTTGAACGCGCAGGGTTCCTGCTGCAATTTTTTTGGCCAGATCTTCAAAGGGCGTGAGCATAAAGTCTTCTGAAGCTCCGGAGTAGGCAGTGAGGCAGACTGTCGAAGGAATCGCACTCATCGGAGCGAAGTTCTCAAAAGACCACTTATTGCCAACGATGCCAGTCATGCAAACGACGCCACCTGGTTTAGCGCAAAGAAGAGAGTCTTCTAATGTTGTCGTGCCGACCAATTCGAGCACCTTATCCACACCCTGTGGAAATACTTTCATCACTTCTTCAGCGATTGAGCCCGAGTCGATAAAGACATGATCAGCACCACTGCCACGAAGCAATTTATCGCGGTCAGGGTTTCGAGTCGTCGAGGCCACGAGAGCACCGTTGCTCTTGGCTATGGCCGCCGCAGCAAGTCCCACCGAAGTCGTGCCTCCGCGGATGAGCAGACGTTCACCTTTTTCGAGACGAAGTGCTTTGTATAGAGATCCCCACGCTGTCTGAAGCATTTCCGGAATGGCGCCCAGAGTTTCCCAAGGGAGTGTGGTTTTGATCAGTTGAACTTGAGTAGCAGGCACGCAGGTGTACTCGGCGTATCCGCCGTCGAAGTCCCGTCCCATACCGCCCATTGCAGACGCGACGATGTCGCCTTTCTGAAATTCGCCTCCTGGTGCGCTCTTAACTAGACCGACTGCTTCAATCCCAAGAATGCGCGGAAATTTTACGTTCGGAGAATGACCTTGGCGAGTAAAGAGTTCGGAGCGATTGAGTCCAAACGCTTTCACGCGGATCAATACTTGGCCGTTTCTCGGAGTGGGGATAGGGCGGTTCTCGATCTTTAGAACTTCCGGTCCACCTGCTTTGTGAATTACTACGGCTTTCATCATCGTCATGTTGATAGCTTAACTCGGCCACTCCAAATGAGTAAGCTTCTCTGTGAGATCCCACAATTTTTTAGCGACGCTCGGATCGATTGCCCAGCTTCGAACACCTTCGTGAGTAGTGCTGTCCTCATCGGGCACGAGTGGAGAGATATCGCAATCCGCGCAGTAAACTCCACCTTTTCCATCGAGCAGAGGACTCACGGTGCACCAAACGGTTGTTGAAGCTCCTTGAGGGATGGTTTTAAAAAAGTCTTTGTCAGGTGCTTTTCGAACACCGTTTTCTCGGGTTACGCCCCACGGAGCTAGCTCTTCGTCGGTGAGATGGCGGGCAAGATCTGTTTCGATGATCGCGCCAGGATGGAGAGAGAAAGCGCGGATGCCATGAGCTTTGCCGTGTTGATCAAGTTCTACGGCAAAGAGCGCATTTGCGGTTTTGGATTGACCGTAAGCTTGCATTTTGTCGTACGGACGATTGAGGAAGTTAGGATCTTCGAGGTCGACTCGACCATAGCGATGACCAAAGGACGAGACGCAAACCACGCGAGCGCCGCGTGCGTTTTTCAAGGCACCCCAAAGACGAGCAGTGAGTTGAAAGTGTCCCAAGTGGTTTGTCGAAAATTGAAGCTCGTTGCCGCGACCATCTCTCAAGAGCGGTGTTTGCATCACGGCACCGTTATTGATGAGAAAGTGAAGGGTAGGGTGCTTTGCTAGAAACTTTTCTGAGAACTCATCGATCGACTTGGGATCGGTGAGATCAAGCTTCATCATTTCAATGTCTTTCATTTCAGAAAGATTGCGATGAGCCTTTTCAAGATCGCGTGCCCCGATGATCACCGTTGCTCCTCCTTTTCTCAATACCCGTGCTGTTTCCAGCCCGATCCCAGCGTAGCCGCCCGTGATCAGTACAACCCTGCCGTGAAGGTCTGTTTTCCCAAGAACTTCTTCTGCGGTGGATTTTCTTCCGAAACCTGAGTGAAGTGGCTTTTGTTCGGTTGGCATGGAGGGCTCCTTTAATGCTGCATTAGGCAAATAGACATAAGTGACTATGTGTCTATTATTGACTAAAAGAAGATTAATGTCTATTCTTCATTTTGTGAGCCAAACCATGATCCAAGACAAGCGGCAACGACTTCTCGCTACGGCGCTCGACGTGTTCTTTAAGCACGGCTATAAGCGCGTGGAAATGAAAGAGATTGCCGAAGTCGCCGGTATCTCGCGCCCTGGGCTTTATCTTTACTTCAAAACCAAAGAAGAGATCTTTAGCGCAGCAATTCTTCAGTATGCAGAATCGAAGATCTCCGAAATCTCGAAAAACATCGGCAGCAAGAAAACTCTCGAAGAAAAACTTCAGTATACCTTTGAAGTTTGGTGTGTCCGAACTTTCGATCGAAGTCTCGAGTCTCCTGAAGCCAAAGAAGTCAGCGATAGCTCCTTGGAGTTTGCGCGCGAAGCGCTCGATGAGGGTTATCAGAAACTCGAAGCGATCGTTTCCTCGGCGTTCAAAGCCCACAGCAAGACTTCAACGAAATTTCCATCACCTGCTAAAACAGCGCATCTCATAGTGAGTGCCACGCGCGGCTTTAAAATTGTCGCTCGAAGCAGCACTGAGCTTCGCAAAATGATTCATGAACTGCTGAAAGCAGTCCTTTAAAACCGATATCATCAAGCCAGAAAGTGTTTTGCAATGAACGCGATTGGAACACCGATAATAAAAATATGAATGATGAGCTGTCCCAGTATTTGGTTGCGGCTCACTTCTCTCTTCGGTGTCGCCGAAAGAGAAATAACTAATTTCATAACAAAGTAGACGATGAGTCCGAAGCTACTTCCGCTCATTAAGGGATAAACCAGTAGCCCCGGAACAACACTGGCTGCCAAGATAAAGGCCGTGGCGACGCTAAAGGAAATGAAAAAGTGTAGAAGAAGTCCGAGTAGCATCGACTTAGTGCCTTCGACAAACGCTTTTGGACCCAACAGGCCAGACGCGACAAACTGCCAAGCACGGACGGGCGAAACACCATTGGTGTAGGCCAGCGTTGTATTAGCGATTGCGTCGATTGATCCGACAGCAGCACCAGCTAAAAGAATTGCACAAATTTGCGGCGACATTGCTTGCTCCTTAGTTCCAATTTTAATCTTCTTCCAGAAGATGGGCGATACGAAGAACACTTGATTGAGCTTTTTTCCCAGTTGCGGCTAGACCAAGTCCGGCAATGACGACTCCGCAGCCAAAGATCAGCCACCAGAAAAGATGGGTTGAGGAAGTAAATGAGTCTCCAAGTATGCCTTCGCCCTGGTGACTCTCGGTGAACGAACCTGCGAGTGCTACACCCAGCGAAGCACCTACTTGACGGCTGGTCGAGGCCAGAGCAGCCGCCACTCCAGCTTGTGCGCGTGGCATCCCAGAGACAGCCGCATGAGTGATCGGAGCGTTTACGGTTCCCATACCAATTCCAAATATGGCGTAAGCAAACAACAAATAGGGAAGCGCAGTATCCACGTGAAGTTGAGTGAGAAGTAATGCTCCACCCGCCAATCCTGTTCCTGCGATCAATGTAGCCAGGCGTGCTCGGCCCGCGCCGACTAAGCGTCCCGAAAAAGGCGAACAGAAAATCATCGCAATTGCGGTGGGAAGTAAGCAAATCCCCGCCGTGGATGCGCTGAAGCCACGAGCTTCTTGAAGATAGAGTGAATTTAAAAAGAGAAATCCGCTGAAGGCGGTGAAAGCAAGAACTGCGGTAACGGTGGCCGAAGAGAATGGAGAACTACGAAAAAATCGCAAATCGACGAGAGGCTCAGATCGCACGCGCTCGTAAGCGATGAGACTCACTAAGGCTACGCCTGCAACGATAAACATGCTGATGATCGTCAGCGAATTCCAACCCCAATGAGGTCCCTCGATGAGAGCCGAGATGAGCGTAATGAGGGTGACGACCACGAGCACCTGTCCCACCGGATCAATACGGCGAGTCTTGGTTGCTCGTGACTCGGGGATGAATTTTATCGTGAGAAAGATCGCTAAAAGACCAACGGGTATATTGATCCAGAAGATCGAGCGCCATCCGATGGTTTGAGTCAAAAAGCCACCCAGAAGCGGACCTACCGCCATGGATATGCCCACAACAGCACCCCACGTCCCGATGGCTCGTGCTCGCGCTTTGAGGTCCGTAAATGTATTTGTGATGATCGACATAGCAACTGGATTGAGCATCGATCCCCCAAGCGCTTGGAGCATGCGACAAATCACCAGCGTGAAAGTTGTCGGCGCCAAACTGCAAAGAAAAGATCCAAGAGTGAAAAGCGAGAGTCCGATCTGAAAAATTCGGCGACGCCCAATCCGATCGGCAGTCGAACCAGCGAGCATGAGAAAGCTTGCGACCACGACCGTATAACCGTCGATCGACCACTGTAATCCGGCAATTGAGGAGTGAAGATCGCGCTTGATCGCAGGCAAGGCCACGTTGACGATAGTGACGTCGATCGCTACCAAGAAAATACTCATGCAACAAATCGCAAGAATCAGCGAGGGATGAGTAGCTGTTCGGGAAGAAGATGGTTGACCAGAGCTCATGAAGTTCCTTTAGCGGTGATATGAAAGACTTACAGGGCTACGGAACCAGATCAGGATTGGGATCGCAGCCTAGGAGATTTTTTTTCATCCAAGCATTCACATCGGAACTAGGTTGCTTCGCAGATAACTCAGGCCAAGGTGCATCTTTATAAGGTTCTTCCGGAGGATTAGATGCCGAACCCCCGCTTAGAATACGGAATAGGCTTTCGATAATTAGTCTCTGCTCATTCAACCCGTCTTGTTTATCAAAAGCATGAACAAACGAGGTATAGTGGTTGATTAGCGCACGATCAAAGACGATCCATGCTCCCGCCGGCCGAGCCGTACATCCTTGAAAAAATGCAACCTGCCAATGGTAGCGCATTGCCGAAAGTTTCAACGATTGAATCATTCCGTCGCGCAGTGTTTGACAGGCTGGGATAACTTGGGCCGCGGTCATCAGTCCGTCAAGGTTCGGGCTCAAGTCCCAGTCGTCATTTGTTGTGCCTTCTCGCAAGTCGCAACCTTCCTCTGCCATTATCGCAGCCAACTCATCCGGAAACTTTTCTCGAAAGCCTTGTTGAGAGTAGTCCAAAAATCGAGTTTTGATCGGAATGGTCACTTGTGTGAGTAAAAAGTCATTGGGCTGGGGAGATCCGTGAAAGCCAAAGCCCGAGGACACGACAGGATCATCTGCTAAGTAAAGACCAAGTCCATGCATTGTCACGTGTCGTTGAGGTGATGCGATGGTATTGAAACTCTCGACGGTACTGACGAGATAATCATGAATTTTAGATGAGTGAGGATCAATGGGCGTGTTTCCGGCACCAAGTACCGACGCGCGTGGTTCCCAGTTGTAGCTGTATACCTCGTGGTTGGAGCTTCTCACTAAAGGGCTAGCATACTTCACTAACGCCGCTAATCCCTTTGACGAAGTGCCAGGATCAAAAACCGAGAGTTTGCGTACTGGCGCGGGCGCGCATCCCGAAACTAAAACGAGTAGAACGAAAAGGTAATTTGATCTCACCTAAAAATTGTAATCTGAGCTGGCTTCAGATCAATACAGTTTAGATTATATGAAATAAAAAAGGCCCATCGAACGAGTCGATGGGCCTTTTCTAATGGCGTCCGCCAATTGCTTGCCGTGGAACCAGTTCCCCGCAATCCACTCTTGAATAGCAAGCAGTACTCGACTCTCGGTCCACAAAATGCCAAGGTTGTGGTCGTAAATGACTGAGTCCCGAAATTCCTCGGGCCCCCATCGACGCCGGCACCGCCGCGGACGACGCGGCGGCCGACCACCTGAAGATGCTCTGACTGGCGACGCCAAGGGCGAAGTTCCGTCTAGCGATAGGCTTTCTCCTTCTTCATCTTTCAATTCTTCTGGCGATGTGCAGCAAGGGGCCACAAGACGCCATCGTCCATTAGGGAATCCGGCAGGCATGGAGCAGCGTTGTGTGCGTCAGTTTCCGCTTGTTGCTCTCACGCGGGGGCGCGAGTACTTTCGTGCGGGGTATGTCTCGGATGTCAGTCAGATGGGCGAAGCTTTCTCACTCACCGTTCAGGGGCGTGGAGAACTTTATAATGTGTGGATTGATTATTCTCAGGCAGGGGTGGCGGGCTCAATCGAGGCGCGTTGTACCTGTCCGTTTTACGCGACGGGCGCCCTTTGCAAACACCTATGGGCATCCGTCATTCAATTGGAGCGCGCAGGATTTTCGGAAAAGGTGCTTGGGACAGGACCACTCCGGGTCCTCCATGAAGGAGGGCGACAGCCTCGCGGTGTCCGGTCAGTAAATGGCCGTGGGCCGGAGCTACCGGTGGCACCAAGCCCGATTTCTTATACCGGTAGCGGTACCGGACCCAAGGGCTGGCTCGAAAGGCTTGACCAGATCCAAGGAAAGATCCAAGGAAAGGGCGGTTCATCCGCAACTAGCCTGCCAGGTAACTTGCTTGCCTCGTTTGTCATCCAAGCAGCAGAGACTATTTCTACAGGAAAGCTCATTCTTGATTTCTGGCCCCGTCGCCGGGATCCCGGCCGTGATTCAGGGCCGCTTCGCCCTGGCCGTGTTCCCGAGAGGGATTTTCTGCTTTTTGCTGATTCGCGCGACCAAGAGCTGATGGCGCTTCTCACGCGTACTGGCGACCCCAAGACCGTGATTTCGTTTGGCAGCCCTTGCACGCGTTTTTCAGTCGACCCTATTCTCGAGACGCAGCTTCTCACGACTCTCACAGGCACTGGAAAAGTCTTTTTGTCTCGCTCTCCCAACGGATCACCGGATAACGCCGATCGGCCGCTTCGCATGGACCGCGGAAAGCCTTGGGATCTCGAACTTCGCGTCGAACCGGCGGGGTCCTCCTATCGGCTCGAAGGTGCGCTGAAGCGTGACGGTGAAATCAAGGCGTTCACCGATCCAGTTTGCGTTCTGAAATCAGGTTTCCTAATTTTTGGAGACCGAGTTGGAAGGCTTGCTGAGGCCCAGCACGCGGCCTGGCTCTCCAATCTTCGCGCTGGAAATTTTCTGGTCCCTCAAGATCAAGGCGACATCTTACTGAAGCGCATTCTCACCGACTCAAGCGCTCCCCGAGTGACCTGGCCCGAAGGCATGGGCTGGAAGCGCATTTCGATTCAGCCCAAACCCAAAGGTGTTTTCCGTCCGTTGGGAAATGATCCGTCCACAGGTCGTATGACCATGACGGTGAGCTTTGATTATGCAGGGCACGAGATCTCACTCGCCGATGAGTCTGACAGTATCCTGGATCTTGAGAACCATCAGGTTTACGCGCGCGATCGCGCTTTCGAGGAAGGGACCCTGACTCAAGCATTTGAGGTTCTTCGCGATCCGAGCGGGACGGTTCCGGTGAGCGATCTTCAGCGCTCGGCAACGGAACTGAGCGAGAGCGGGTGGATTGTTTTCATCGAAAACCAGCGAGTGCTTGTCGCCGATGATTTTGCCCTGAACGTGAGTTCGTCTACCGACTGGTTCGATATCACCTTAGAAGTCTCTTTCGCTGGAAGCAAGCTTCGCCAGGCTGATATTTTGGCGGCCCTCGAGGCCAAGAGCTCTGTTGTGAAACTCAAAGATGGTGCTCTCGGATTTCTTCCCGAGGATTGGCTCGCGCGATACGCAACTCTGCAGGGATTTGGCAAAAAGAACGAAGATGGCTCGCTCCGCTTTGATCGGTCGCAGGGACTGCTTCTGAATGCAGCGCTCGGTGACGACGAAGAAGTCCACGGAGACAAGGGTTTTACGGCGTTTCGAAATCGCATTCTCAAATACGATCGAGTGAAAATGGCCAAGGTTCCCATAGGATTTAAAGGCAAGCTTCGCAATTACCAGAAAGAGGGGCTGACGTGGCTTGGCTTCCTCAAGGAATTCGAATCAGGCGGAATTCTTGCCGACGATATGGGGCTTGGAAAAACGATTCAAGTGCTCGCTTTTCTGCTCTCGCGCAAGAAGGAAAGCAAGCTTCCGAGCCTCGTTGTCGCGCCCAAGAGCCTTGTTTTCAACTGGATTGACGAGGCGAAAAAATTCGCGCCGTCGCTCAAAGTGGTTCGGTATGCCGGCGGTGGCCGCCAGAAATTTGCGAAAGAAATCGGCCAGGCGGACCTCGTCGTGACGACTTACGGCACCCTCCGTACGGATATCGAGAAACTTCGCGACCAGGAATTTGACGTCGCGATTATCGACGAAGCGCAGTTCATCAAGAATCCCAAGTCCCAGGCCGCGATCGCCTGCAAGCAACTTCGTGCGACCCATCGCCTGGCTCTGACCGGCACTCCGATTGAGAACTCGATCCGTGATTTGCTTTCGATCCTCGAGTTCACCAATCCCGGACTTCTCAATTTCCCGACAGCGTCTTCTAATGGTATTGGTAATGGCAACGGTGAAGGCTTGGCTAGCGATATCCCGAGCACGCTTGCGCGGTTGCTCAAGCCTTTCATGCTCCGGCGCACGAAGGAAGCCGTCTTGACGGAGCTTCCGGATAAATCGGAACAAGTTCTGTTCTGTGAGATGAGTACTGAAGAGGCAGAGTACTACGCCGTGATCCGTGATCGATATCGCCAATCGATCGAGAAGTCCGTCCAAAAGAACGGACTC
>Ga0302315_10003633_pt1 | contig 13825 bp, 10 predicted proteins | sample III_Palsa_N3_1_FD_200532 | JGI IMG/M metagenome (GOLD analysis project Ga0302315, IMG submission 200532) | Peat permafrost microbial communities from Stordalen Mire near Abisko, Sweden - III_Palsa_N3_1 | ecosystem: Environmental > Terrestrial > Soil > Palsa > Peat permafrost | place: Sweden... | reverse complement strand
CGCTGACTGCGCTGGAGACCGGCTGGGCCAATGAGAAGACCGCGGTTGCAGCCGTCGGCGACGCGCGGCGCACAATGCTCGAAGCAACCGTGCCGGCCGGAGCCGACCTTCTCGATCAAGCGCTTGAGTTCGCCGCCGCGGCGCGCGGCGACGTTCCCATGGTTTATGGGGAGGTCGACGCGTCTATGATCGCCGCCGTCGTCGGAGACTGGACCGGCATCCCCGTCGGTCGCATGGTCAAGGACGAGGTTTCTTCGGTTCTGATCATCGAGGAACGGCTCAAGCGTCGCGTCATCGGGCAAGATTACGCGATGGATGCGATCGCCAAGCGCGTGCGTACAAGCCGCGCTAGGCTCGATAATCCCTCCAAGCCAGTCGGCGTTTTTCTCCTTTGTGGCCCCTCCGGTGTTGGCAAGACAGAAACCGCCCATGCGCTGGCAGAGTTGCTCTATTCGGGCGATGAAAGCCTGATCACGATCAACATGAGCGAATATCAGGAAGCGCATTCGGTTTCCACTCTGAAGGGCGCTCCAGCCGGGTATGTTGGCTATGGGCAGGGGGGGGTGCTGACCGAGGCGGTGCGCCGCAGACCCTATTCCGTAGTCCTTCTGGATGAAATCGAGAAAGCCCATCCCGACGTACATGAAATGTTTTTCCAAGTATTCGACAAGGGATATATGGAAGATGCCGAAGGGCGCTATATTGATTTTCGAAATGCACTGATCCTACTCACCTCCAACGCCGGTACCGACCTGATATCGACGCTCTGTGAGGACGAGGAGCTGGTGCCCGAACCGGGGGCGCTGGCGCAGGCGCTGCGCCCGGAATTGCTTCGCGTGTTTCCGCCGGCGCTGCTCGGTCGGCTCATTGTGCTGCCATACGTTCCCCTCGCCGCAGAGGTTCTCGCAAACATCGTCCGGTTGCAGCTCGACCGTATCGCACAGCGCGTCGCCGACAATCATGACGTTCGGCTCAAATATGATGATGCGGTCGTCGATCTGATTGTCTCACGGTGCGAGGAGGTCTCGTCTGGCGGTCGCATGATTGATGCCATCCTCACCAATTCGATGCTTCCTGAGCTGTCGGTCGCGTTGCTTGAGCGACAGATCGGCGGCGTCACGCTTCAATCAGTACAGATCAGTGCCGACGGCAAGACCTTTCTCTACGGCTATTCCGAGGTCGATGCAGCAGCACCTGCGCGCCCAGAGGCAGCAGAATGAAGGGCAGGGCGCGGTACGGGCAGGGACGAGCAACGTGAGCGATTCCAATATCACCCCAGATGATCGCACGGTGATCGCGCAGGAGGGCAGTGCCGTTCCAGGCAGTCGGCGATCATCCAGGCGCGAGGTGGGCTTGACGTCCGGTGACATTCTAAACGGAATCTATCGTGTCGACCGCTTCATCGCGCGCGGCGGAATGGGCGAGGTGTTCGAAGGCGTCAACATTGCGTCCGACGAACGCGTCGCTATCAAGGCGATGCGCAGTCACCTCGTTGACGACCCTAAGGTTCTGGCAATGTTCCGCAAGGAGGCGCAGGTCCTGACGCGGATCGCCCATTCAGCGATCGTCCAGTATCGCGTTTTGGCACGGGATCCAGATCTAGACCTATACTACATTGTCACGGACTACATTGATGGTGATCCGCTGTCGGCGCACCTAGATGGAACGTTACCTGGCACCGGGCGAATTGTGCAACTTGCCAAGCGTCTAGCTGGGGGATTGGAAACCGCCCATGAATATGGCGCGGTCCACCGCGACATGTCGCCGGATAATATCCTGCTTCCCGAAGGCCGCCTCGAGCGCGCCAAGATCATCGACTTCGGGATTGCCAAGAGCCTCGATATCTCTGCCGAGACGATCGTGGGCGACGGATTTGCTGGCAAGCTTGGTTACGTCGCACCCGAGCAATTTGGGGATTTCGATCGTCAGGTCGGACCATGGACCGATGTTTATAGTACGGCGCTCGTCCTGCTGGCGTTTGCGCGCGGCCAGGCCCCGGACATGGGAAGAACCTTATCTGAAGCCGTCGAACGCCGCCGAGAGGGGCCCGACCTTTCCGACCTTCCAACGCAGCTGGAACCGCTTCTGCGGCGCATGCTGGTTCCTGACCCGCAATTTCGGATCCGCTCGATGCTGGATGTGTTGAGCGCGTTGGACGCCATCACGGTTGGCGAAGGCGATGATGCTCCCTCAGCCGTGACCCCGCCCGCTGCAACAATCTACTCGGCCGAGGACAAACGTATCAACATGCCGCAAAGCCCCGGCGCGGCTCCCGCCACGACATTCGTCCCCGCTGATCCACCAGCGAAAACAACGAGCGAGTCGGCGCGTCCGACGTACCCTCCTCGGGCCAGGCGACGGCTAGGACGGTACGCCGCGATCGGGGGCGCGGTGCTCATTCTGTTCATCGGCCTGTTTGCAGCTGTCCACCTCATGGTTTTTCAAGAGAAGTCGAAGACGCCGGCGTTAGTGGCGCAAGTGAGCGCGCCCAAACCAGTGCCGCCTGTCGCGCTGGCAACGCTCGCTACGCCGGACCTGTCATCCTTTCTTGCGACAATGCCGTGCAGCTGGGTGCATAGCCGTGGGGCGGGGGGGGACCCAGTGCAGCTCTCTGGCGGAACCCTCGATCCGACGACACTCGACGACCGCGTGACCGCCAAACTCCGCTCAGGGGGCGCGGCAAACGCCGTGGTTACCTCCGCCGGTGTGCTCCAGGTGCCCAGCGATCGTTGCGATCTGGTCGATGCGATGAAGCGGTTTGATTCCCCGAACACCGCGCAAAGCTTTGACCTTATCTCTGCCACCAGTCAGATGAGCCTCGTGCCGAATGAACCAGGGTGTCCTGGTGGTCCTGGTGCAAGAGCGGAAGTCACAGTGGTTGAGCGCGATCCGTCGAAGGACTTCGCTTTGATCGCTATATTGTCCTCGGGCGCACTGCATCAGATCGTTGGCAGCCGAGCCGAATTCGAAAGGTTGCAGAAACAGCACCCGGGGCTCTTCCAGGATCTCGGTGACGGCCGCTTTCAGATTTCGGAATGCTACCGGACGGCCGGTGGCGTCGGTCTCGTGCTAATCGATGCTTCTAGCCCGATCAACCTTGGACTTCAAAGCGGCGTTACCGCCGAGCCTGCCGTCGGGATCGCGGCTCAGGTCGGATTGCAGGGCCAAAATAATGGATGGCGAACGCGCTCTGTTTGGGTGCGTATCGATCCGCCGGCCCCGACTCTGAGTGTGGCGCCCGGCCCAGGCGCTCCGGTAGCGATTGTCCCGTCGGGAGCAGGAGGACTGACGCCTGTCGCCAATATGGCGTCCCCGGTGGCCGCGCCGCTGGCGCCAACGGCGATTGCTACGGCAGCTGCACCAGACGAAGCACTTCGGCCAGCGGTCAAGCTGCGCGCAGGCACCACGGGAGCGGAGGATTTCGCCGCCTGTCGGCGCTATACCGGGCAGCGATGGGAGGAGTTGGGTTACAGCTCGCGCGCGGCCTGTGTGGTCAGGATATTTACGAACCGTTGCGAGATCAACAATGGTCAATTTGGCAACAGTCCGCTGCGTCGGTATAATGGGCAGATCCAGGTGCAGCGCGGGATGCGCTGGTCAGCGGTCGCCCGCGCGGATGAATGCGCGGCCGCACCTTCAGCCGTACACTGATCGCGAAGGACTGACATTCATTGACGTTAGGACGACATCGCGGCGGGCGTTAAAACGTCGGGCGGTGATCCGTCTCATGTCGCCTCGAATACGCTATCAGCGTCGTGCCGAGCTGAGATGTCGAATGACAACCACCGCACGTGTCTCAAGACCGACTACAAAGGTACCCCGACGGTGCTGGGTTTCCTTCGGCCGGCGGCGCGGGTTACCGTGCGCCGGCATTGTCCGGCACTGATCGCAGCGTTCTCAATCAGCGCTGCAGGCCACTCGGTGGCCATATCGTCGATACAATCCAGGAGATGCCGATGAAATGGAATGCCCCTAAAGTTTATTGAGATCGCGCTAGCTGCCGAGATTAATTGCTATGCGTGCGCCGAGCTTTCCGCCTGAAGAGTAGGTGCATATTATCATCCTGGGATCGGCCGCGGGCGGTGGTTTTCCGCACTGGAATTGTAGCAGGCCGGCGTCGCGGGGTGCGCGAACAGGCGATCCTTTGGCAAGACCGCGAACGCAAACCAGCATAGCGGTCAGCGCCGACCCCGAGCGGTGGCATATTGTCAACGCATCGCCAGACTTGGGCGTGCAGATCCTTCACACGGCCGCACTACATCGCAAATCAGGCGTTTGCCTAGACCTATTGGAAGTGTTCTTTTGACCGGCGGGGGTATCGATATCATCGCTGGTCTCCCGTGCTTGCACGAGCATCAGCCGTTCGTCCTTGCTGATACTCTCACCGCCATGCTTTTCACGGTTCCCGGCAAGATGCCCCATTACCAGGAGAAAGGATCGGGACTGCAGTCGGTTGTCACAGATGGCACCGCCGCAGGGGTGATACTGTCCGACGAGCGCCACCGGGTCGCCTTCATTCCTTGGTGCGCGCGGATGTCCGCGGACCTTCGCGCGCGCCTCGCCGGTGTCGACTTGCTCTTCTTTGACGCAATGTTATGGCGCGACAACGAGACGACAGCAGCGGGGCTCGGCGAAGGAATGGGCCGGCGCATGGATCATATGAGCATGAGTGGTCCGAATGGCACGATTGCTGCCCTGAGTGACCTGCCGATCGGGCGCCGTGTCGCCATTCACATCAACGACACCAACCCCGTCCTGCTCGATAGCATTGAGCGCGTGGTGGCGGAGGCTGCAGGGTGGACCATAGCCGAGGATGGCATGATGTTCAGCGTAGGATAGTTGCGTTGATCAGTTGATCACGCCAGACGCATTGGATTAGACGCCATTTGTGGTCGGGATCGCACGCTATCCTTTCCATAATCCTCGCGTGATTCGCTGCGCGCAGGCGAACTCGATGGGGCGGGATACCCCGGTCGTGGCGTTCATTGGCTCTAGGTACCAACGTCAGATCCCAGAAAGGAACCCGACGGTGTTGGACTCGACAGCGCGGAGCGCCGCTGTCAGACTTTGGAGCCTGCCAGTGCCGTGAAGACGACGATTTCTGTCCGGCGGCCGGCCGACCCGCGGTTGCGCTGACGCATCGTCCAACTACAGGGCTACGCCGGTAGCGGATTGTGCTCTACTTGTGCCGCTAGACGCGTTCCCGACACGTTTCAAAACGACAAGCAGGCGAACGACTTTGAGCTAAAGCGTTGTTAAGAGGTCGCCCTCTCCGGTCAATTAGGCTTTTCCATGGACTAGAGGAAAAGCACCAAGAGGTCGGAAAGCTGAGCCCCGAAAATCGCATTATCCCTAAAGTGACAAATGCAGCTTCGAATACACTGTCAGCCGCAGTAGGCAGGTCTAGGATGCTCATCATGAAAAATCTTAGGCCAGGGCCGCGCGGCGCCTTTCGAGTATGCCCTCCGCAGCAGTTTATGCGGGGTTGGGATTTCCGGCCTGGCGGCGTCAATATGGCAACAGCTACGTACACGGCTACACAAACAGCGGGGTCGGTGCGGTATCAGGCAGGGGACGGATTGCGGTATCCTAGATCGGCCAATTCCTTCGATGCGTTCACAAATTCATCGCGGATCTGACGGGAAACGAACAAATAATGGCGACGCTCCTGCCAGCGACCTTCGTTCTGATTCATGGAGCGTGGCATAGTGGCCGATCATGGGATCGGCTCGTTCCTGTTCTTGAGCAATATGGCCACCGTGTGGAACGCTTCGACCTTCCCGGGGCAGGAGCGACCGCGCTCTCGCCGCCGTCGTTCCTGAAGATCCGAGACAAGCATGCTCTATCGACCGCGCGTTCTCCAAGCGCAGCAATCACGCAGGACCAACGCACCGCAGCAGCGATCGACCGAATCGCGACCGTGAAGGCAGAATATGGCCACCCTGTCGTTCTCGTCGGGCATTCGCTCGGCGGCGTCACTGTGACGACGCTTGCAGAACGTTTCCCCGATGAGATTGCCGCTGTCGTCTATCTGGCTTCCTTCCTGGTCCCGCCGGGGCTGTCGGTCCGCGAGATACGCTCCCATTCCTCCATGCATGCCACTCAGATTCAGTCGTTGCAGGTGGCAGATCCCCGTGTGATCGGGGCCTTGCGGATTGATCCGCATTCGAACGACCCGACCTATCGCCGTCGGATCAAACAGGCTCTGGCCGACGACATGAGTGAATCCGAGTTCGAGCATCATATTTCTCATATGCACTGTGATGAGCCGCTTTCGCCCATTGCCTCCGCTTCTCCGATGACTCGAAGCCGGTTTGGAAGCGTTCGCCGGCATTACATCCGCACCTTGGACGATTGCGCGATCCCAATCGAAGCGCAGGACCATATGATAGCTTCGGTCGACGCCGACATTGGCGGCCTCACCTTAATCGACACTTTGCCTGGAGGGCACTTAGCGCATTGCACGCGTTCGTACGACGTCGCCGAGATACTGGATACCGTTGCTGCCGGGCGCGCTGCGCCCCCAATCTGCTGAGATCGGTCGGCCACTAGCGAGCTCTCGTTGCTATCCGACTGCGTTGCGCGCCATTTCCGCGATCTGCGGACAGCGTCGTTTGAAATCAACGGACACGTCACTATGGATATCCGGCTTCGTCGCTGATTTACGTCGGGCTCGGAAGCCGGCACGCAGCGTGGAGGCTTCGAGTACGTTCAGACGCTGGCGAGGCGCCTGTAGAGAATTGTGCGTTTTGTAGCGAAGGGCGGAAGGATGAGCGCATCGCGCCATTTCCGATCGAAGCCGAGCACGGTTTCGAAGCTCTCATGGTGGCGTCGAAGTCGGGAAGACTTTTTGGATGGTGCGTATCTGTACACCGCCGCCTACGCCCGTTACGATGTCGCAGCAGGCCGGGGTGGCCTTGAGTTCATCGAGCTCCCAGCGATGATAGTGCTCACCCGGAGCGTGAATCGCTCATGCCGCCGCTGCTCAAACTATCATCAAGCAAGCCTGACAGATTTGAGCATCGACCGCTCCGATCGGATTCGCGCCACGAAGAGTGCTAGCGAAATCAGCGTCATGGCGATGATGGCCGACACAATCGATCCATCCGGACCGATGGTCCCTCCCGTCAACCAAGCCGGGTACCGGAGCGACGGCGTCAGCACCAAATAGCCGTCAGTATCTCCGACGCCCATAAACGACCATTCGGTAAAGTCATATACCAGATGAGCGCGATTGAAACCCAAAGACTACCGCTCAGCAGATATAGGACGCCAAGAAGCAGTCCACCATTGATGAATAATAGCGCAGCCCTGAAAGCTGACATATAGCCCGCATGAGCCAACGCGAACAGTACAGCCGAGATGAGCAGACCTGGCACCGGTCCAAATACCCGAGCAGTTATTCGGAGCAGAATCGCTCGGAAGCCAAGCTCCTCCACTACAGCGGATATGTACGAGCTGAAAACAAAATAGTAGAACAAATGCTGCCAATGTCCCCACGCGATATTAGAAAGGCCAAGCATCCACTCAAAAAAAGCGATAGCGTGATAAAGCAACCGATTAAGCCACCGACGATAAGATCGCGCGGCGCGCGAAGCAGGCCGAGCTCGCCGATGTTACGCCGTTCTCCTATCCTGACTGCCACTGCATAGATTGCGAGAGCGACCGCTGGCACGAGGATCGCAATGGGATAAGCCGTTCCTGTCGTCAGATGCAGCCAGTCTCCTAGCTCAAGCGAGGCGAAAAATGCTAGAGCGGCAAAAGTGAAATGGAATCCCAGCCACACGGCAGCGCGTAGGGTTAACCACCGACCAGCGGCCAGAACACCCGTGTCTCCGACCTCCAACCTAAAAATGCCTGCCCCGATCAACCCGGGACTGCCATTGAGTTTAAAAGGCATAGTTTGCTGAGTCTTATATTCTGCGTGAAACTGGAGCTAAAAGATAGGGAGATCAGGCAAGAGAAAGATGTATCAAATGCCTGTTATGTCGCCGCGCCTTATTGCGGCGTCACTACCCGCCTCAGTCCGAAGGGTCGAGAAAGCTCCATCGCGCAATTTTGGTTTCAACGGTAGCCAACGCGGTCCTACTCGCTGAACTCCTGCAACGCCGCACCGTTTCGACCGTGTTGCCTTGCTAAGATCGAGGAGATCGACGGATGATCCGATGCGTGCGTATATGGACAGATGAGTGCGGAGACTCAATCTTCGAGGAGGGTTCGATCGATCTGTCGCTCGGTGAGCGCGGTGATGTCCTTAGCGAGACACTTGGGGCGGCTTCCATATCCTATCGTGAGACCGAGGCCGGTGGCACGTTTGGATGGCATGACGCGCCTGCGCGCCAGTTCGTTATCACGCTAAGCGGTACGCTTCGTTTCCAAACGAAGTCAGGGTCGGATTTCACAATCCGGCCGGGCGACGTCCTGCTCGCCGAGGATACCACGGGTAGCGGACATAGCTGGAAGCTCGTCGGAACGGATCCATGGCGGCGGGCATATGTGCTCCTCCCCAAAGGGGCCAATCCACACTTCAATCGTGCGGACTAATTCAGCTGCGGGAGTGACCTATGACAACTATCAGCTCAACTGAAGTCGTCGATGTTGTCCTGATTGGTGCTGGCATAATGAGCGCAACCGTCGGCACAATGCTTAAGGAACTGGAACCGTCCCTCAAGGTCTTGATGGTTGAACGATTATCTGACTGCGCGTTGGAGAGTTCGGGCGGCTGGAACAACGCTGGCACGGGCCATGCCGCTAATTGCGAACTGAACTACACTCCACGGCGTCACGACGGCTCGATCGACATCAGCGAGGCGCTCAAAGTCAATGTTGAGTTTGACCTATCCAGACAGCTTTGGTCGCACCTCATCCAGAAAGGTGCTATTCAAGATCCCGCCGCGTTCATTCACGCCTGCCCCCACCTAAGTTTTGTCACGGGTGAAGAGAACCGGAAATTCCTGCACGACCGCTTCAAGGCGATGTCAGCCCATCATTGTTACGCGGAAATGGAATATAGCGAGGACCACGATCAGATCGCTCGATGGGCCCCATTGGTCATGGAGGGGCGCGCGACGAGCGAGTCGGTCGCGGCCACGCGGATGGTTACGGGATCTGACGTAGATTACGGCGCGCTTACGCGTCTTCTGCTGTCGCAGCTGAGTGCGCAAACCGGCTTTGCCGTCGAGTATAAGCGCACTGTCGTCAACCTGAGCCGGGACAGGTGCGGCAATTGGCGCGTCGAAGCGCGGGATATGGAAACGGGCAAAACGCGCACGACGCTGGCGAAGTTTGTATTCATCGGAGCCGGCGGCGCCTCCATCGAATTGCTACAAAAGTCGGGAATAACCGAAGGGCATGGCTATGGCGGCTTCCCGGTGAGTGGCATCTGGCTGCGATGCGACATCCGTGAGGTCGCGGCGCGTTACCATGCTAAGGTATATGGCAAAGCTTCCCAAGGCTCGCCGCCGATGTCTGTACCGCATCTTGACACTCGTATTATCGACGGCAAGCGGTCCGTTCTCTTCGGTCCTTATGCCGGCTTTTCTAGCAAATTCCTAAAACAGGGTTCCTATCTCGATCTAATCAAGTCAATCCGTCCCGCAAATCTCCTACCTATGCTGGATGTGGCAGTTCACGCGCTGCAACTGGAGGAGTATCTCGTTGGTCAGGTCGTGCAATCGAAACATGACAAGTTTGAGACGCTTCGACAATTTTATCCACTCGCCAAGCGTGATGAATGGCAAGAGGCTGTGGCCGGACAGCGCGTTCAAATCATCAAGCCTGACGGGGAAGGCGGAGGAGCGCTGGAATTTGGGACAGAGCTAGTGGCCGCCGCCGACAGATCTATCATCGCACTATTGGGTGCGTCACCCGGCGCGTCGACCGCTGCATATGTAGCACTCGAGGTGCTCCGAAAATGCTTTCCAGACAGATTAACGAACGAAGATTGGCTGCCGCGGCTCAAAGAAGTGATTCCCACCTACGGAATCGACCTCAGGATCGATGCCGACGCATGCTACCAGACCCGCACTGTCACCGCGTCAATACTTGGCCTGCAAACAGCTTGATCGAGTTCGGCGAAGTTCCGTCGATCTCACGCGGGCTTCCCGCGAATGCCCCATTTCAATAAAAACCGTCCCTTCGCCCATGATAGGCACGCCAATGCCCGCAGAAGTCAGTTCGAGGATAAATCCGCCTCAAGACGCGACGGCAGCAGTCGTTGCGCACCTGGGAGCGCGGGCCGGCCGCCTGTTAATGATGCACGGCGCCGATACCGACCACGCACAACAGCGCGTCACCGGGATTGTGCACGATCTGGGTCATGAAGCCCATGTATTTATAAGCGCGGAGGCGATCCTTCTGACCGTTGGCTCGGGAAGCCAATTCCGAACCAAGGTCGGACATCAAATGACCGGCCCGGGTGTCGATATGACGCGGCTGATGTACCTGGAGCAGTTGCTCGATGCGGTTCACCAACAGCCGATGGCGCCAGATGTAATAGATGCGCGGCTTGATGTTATTGAACATGAGCCGGTCGGATACAGTGTTTTCCTCATCATGCTCGGCGTCGCAGTTACGGCTGGGTCCCTAGCGCGCCTCTTCGGGGCAAACTGGCCAGTCGTCGGCGCTGCCTTCATAGCCGGCTGTTGCAGCATTTTGGTCCGCAGCCTACTCGCTCTTCAGCGCGTTAATGCGATAGCGAGCGTGTTTGTAACCGCGCTGGTCAGCGGACTTTTGGGGACGCTGGTCCTTCGTCTTGAACCAAGTGCGTCGCCTGTGCTTTGCCTGACGGCCGCCGGAATGATCCTAGTGCCGGGCGTCCCATTGATCAATGGCGTCCGCGAGTTGGTCGATGGCCATGCTGGAAATGGCATCGCCAGGCTTGCCATTAGTGCGTTGATCGTGTTGGTAATCGGTTTCGCACTCCTTCTCGCTACCACAGTCGCGGGCGATGCACTGCCCGTCGATGCTGCGCCGGGCACGCTGCCGGTGCTCGAAGATGTCCTATTCTCGGCACTTGCCGCGATCGGTTACGCACTGCTCTTTAACGTCCCAATGGCGTCCATGTGGGTTTGCATCTTATGCGGTGCGTTGAGCCACGGAACTAGGACGGCGCTATCGTCTACGGTCCTCGGCATAGCGGGTGGATCGCTGGTTGGCGCCTTCGTTGCGGGCGTCATCGCGAGATTGGCGGGACGCCATTACCGCGTTCCTGCAGTGACGTTCGCCTTCCCCGGCATCGTCGCGATGATTCCCGGCTCATACGGGTTCCGTGCCGGGATAGGCGGTTTGCACCTGATGACACTCGGCAAGGGAGCGCCCCTGGGGCTGATTGCCGAGACGCTCGCGCTAGCAATTACAGCCGTTGTCGTGACGATCGCGATCGCAGCCGGGCTGTCGCTTGCACTTTCGTGTGGGTCCCGTGCCTGCGGCCCCCATTAATCAATCTAGGAGAAAGTTCGTGGCAAACCATGATAGTGAACACCCCGCACTCAAATCGATCGCGATCGGGCTTAACGCGTCCGGCGTGCGTAGCGAATTTGACAGCATGGGCAAGATCGACGTGCCGGCGGACAGGTATTGGGGCGCGCAGACGCAGCGGTCGCTCGAGCACTTTTCGATTGGTGACGACAAGATGCCTAAAGCGGTTTATCACGCTTACGGCTTTGTCAAGAAGGCTTGCGCTCTCGTTAGTAATGCGTCCGGTCACTTGGAGGACTGGAAGACGGCCGCCATCGTCCAGGCCGCCGACGAGGCAATAGCGGGCAAGCTTGACGAGCACTTCCCTCTTTTTGTTTGGCAGACCGGATCGGGCACCCAATCGAATATGAACGTGAACGAAGTCCTGTCTAATAGGGCGATCCAGTTAGTTGGCGGCGTCCTTGGCACTCAGCAACCGATCGCCCCCAATGACGACGTCAACATGAGTCAGTCATCCAATGACAGCTTTCCAACGGCGATGCACATTGCTGCCGTGACACTTATCGATGAAAGGCTATTACCCGAACTCACAAGGCTGGCCGAAACGATCGAGACGAAGGCTGGGGCCTGGATGGACGTGGTCAAGGTGGGGCGTACCCACTTGGAGGACGCAACACCGCTCTCGGTTGGGCAGGAATGGTCCGGATGGGCGGCGCAAATCCGCGCCTGCATCGCCGACGTCGAGCAATCCCGCGGAGGACTCTACGAACTAGCTCTTGGTGGCACGGCAGTGGGAACAGGTTTGAACGCACCAAACGGATTTTCGAAGAGCGTTGCCGCCAAGCTAGCCGAGCTGACAGGCAAGCCATTTGTCACGGCACCCAACAAATTTATGGCCCAGGGTTCGCTCGACGCGATGGTGCGGACGTCGGCGTCGCTTCGGGGCGTTGCGGTGGCGCTGATGAAGATCGCGAACGATATGCGCTGGCTCGCATCCGGCCCGCGCTGTGGCTTTGGTGAGCTCAAGCTACCTGCCAACGAGCCGGGGTCTTCGATCATGCCGGGTAAGGTCAATCCGACGCAGTGTGAAGCTATTGTGATGATTGCAATCCAGGTGATTGGCGACGACACTGCAGTCGCTTTCGCTGGGAGCCAGGGCAATTTCGAATTGAATGCTATGCGACCCATCATTATCAATAACGTGTTACACTCTTTGCTCATACTGGCAGATGGATGCCAGAAGTTCCGATCTTACTCGGTCGAAAATACAGAGATAGATCGCACAAAAATAAAAAGCTATGTTGACAATAACCTTATGCTGGTGACCGCGCTATCGCCCATAATCGGCTACCAGAGTGCGGCGCATATTGCTGAGGACGCTCAGGCGAGTGGCTCTACGCTCAAGGCGGCGGTGCTAAAGTCGGGAAAGCTTACGGAAGTCGAATACGACAAAACGATTGTCCCCGAGAATATGATCGGCGACGGACTCGCCGGGGCCTAACTCAAACGAGAGCCTTCGAATGAGTGTCAACGTTTGTCGAGCCTCCTGCGAGCGCCTCAACGATTTACGGGGATCCCGTCACGGCTATGCCTGCCGGCGATTCAATTCTTCGACATAGCAAGGAAAATCGAGGCGCGCGCTACGGGACTTTTCTGGGTCAAGATTAAAGGTGACGAGAGGGTTGGTAGGCGACGTGATGCCAATTAACTCGCCGCCGGGCGCATACGCAAAACCGCTACCACCAAATCTAGGCGACCGGCTCCCCGCTTGTCCGGTGCGGTTGGAACTTACCACATAGCTCCCGCTAGAAAGAGCGGCCATCGCCCCTGCAATATGCCACGGCCGGGTCGACACGCCAGTCGCCCGTGGGACGGCGATCAGTATGGCACCGGACAGGCCATAGCCGCGAGCGTGTTCGGTAAACATCGCCTCTGTGCACAACAAGACGCCGGTCGATAGCCCGGCCATTGATGCCGTTTCGAATTCGTTGGAGGATGTACCGTACCAGCTTGTCTCATACCAGCCAGGTTCGTCGGGGAAGAGCTGCTTCCTGTGCACTCCGCGAACTGCCCCGTCTTCAAGTATGATGGCTTCGTTCGCAAGTCTGTTCCCCTCCCACACCGGGCGTGATGACAGGACCGCGGGCAGACCAAGCTCAAAGAGCGCGGCTATCCCGTGCTCGTGTACCGTCAAACTTGCTGCAGCGGTGTCGTGATCGAACACGCTGTCTGATGCGATCCACGGGCCGAACGGCAACTCGTTGGTAATCAGGACATCGGACGAGGCATCGACCACCTGCTTTGCGATCCGCGCCCATTCGGACCGTCCGGGCCGCAAGCCGTCCGGCCATTCAACAAATGATACTCGCATCACGATCTCCCGGTAGGTTACAGCACGGAAAGAACG
>Ga0302315_10003630_pt1 | contig 13829 bp, 12 predicted proteins | sample III_Palsa_N3_1_FD_200532 | JGI IMG/M metagenome (GOLD analysis project Ga0302315, IMG submission 200532) | Peat permafrost microbial communities from Stordalen Mire near Abisko, Sweden - III_Palsa_N3_1 | ecosystem: Environmental > Terrestrial > Soil > Palsa > Peat permafrost | place: Sweden... | reverse complement strand
GCTGGCCGCCGTATTGACGCTGCAGGCCGGTCCCGGCGCGCTGGGCGTGCTGGCGGCTTTGTCGCGCGGATCGGGGCTGATCGTCGGTCTGCTTGCGGGCGGGATGGTGGATCGGTCGCGGCGGCGGACGATCATGATCGCCTCGGACCTGATCCGCGCCGTCCTGCTGGCCGCCGTGCCGGTCGTCGCCCTGCTGCATCACCTGACCATCTGGGTGGTCTATGCGGTCGCCTTGCTGGTGGGCGCGGCCAGCGTCCTGTTCGACATCGCCGACCAGGCCTTCCTGCCCAGCCTGGTCGACAAGAGCCAGTTGATGGACGCCAACGGCAAGCTCGCCGCCACCGACGGCATGGCCGAGCTGGGCGGCCCTGCCATCGCCGGCGGCCTGGTCCAGCTGCTGGGCGCGCCGGTCGCCCTGGCGGTGAACGCGGTGACCTATCTCGTCTCGGCCCTGTTCCTGGGCAGCCTGCGCAAGGTCGAGACGCGCGCCGAGCTGGACGCCGAGGCCGAGCCGCCCACGCGGTGGGGCGATCTTGTGGTCGGCTTTCAAGCGCTCAACGCCGATCCGGTGGTGCGGGCCATCGCTATCGTCGTCTTGGTTCAGAGTCTGTTCGGCGGCGTCTTCAGCGCCCTCTATCTGGTATTCGCGATCCGGGGCGTTGGCTTGGCGCCCGGCGTGCTTGGCCTGACCATCGCGGTCGGTGGGATCGGCAGCCTGATCGGCGCGGCCCTTGGTCCCTGGCTGGCGCGGCGGCTGGGCGTTGGGCGGGCGGCGGCCCTGACCACATTGGGTTGGGGTCTTGGCCTGGTCTTCATTCCGCTGGCGCATGGGTCGGTCACGGAGGGGGCGGCGTTTCTGATGGCCTCGCAACTGATCGGAGACGCCTTCGGCACGGCCGGCCTGATCGGCCTCACCAGCCTGCGTCAGGGACGCCTCGCGCCGGAGGTCATGGGACGGGCCGGCGCGGCCCTGGCGGCTGGCGGCGGCGCCCTGACCATCATCGGCGCCCTGGGCGGCGGCGCGCTGGCCGGAGTGATCGGCATGCGGGCGGGGATGTGGATCGCCGTGGCCGGCTTCGTGGCGGCGGGGGTGTTGGCGCTGGCTTCGCCGATCAGGGATGCGCGGTAAGTCCAAACGCCGCGCTCATCCCCGCGAAGGCGGGGACCAAGGAGACTGGGCGCCGCCTTCTCAGCTGCGCTCCAATCGGTTCAGTGGAAATATCGCATCTGGTGACCCTGGGTCCCCGCCTTCGCGGGGATGAGCGCCTTGAGGCTAGTTCATCTTCTTGTGCGCATCCGGCAAATGCAGCGAAAACGCGGGGATTTCCACGTCGAACACGTCGCCCTCGTCGGTCAGCATCTGATAGCGGCCGCTCATGGCGCCGGTGGGCGTCGTCAGCGGGCAGCCCGAGGTGTAGCGAAAGGCCTCTCGCGGCTTCAGCCGGGGTTGTTCGCCCACCACGCCGACGCCCTTGACCTCCTCGGTCTGGTTGCGGCCGTCGGTGATCCGCCAGTGGCGCGAGACCAGCTGCACCGTCTCCAGGCCATGGTTCTCGATCTCGATGGTGTAGGACCAGGCGAAGCGATGCTCGATCGGGTCGGACTGGCCGGGCAGGTAGTCGGCAACGACGCGCACGAGGATGTCGCGGGTCTTCGCCTCATAGACGGGGGAGCGGCGCTGACGTTTGAGGATCCGGTTCATGCCGCGTCCAGCGCCCGTTCGATGTCCCGCGCCAGATCGCCCGGGCCTTCCAGGCCCACGGACAGCCGCACCCATCCAGGCGTGACCCCGACCTCGCGCCGCTGTTCCTCGGTCATCGACCGGTGGGTGGTGGTGGTCGGGTGGGTCGCCATGGAGCGGGCGTCGCCCAGGTTGTTGGAGATGTCGACGATCTTGAGCGTGTTGAGGAAGTTGAACGCCTTGGCCTGGTCGCCCAGGTCGAAGGCCACCAGGGTTCCGCCACCGAGCATCTCATTGCCGCCCCCGGTCATCTGGCGGCGGGCGATGTCGTGCTCGGGGTGGTCGGCGCGGCCGGGATACCGGCAGGCGACGACCTTGGGATGGTCGGCGATGCGGTCAGCCAGGACAGCGGCGGTCTCCATCTGGCGGCGCACGCGCAGATCCAGGCTCACAAGACCGTTCAGCAGCACCCAGGCGTTGAAGGGCGACAGCGACGGCCCGGTATGGCGGATGATGTCCTTGTAGGCGTCATCCAGCAGGGCCTCATTGCCAAGGATGGCCCCGCCCAGCACCCGGCCCTGGCCGTCGATATGTTTGGTCGCCGAATAGACCACCACATCGGCGCCGAGCTTCAACGGCTTTTGCAGGATCGGGGTGGCGAAGACATTGTCCACCACCACCTTGGCGCCGACCTCATGGGCCAGGGCCGCCACGGCGGCGATGTCGGTCATCTCCAGCAGCGGATTGGCGGGGGTCTCGATCAGCACGACCTTGGTGTTGGGACGGATCGCCGCCTTCCAGGCCGCGATGTCCGGGCCGGGCACATAGGTGGTCTCGACGCCGAACCGCGGCGCCCAGTTGGACAGGATCCAGCGGCAGGAGCCGAACAGGGCCCGGCCAGCCACCACATGGTCGCCAGCCTTGAGCAGCCCCATCAGCGCCAGGTGGATCGAGGCCATGCCCGACGCCTGCGCGCGGCAGGCCTGCGCGCCTTCCAGCAGCGCCAGCCGGTCCTCGAACATCTTCACGGTTGGGTTGGCGTAGCGGGAATAGACGAACCCCGGCTGATCCCCCGCGAACCGCGCGTCGGCGGATTCGGCGGAATCGTAGACGAAGCTCTGGGTCAGGAAGATCGCCTCGGCGGTCTCCCCGAAGGGCGATCGCATGGTCCCGCCGCGCACCAGACGGGTGGCGATTTCCCAGTCTTCGGGTTTTTCGCTGTCGCGGCCGGACATGACTCAACGCCTTTTCAAAAAGTGCGGCATGAAAGGCGCCGTCCCCCCTTAGGTCAAGGGTTCGCGCGCATCGCGCTTGCCAGACTCGCGTCGCGCGGCGAGTGTCGCCCGCGATGAGCGAGCGCAGAAATTCCGGCATCCTTCCCTGTCAAGCCATTGAGGCCTTGATCGCCGACGGGTCGATCGCCGCAAACCTCCCCTTTGCCCCCGGTCAGGTGCAGCCGGCCAGCCTGGATTTGCGGCTCGGCGAGCGCTGCTGGCGGGTGCGCGCCTCCTTCCTGCCGGGGCCGGGCCGAAAGGTCGCGGACCGGCTGCCGGACGTGGCCATGCACCAGCTCGACCTCACCGGCGGGGCGGTGCTGGAGCGGGGCTGCGTCTATATCGTCGAGCTGTCAGAGCGGATGCGGTTGCCGAAGGGCATGCGGGCGCGGGCCAACCCGAAAAGCTCTACTGGCCGCGTCGATGTCTTCGTGCGCCTGCTCACCGATCATGGTCCGACCTTCGACGATGTCGCCGCCGGCTATGAGGGACCGCTCTATCTGGAGATCGCGCCCCAGACCTTCTCGGTGCTGGTGCGAACCGGCACGCGGCTAAGCCAGCTGCGGCTGAAGGTCGGCGAGCCGCCGCTGCTGGCCGCCGTCGATGTGGATGTGGACCTCACCGGCGATCTGGCCGGTTTCCGCGCCCGCCGCCACGCCGGCATCATCGATCTCGACCATGTGGATGGTCACGATCCCCGCGACTTCTGGGAAGCCATCGAGCCGCGACGGGGCGAGGTGCTGCTGGACCCTGGCGAATTCTACATCCTGGCGTCAAAGCAGGCGGTGGACATCCCGGCGATGCAGGCCGCCGAGATGACGCCGATCGACCCGGCTGTGGGAGAATTCCGCGTCCACTACGCCGGCTTCTTCGACCCCGGCTTCGGCGCGGCGGAAACCGGCAGCGCCGGCTCCCGCGGCGTTCTGGAAGTCCGCAGCCATGAGACCCCATTCCTGCTGGAAGACGGCCAGACCGTCGCCCGTCTGGTCTATGAGCCGATGACCGAGCGGCCAGACCGGCTCTATGGCGAAGGCGGCTCCCACTATCAGCGCCAGGGGCTGAAGCTCTCGAAGCATTTCCGGGCCTGGTAGCCGCCAATAGTCTACTTGTCATAATGACAATGATGCTTGACATTTCCTCGCGCTAGATGTCATGTTTCCTTGTCATTTAGACAAGGAGGGCAATCAGGCGCTCCTTTGCTGCATCACCGGAGCGTTCGCGATGATCGCGACCAAGAACGATTTCGACCGTCCGACAAGGCGGTTTACCGGCGGCTATCTCCTGGGCCTGGGCGGTTTGGGCTTGGCCTCGGCGGCCTTTGTCGCCGCTTGCTCCTATCTGAAGCGTCAGCACGCCGATACCATCGTCCTGGTGGGCGTGGCGGCCGCGTATGGCCTCGTGATTCTGGCGCTGACGACCTATTGCAGCAGGATGGTGCGGCGGGCCGGCCGCCTAAACCCATCGGCCGCCGCCAAGCGCTACCGGATGCGCTTCATGGTCGCCATTACGGTCTATGTCGTAGCCTTGATCGGCTCGCTCAGCGCCGTGATCCAATACCACCTCATAGGTCTTGTGGCCTACGTCCTGGCCATCACGCCCGCCCTGCCGCTGCTGGCGGCGATTGCGAGCATGGGCGTCTATCTGCACGAGGAAACTGACGAATTCGAGCGCGCCATGCAGGCGGAGGCGGCCCTGTGGGCCAGCGGCGGTCTTCTGGCCGTCGAGACGGTCTGGGGTTTTCTTGAGCTGTTCGGCCTGGTTCCGCATATCCAGACCTGGTGGGCCTTTGCGATCTGGTGCTTCCTGCTCGCGCCCGGCCGGCTCCTTGCCCTGAGGCGCTACCGTTGAAGAACCGTCTGAAGGTTCTGCGCGCCGAGCGGGACTGGAGCCAGGCCGACCTGGCTGAGCGGTTGGACGTCTCTCGACAGAGCGTCAACGCCCTCGAAACCGGCAAATACGATCCCAGCCTGCCGCTGGCCTTCAAGATCGCCAAGCTGTTCGGCCTGGCGATCGAGCAGATTTTTCAGGAAGACTAATCCGGCCGCCCTCCCTGGCGGGAAGGCGGCGGACCAGCTGAATGAGGTCCCAGATGAGACCCTCGCTCTTCTTACAGATGCTCGTCCCGCTGGATCCCGCCAAGAGCGGCGGAGACGCAGGCGATCAGGGCGCCGACCAGCATGGACAGGGCCGTGACGATGGCCAGGCTGGCGGCGGTCTTGCGGGCCGTATCGGCGGCCTGTTTGGCGGCCGTGGCGATCTGCTGCTCGCGATCGGTGACCACTTCGATCCGACGCTGAGCCTCGGCCGGGCCGACACCGGTTTGAGTGACCACCAGGGCGTTCAGATAGGCGCTGTCGTCCTGCGAAAGTCCGCCACGCACCAGGCCGGCGCCGAGGATGTGTTCGGCCTCGATCCGTGCCTGGGCGTTGCTGGGCGGCGCCTCGCCGCGCAGGGAGCGGAACAGATAGTCGCTGTCATAGCTGAGCGGCGAGTCGGTCGTCTCGCCCGGCATGGCGGAGGAAGACCCGCCTTGCATGGCGTTAGAGGCGCCGCCGGCCAGGGCCGAGCCCAGCAGGGCGGCGGCGAACAGGCTGGCCAGCGCCCAGGCCAGCAGGCCGTGGGCGGTATCGCGGAAGAAGACCTCGTGCGTGTGGACGCCGTGCCAGCGGGTGCGGAGGCGCCCGGTGATATAACCGCCCATGCCGGACGCGATCCACTGCATCACGATCAGCCAGATCACCATGGCCGAGGTCAGGGTCACGGGCGAGGCGCCGTTGTTTGCCCATGGCCCGGCGGTCGCGAGACCCAGGCCGGAGCCCAGGGCCAGCAGGATCAGCGAAATCGCCGCGGCGGTGGCGCCGCCGGCGAAGATCGCCGGCCAGGAGACGGCGGAAGCCGGCTTGGCGGCCAGCGCCGCGTCAGTCGCGAGCGCAACGTCGGCGGTGGATGTGTCGATGACGGTCATGATCTCTGTTCCCGCCGTCAGTGCCAGAACAGCGCGAGCAGCAGAATGATCGGCAGCGGAACGCCCAAGAACATCAGTAGAATAGCCCGGCCCATATCAACCTCCCATTGGCTTTGCTTGCTGATCGAACGTGAGCGGAGCCATGGCGGTTCCCGTCGAGGTCGTCCCGAGTCCCTCGGCGCTCGTGGCTTGCCCGCCTCGCCGATGGGCGCAATCTTCGAAATCAATAACCCTGGGGGGAGACCATGCTCCGACAAATCGCCGGCCTGATCGCCGGCTTATCAATGGCGCTCGCCGCCCACGCGGCCTCGGCGCAGACGGCGGTGGGCGATTGGGTTGGGCCGGTCGTGATCGCGCCCGGCGTCTCGCTCAAGGTCGCCGTCCATATCCACAGGGACGCCGCCGGCGCCCTGGCCGGAACCTTGGATAGCCTGGACCGGACCACCTACGGCATGAAGCTAGACGACGTGGCGCAGAGCGGCGGATCGCTAACCTTCACCCTGCCCACGCTCAAGGCGGCCGTCGCCGCCAAATGGGACCCCGCCACCGGCGGCTGGACCGGGCCTTGGACCCAGAACGGAAGGACCTTTACCCTGACCCTCACGCCCGGAACGCCAGCGGTCGCCCCGGTCATCGCCGGGCTGGACGGCGACTGGGACGGCGCCCTGGCCGCCAATGGCGGCATGAAGCTGCACCTGTCGCTGCACGTGGTGACTGGCCCCTATGGTACGGCGGCGACGTTCAAGAACGTCGAGCAGCAGGCGACGGCTGCTGTCTCGGCGATCAGCCGCATTGGCGACAAGGTGCGGGTGGAGATCAATCCTCCCGGCGCGGTGTTCGAGGCGGTGCTGGATCCCAAGGGCCAGACGCTCAGCGGGACCTTCTCGCAAGGCGGCCTGACCTTTCCGCTGGTGCTGACCCACCGGGTGGCGGGGCTGGCGGGGGCGGAGCTGCGGCGGCCGCAGACGCCGGTCAAGCCCTATCCCTACCGTGAGGTGGACGCGGCCTTTGAGGACGAGGGCGGCCATGTGAAGCTGGCTGGAACCCTGACCCTGCCCGAGGGCGTCGGGCCGTTCCCGGCGGTGGTGCTGGTGTCGGGCTCGGGACCGAACACCCGTAACGAGCCGATCCTGGGCCATCAGCTGTTCCTGGTGCTGGCCGACCACCTGACCCGCCATGGCATCGCGGTGCTGCGTTACGACAAGCGCGGCACGGGCGCGTCCACCGGCGACTATGCCAAGGCTACGACCCAGGACTTCGCCAATGACGCCGACGCGGCGGCCATCTGGCTGCGCGGCCGCAAGGAGGTCGATCCGGCCAAGGTGGGTTTGATCGGCCACAGCGAAGGTGGGCTGATCGTGCCGATGGTGGCCAACGCGGACCCCAAGGTCGACTTCATCGTCATGATGGCCGGCCCCGGCGTCGATGGCGCCCAGGTGCTGACCGAACAGGGGCGGCTGATTTCCAAGGCGATGGGCCTGTCCGACGAGCAGGTGGCGGAGGGCTCAGCCATCCGCGAGCGGATGATCTCCGTCGTCCGCGCTGAAAAGGACCCGACCGTCGCGGCGGCAAAACTGAAGGCCATGGCGGCGGCCAACCCCAAGCTGAAGGACACGCCCGCCGCCGTCATCGATGCGCAGATCAATGAGATCAACACCGGCTGGTTCCGGTTCTTCTTCAACTACGACCCGGCGCCTGCCTTGCGGCAGGTGCGCTGCCCAGTGCTGGCCATGATCGGCTCGAAGGATTTGCAGGTGCCCCCCGATCAGAACCTGCCGGCGATCCGCGCGGCGCTGGCGCATAATCCGGACGCCGAGGTGGAAAAGCTGCCGAACCTCAACCACCTGTTCCAGACCGCCGAGACCGGCGCGCCCAGCGAATACGGCGAGATCGAGGAGACGATGTCGCCGCTGGCCCTGGATACGATGACGGCCTGGATCGCCAAGCACGTCGGCCCGCCGGCGCATTGAGCGCGCCGACGGGCCCAGCCGCCTAGCCCAGCGTCTTCTGGAAGAACCGGACGATCTCGCGGTTGAAGGCTTCATGGAAGGCTGCGCGGTCGAAGCCGGGACGCGAGGTGCAGATCGACGGGACGGACTTTGCCAGCTCCGGATCGCAAGGGGCCAGGAAGTCGAAGTGGTCGGCGTTCGGCACCAGATGGTATTCCGGGGGCGACGGCAGGGCGATGCGCACGGCCTCGGCATAGTCGGGGTTGGGCAGGATGTGGTCTTCCTCGTCGCGCCAGAGCTGAACGGGGATGTGGATGTCCTTCAGGCCTTCCCGGCCAAAGGTGTAGCCCAGGGCCGGCGCGGCGACGACGGCGGCCTTGATGCGTGGATCGTGAATCCAGACCGAAGGCGGCAGCATGTTGAACCGGTCGGCCGTCACGCCGGACCGCTTGATCAGTTGGGCGTCAAAGTAGTCGGGATGAGCGGCGATGTGCGCTGGGACCTTGGTGAAGTCCGGCACGCCGCCGATGGACACCAGGGTGGTGAAGCCGCCTGAAGAGAAGCCGAACATGCCGACCCGGGCCGGATCAAGCCGCGCGTGGTCGGGCCATTCGGCCAGCATGTAGTCGATCAGCCGGTGGATATGCTGCGGCCGGCCCTGCATCACCGTGGCGCGGCTCTGGTCGTCATAGGTGTCCCCGGTGTGGCTGACGGCCGCGACGACGAAGCCGGCCTGGGCCAGGGCCACAGCCGTGTCGTGGTGACCGCCGTACCAGCCGCCGTTCCCGTGAGACATGACGATCAGCGGCAGGCCGTGGCCGGCGACCGACCCGCCCAGGGCCAGGACCTCGCCCAGGCTCGCGCGTGACCGTGGGCCCGGCGCGGCGTCGCTGGGATACCAGACCCCGACCACCAGCGGCTTGTCGGCGCCGTTGGAGATGCTGATCTGGGTGAAGCCGACGCCGCCGGCGCGGGCTTCGAGGGGAAGGAGCAGCAGGATCGCGGCGGCGATCAAGGCGAACAGCTTCATGGCGGCCTCCAATGTTGTCGGCGCTCACATTGTCTTTGAATGTGAGCTGTGTCAACATCTGCGCATGACCAAGCCCGGCTATCACCATGGCGACCTCGCCAATGCTCTCGTTTCGCAGGCGCTAAAGGGGGTCGAACAGCAGGGCGAGGCGGCGGTGTCGCTGCGTGATCTGGCCCAGTCGCTGGGCGTGTCCCGCGCCGCGCCCTACCGGCATTTCGAGGATCGCGACGCCCTGCTGGCCGCTGTCGCCGCCAAAGGGTTCGAGGAGCTGAACGTCCGTTATGCCGCCGCGTTGGAGACGCCTGGCGATGGTCGCGCCAAGCTCAGCGCCGCCCAGGCCGCCTTCTTCGGCTTCGCCTATGAGAAGCCAGGTCTCTACCGGCTGATGTTCGAGAGCGACCTGCTCGGCCGCGCCCACCCGCCTGCGGTGCTGATTCCGCCGGCCGACGAGTCCTACCGTCTGCTGCTACGCGCCGTCGCGGGCGCCAATCCGAACGCCGGCGAGGCCGAGATCAAGCGGATGACCTTGATCATGATGGCCACCGGCCACGGCTTCCTGGCCTTGGACCGCGCCGGCCGCATCAAGCCCTTCATGCTCGAGCCGATGACCCGCGAGGACATGATCCAGGCGCTGATCGGCGTGGTCCCTTCGCCTGCAAGGGAAGGGGTTTAGCCCTTAGGCGTTCGCCGCGACCGGCGCCGCGTTGGCGATCGCCAGGGTCTCGGCCAGCAGCTTGTCCCAGCCGTGCAGCGAGGTCAGGTGGGCGTAGATCTGCGGCAGGGCGCCGTTGGCGTTCAGGCCGGCCAACTGCTCGGGCGACAAGGCGTTCAGCTTGTCGCGCGAGACCGCGAAATATTCCGCCACCACCTGCGGTTCGCCGGCCGTGCCGTCGGGCAGTTGCGGCGTGAACATGGTCTGCTTGTTCTCGAACAGATCCAGGTCCTTCAGCTGCTTGAGGAAGCCGTCGGTGATGGTGCGGTCGGCGTCGAAGCGACCGCAGAAGTCGATACAGGACTTGGTGAACTCGGTCGGCTGACCGTTCTCGAACAGGTTCACGTCGGCATTGCCTTCGATCCACAGGCTGGAGCCCCGATCGATGCAGACGATGATGCGGTCGGCCTGCTCGTCGCGGGCGCCCACGAAGGGATAGCGGCGCAGGAAGCTCGGCGCATAGTAGCCGGGGCGCAGCAGGCCATCCCCGCTGATGAACAGATTGGTGCCGGCCTGCAGGCCCATCACCGCCATCGGCTGCATCTCTGGACCGCCGAAGATGATCGGATAACAGACCGAGGCGAAGGCGAACTCACCCACGTGCAGCGGCACGAAATGCTGGGTCGCGGCGAAGCTATAAGGCCGGTCGGTGCGGTTCATGCCCAGGCCGGCGTGGCGAACGGGATCCAACGGCTCGGGCCGTTGGTAGAACATCACCTGGCCGGAGAGGACGCCTTGGCCCGGCGTCGTGGTCGGAGGAGTGTCAGTCGCCATAATGCTTCAGCTCGATCACGTGTTGAGTCGCCAAACAGGCGCGCGCCAGATCGGCGCTTCTATCGGATAGGCTCGAGCGCGGCAACCAGGGCCGCCTCAGGGGCGTCACCCTACCGCAGCCACACGCGTCGGTGGGGAAAGTCCAGGGTCAGGATAAGGCCCCGCCAGGCCGGGCCGCCGATCACGCCGCCATAGGTCGGGCCGGCGTCGTCGGGCACGGTCCGGTCGGCGAAATTGGCCTGCGGGCCGGTGATGGTGTGGCCGGCGACGACCAGGGCGTCCAGGCGCCCGCGCTCGGTCATGGTGAAGCCGCCGACACCCATCCCCGCGCCCGGCGTGACGCGGGCCTCGGGAAAAACCTGGCGCGCGAACGGCGCCCAGAATTCGATGGCGGTGTTGGAGCCGGTGTCGATCTGGAATTCCGCGTCAGCCCCTCGCGCACCCTGCTGCACATGGGCCGCGACGAAAGGCGCCGTCAGCCCGTCCATCCGCACCGCGTCGGCCGGCGGTGTGGCGCTGCCCGGCGCGTCGAGCCGCACCACGCCCATGCGATAATCCAGCGTCACCACGAACTGGCGCAGCAGGTCGTCGCCCAGGATGCCGTCGAGATGCACCCCCATGCCCTGGTCGATCCGGCGCAGGTCCGCCACCGTCGGATCGACCTCGCCGGTGATCGCCCCGCCGCCCAGCATCAGCCGCACATTCTCGGCCCGCCGCGCCGCCGCCGCGCCGCCGCCGCCCACCAGATCGATTGGATCGCCCAGCTTGACCCCGGCCGCGCCAGCGAACGGCCCGTCGAGGATCGAAACCACAGCGCCGGTGTCGAGCAGGAAGGTCCCCGCTGGCCTGTGGCCGATCGAGGCGCGAACGAAGATCAACCCATCGCGGAAGGTCGCCGGGACCTCAGCCGCCGTGGCCGACGCCGCCACGCTGAGCCCGAGCGCCAACCCCGCAGCCAAGATGGCCAGGCGCCGGATCAGTGGCGGAAGACCCGCACGCCGGTGAAGACCATGGCGATCCCGGCCTCGTCGGCGGCGGCGATCACCTCGGCGTCACGGATCGAGCCGCCGGGCTGGATCACCGCGGTGGCGCCGGCTTCAACAGCCTGGATCAGCCCGTCGGCGAAGGGGAAGAAGGCTTCCGAGGCGCAGGCCGAACCCTTGGCCAAGGACTCCGGCAGGCCGGCGGTGACGGCCGCCTCGGCGGCGCGCAGGGCGGCGATCCGGGCGCTATCGCGACGGTTCATCTGGCCCGCGCCGATCCCGGCCGTCTGGCCGTCCTTGGCATAGACGATGGCGTTGGACTTTACGTGCTTGGCGATGGTGAAGGCGAACAGCATGTCCTCGATCTCGCGCGCGGTCGGCGCCCTTTTCGTGACCACCTTCAGGTCCGCCGCCGTCAGCCGCGCGGTATCGCGCGACTGAACCAGGAAACCTCCCGCCACGGAGCGGAAGGTCTCGCCCGCCGCCATCGGGTCGGGCAGGGCGCCGGTGAGCAGCAGGCGCAGGTTCTTCTTCTTGGCGAACAGGGCGATGGCGTCGTCGTCGGCCTCGGGCGCGATCACCACCTCGGTGAGGATTTTGACGATCTCCTCGGCGGCGGCCGCATCCAGCCGCCGGTTCAACGCGATGATGCCGCCAAAGGCGGACACCGGGTCGCACTCCAGCGCCCGCAGATAGGCGGTCTTCACATCGGCCCCCAGCGCCACGCCGCAGGGGTTGGCGTGCTTGATGATCGCCACCGCCGGGCCCGCCGCCGGATCGAACTCCGCCACCAGCTCGAACGCCGCGTCGGTGTCGTTGATGTTGTTGTAGCTCAGCGCCTTGCCCTGCAGCTGCCGCGCGGTGGCGACGCCGATGCGGGGCGAGGGGAAGGTGTAGAGGGCGGCCGCCTGATGCGGGTTTTCGCCATAGCGCATGGTCTGGGCCAGCTTGCCGCTGATCGACTTGCGCGCCGGCCATTGCTCGCCGACCTGGCCCCCCTCCACTTGTTTGGCGAACCAGGCGGAGATGGCCGCGTCATAGGCCGCCGTCCGCGCATAGGCCCGCGCCGCCAGCTTGCGCCGCAGCTCCAGCGAGGTCGCGCCCTCGGTCTTCAGCGCGGCCAGCACCTCTTCCAGGTCCGCCGGCTCGGTGCAGACGCAGACATAGGCGTGGTTCTTGGCCGCCGAGCGGATCATCGCCGGCCCGCCGATGTCGATGTTTTCGACGCAGGTGGCGAAATCGCCGCCGCCGGCCACGGCCTGTTCGAAGGGGTAGAGGTTCACATACAGCAGGTCGATGCCGCCGATTCCGTGCTCGCTCATGGCCTTGGCGTGCTCGGGCGCGTCGCGCACCCCCAGCAGGCCGCCGTGAACGATGGGGTGCAGGGTCTTGACCCGCCCGTCCATCATCTCGGGAAAGCCGGTCAGGTCGCTGACGTCCTTCACCGCCAGGCCGGCGGCGGCGATGGCGCCCTTGGTGCCGCCGGTGGAGACCAGCTCCACCCCCAGCTCGGACAGGGCCTTGGCCATCTCGATCAGGCCGGTCTTGTCGGACACGGACAGCAGGGCGCGCTTGATCGGCGCGAGGTCTTTGGCTTGGGGATAATCAGGGGCTGCGGGCATGGCGATCTCCGGGCGTGGGGTGAAATTGCCCAGGCGAGCGGCATATCGATCCCGCGCTCCCCGGTGGTCTCCCACCTTCATCGCCAGTCACACGAGACAGCCGTGGGATAGGCGCGGAGGGGGTGGGGAGTCAACGATTCGCGGTCTACAGGCGCATTACCTCGACGTGAATTTTATCGTCCGAAATATTGCCTGCACCGTCTCAAGTTGGCGAGGATCGCGGGTGCAGGCGTCCATTTCAAGCGCGATTGGTTGCCGGCCCTCCGCGTGATCAATGACATACACGGCCGCTAGGTCATCGTGACAATCCCATTGGCCAAGGCCCGGTCCCGTAACGATGAGCGCCCGCCGGCCATCTATTAGGGCCGATGTCGATCTGTAGCGGGGATCGCCAACGAAATCGGAAAGCTTATTCGACCACCGCCCATAATCGAACGCCAGCCTGAACGTGGCGCCCGCATATCGTCGGGCAAATGAATCAATCGGGCGGCCTGGGAGTAGCTTTAGGTCTGAGCCTGGGGGGACATAGAATGTGAACGCATGGTCGGCGACGATGCCTACCCAGCTCGACGGCGGCGCGCTGCTTTCAAGGCGCACGGGCGCGGCCAAAAAAGTGAGAGCCACAACACTCGCGATGGCTACAGTCTGCAACATCACCGTCTCTTAGCCGCTAGAACCGCCTTAAGTCCTGAATGCCGACTCTGCTCTGGCGCTCGACGCAGTCAAGGACGAGGCCTTTGGCCTCGCCGCGACGCGGCCGGCCCAAGGGGCCGATCCTTGAGTGCGACGATCGCCAGAGCTTCAATCTCGCCAGGACCTTAAGGCGGGATGGCATCGAA
>Ga0302315_10003625_pt1 | contig 13848 bp, 16 predicted proteins | sample III_Palsa_N3_1_FD_200532 | JGI IMG/M metagenome (GOLD analysis project Ga0302315, IMG submission 200532) | Peat permafrost microbial communities from Stordalen Mire near Abisko, Sweden - III_Palsa_N3_1 | ecosystem: Environmental > Terrestrial > Soil > Palsa > Peat permafrost | place: Sweden... | reverse complement strand
CAGGCCGGGATATATGCACCCCACGCCGGGATTGAAGAATACACTGAAAACATATAAATATATTTCATGGCTGTACCCTGCTATGCGTAAATTGTTCCCTAATACAGCAAGTACATTGTCCGAACTTGGCCAGGCCATGATAAAAGCCGCCATCATCGGCTATCCGAAACAAACGCTTGAAGTAAAAGATATTGTGAAGTTGGCGCATACGGAGATCGGATGATTATGTACTTCGCTGTAAGTTCATACCCTTATGATGCTAAATATTACGGATGATGGCGATAGTGAGATAATGAGGAGAATATAGTAAATTTGGATATGAAAATCGCGCCGGTAGTTAGAAAAGCAGTATTAAAAGAAATCGACGAAGGTTATGAGGATATGCTATATTGGCTGTCTAAAACCCCACAGGAGCGTATTGCTGCTGTAACTCAATTGCGCGCGGGCAGTTTGCAACCGGGGCAGCGCCTGGATAAAACGGTGCTTATAAAAAGGAAGCTACATCCATGACACTCGATCAGGATTTTGAAGATTTTGTTCTTTTACTGAATAAATACAACATCGATTACATGATCGTTGGTGGATATGCCCTTGCTTTTCATGGTAAGCCCCGGCATACCGGCGATTTGGATATTTGGATTGCTATATCAGAAGATAATGCCCTGGGAATGGTTCGCGTTATCAATGAATTTGGCATGGCTTCTTTAGGTATGAAAAAATCAGATTTTTTACAAAAAGGCATAATCACTCAAATCGGCTATCCGCCTTTGCGGATAGATATTCTAAATGAAATTGATGGGGTTAATTTTACAGAAGCATATCCTAATAAATTAATTATTGATGTGGATGGATTAGCTGTAAATTATATAGGATTAGATGATTTAATAAGGAACAAGCAGGTAAGTGGCCGTAAACAGGATATTGCGGATATTAGTGAATTGAATAAATTAAAAAGAAAGTAAAGTAAATACCATGCAGGTTAATTTGCTACATACTATGTGTATTACCAGATGCTGACTATGTTAAATAGTAACGCTATTCAGAAACTTTTTCTTTATTAGATTTTGGTCAATCCAAATCGTTTTGCGATATCATCTAATTCTTTGTCCTCAATTGATTCTTCCTCTTTCTGATAACCTAAGTTATAATTAATTTCAGTTTCCAATACTGTATACAAAGCCTTGATTTTCTCATCATCTGCGGTATTTATATAATTATGCAGAACTTGTCTTAACTTACTTGTTTTCATCTGAAATGATTGGCGTTAACAAAATGGTTCTATAGATAAAGTTAAAATTTTTTATCATGATACCCATAGTTGCCATACCATTTTTATGAGTTTTAAAAGTCATTTATTGTGTAACTTTAATAAATCATATCACAATAAAAAAGTAAGTAAACATGTGGAATCAATGCTTTGATGGTTATTGCCCTGAGAGTAGTTTAAAGGGCGATAAAGTAAAAATGCGCTTAAATTCAAATGATTTTTTTGAAAGCGAAAAAACCGGGTTGCAGATTGCAATAAGTTATCCAGGCGTTCATGCAGTTGTTTTAAAGTTTAGAGGGGACGGAAAATTTAGAAATACAATTAAATACGCGCATGAAGTTGAAAACGGAGAACTATTAAGTCCGCAATTAGTGGACAGGTTTCCGTATTGCGGAGACGAGTTATTTGGAGATGAAGCACAATTTGTTACTTATATAAGTCAAATTGTCGGTTCCAAGTGTAATAATAAAACAAATGACAGCGCCGACTTTGGAAATACAATAAATCGTTACAGAGAATTCAATAGTGATATTAATATTTTCAATCATAGAAATTCTTCTTTTGACTATTGTTATAATTATTTTAGGAATGTAGATATATCAATCGATGTTGAAAAAAGTTGTCTTGCACTGGGATTTTATTTAGCAAGTTGGGGAATGCTTAGAGGTTCGGGGTTTTTACTGCAGAGGAGCTATAAATACTATGAAAAACTAATACTGTACGTTGCTAAACAACAAAAAGAAAAAGAATACTTATGGAACATCGATGTAAATAGTTATCCTGAAAACTATGAGCAACTGCAAACAATCTATGAGGAAATAAAAGAAATAGTCATAGAACCAGCAAAAGCTCATTTAACTATAATTACTAAAATAATGTTAGGTGTCTACGGTTTTGTCCCAGCTTATGATTCATATTTTATTAAAACTTTTAATAATTTATCTAAAGGGAAAACGAGTTTCAATAAGTTCAGTAAACAATCATTAGAAGCCATTTATCAATTTTATATAGAGCATAGATCGGAAATAGATAAGTTGTCAAACGACATTCATGTATTAAATTTTGATGGAAAGTTTGATGACAACAATCATTACACAAGGGCTAAAATTATAGATATGTATGGATTTCAAAAGAACTTTGAGCCTGGTGCATTTATTTAGTTATAATTAATCTCTTATTCAAATTAACTAATACTGCCCAATCGTTATTTTTATAAATTATGCAATTATCCCGTAATAAATACAACGAAAAATTTCAAATCGTTCTTGCTAGGCTAAATCAAAAACAATTGGAAGCCGTTAATCAGATTGATGGTCCGGTACAGGTAGTAGCAGGGCCAGGTACAGGCAAAACTCAAGTTTTGGCTGCCCGCATTGGCAAGATACTAATCGATACCGATGCCTTACCCAACGAGATACTTTGCCTTACTTATACTGATGCCGGTGCAATAGCTATGCGTAAACGCCTGTTCGAGTTTATAGGTCCCGAAGCTTATGAAGTTAATATCTATACTTTTCACGCTTTTTGTAACGAAGTGATTCAGGAAAACCTGGAGTATTTTGGCAAACTGAATTTAGACCCTTTGTCGGAGTTAGATGCAGTTTCGTTGTTTCAGGAACTAGTAAATGAGTTTCCCAACGATCACCCATTAAAGCGGTTTACTGGAGAGATTTATTATGATGTGCCCCGACTGAAGAATCTTTTCTCGACTATGAAGCGGGAGAATTGGGATGCCGATAAGATCGCAACAAAAGTAGCAGAATACCTAAACGAATTGCCCAAACGTGAAGAATTTATATATAAACGTCCCAATACCGCGAAAGGTATTAAAGCAGGTGACGTTAAGCAAAAAGATATTGACGCAGTACATGAAGCCATGAAGAAGTTAATGGCTGCAGTAGGTGAGTATGAAAATTACGCTGCTAAAATGAGCAATAAAAAATGGTATGATTATGATGACATGATCATGTGGGTATTAAAAGCTTTCAGGGAAAATGAGGAAATATTGCGCAATTACCAGGAACGTTATCAATATGTTTTAGTCGATGAATTCCAGGACACAAGCGGAGCACAAAATGAGTTGCTTAAACTCCTACTTAGTTATTGGGAAACGCCTAACATATTTGTTGTCGGAGATGATGATCAATCTATCTTTAAGTTCAACGGCGCAAACCTTAATAATATATTGGATTTTGGGAGTGAATATACCAATGGTTTAAAACCAATAGTGCTAAATCAAAATTATCGTTCCAACCAACATATTTTGGATATTTCAAAAGCGCTGATTAATAATAACAAAATAAGGTTATCCTTGGATAAGGACCTGCGCTCATCGCACCCGCGTTTTAGTGAGCTGGTTGTTGAACCGGTGATACGCGAATATGAAAACCCCGGACAGGAAGTGGTTGATGTAGCCGCGCAGATTACGCGCCTGCTTGACAAAGGTACCCCTGCCGAAGAAATAGCCGTCATTTATCGCAACCACAGCCAGGTAGAAGACCTGCTGCAATATCTTGACAATAAAAAGATCGCCGTTAACACAAAGCGAAAAATAGACATCCTAACGCAGCCATTTGGTGAAAAGATCATCACCATACTGCGTTACCTTACTATGGAAATGGATTCGCCGTACAGCGGTGATGAGTTATTGTTTGAAATTATGCATTATGATTTCTTTAACATCGCGCCTATTGAAGTAGCCAAGGCCAGCATCGCGGTAGCAAAAGAAAATTATGCCACGATGTCAAACGATCAGCCTAAAACATCGTTGCGCCGTTATATCAGCGATATGCGTACGCCTGCGCAGCCCGGCTTATTTGATAATACGCAAAACGTGGAAATGAAGTTCCTGGTAAGCGACATCGATTATTTGCTGCGCGAATCTGTTAATGTTACGCTACAGGCCTTTTTTCAGCAGGTGATAGCCAAAATGGGCATCCTGCGCTATATTATGCAGCAGCCGGATAAAGGCACCTACATGCAAATGCTCACCGGCTTTTTCGACTTCCTGAAGGACGAAAGCCGTAAAAATCCTGAAATAAAATTGGCCGATTTTATCGCCACTATCAACCTGATGCAGAAGAACAACATTCGGCTGGGCCTTAACCAGGTGATCTTTTCCGAAAAAGGCATCAATTTTCTAACTGCTCATGGCTCAAAGGGATTGGAGTATGAACACGTATTCTTCATCGGCTGCGATAAGCGCACCTGGGACAGCAAGGGCCGCAACCATGGCTTTAGCTACCCCGATACGCTAACACAAAGCAAGACTGACGACACCGCTCAAAAAGAAGAATCGCGCAGGTTGTTTTATGTGGCGTTAACACGTGCCAAGCAATGCCTGATGATATCTTATTCGGCTAAAGATAAGAATGATAAAGACCAGGAATCCTCGCAGTTTGTTGGTGAAATATTGGCAGAAACGCATTTGCAGGTTGACTATCCGAAGGTTGGCGAAGAAGCAATGTTTGATTTTTACGCCACCCAGTTTAACCCGGAAGATAAGCCAAAAGTGGAGCTGTTAGACAAAAATTATATCAACCTGCTGCTGCAAAACTACACGCTGTCGGTTACGCACCTGAGCAATTATCTGGATTGCCCGCTGCGGTTCTATTTCCAGTGTTTGATTAGGGTGCCATCGGGTAAAAGTCCTGCGGCCACGTTTGGGCAGGCGGTGCATTGGGCACTGAACAAGGTATTTAAATTGAAGGAAAATGGCGAAAAATTCCCGCCATTGGATGATTTTATGGGGGAGTTCCGCTGGTACATGTACCGCAACCGCGATTCGTTCACTAAAGAAGATTTCAAGCTGCGCGTAGCCTTTGGTGAAAAGATATTGCCGCCCTATTATGAGCAGAATGTAGGTACGTGGAACAAAATAGCTGTGACCGAACGCACTATCCGTAACATTGAAATTGAAGGTGTGCCGGTTAAAGGTAACCTGGATAAGATAGAGTTTGAAGGCAAACAGGTAACCGTAGTGGATTACAAAACCGGCAAACTAAAAAATGCCAAAGACAAATTCCTGCGCCCGAATGATGAACAACCCAACGGAGGCGATTACTGGCGGCAGGCGGTGTTCTACAAACTGCTGATAGATAACGACCGCACCAATGATTGGCAGGTGGTAAATACAATTTTCGACTTTATAGAGCCTGTAAAGGATAACGAATACCACAAGGAAAAGCTATTTATCGCCCCTGAAGATACCGCAACGGTAACCGACCAGATAAAAACCGTTTACCAGAAAATTATGGCCCACGATTTTAACACCGGCTGCGGCAAAAAAGAATGCGACTGGTGCCATTTTGTGAAAAGTAATTTTAAGCAGGTAGATGGGGTGATGGTAGGCGAGGAGGATGAATAAGCGAACCCCATGTCATCCCGATTGTTACCCATGACAAGTTATCAAATATGTCATTTCGACGAGCAGAAGTGGGTTGAGGGGTGAATGCGATGAGAAAACTTTTGCGACATGAAGAAAATCGCCTGCGTGGCGCAAAAGTTTTCTCTTTCGCTCCTCGCACAAGGCTGAGCTTCGCTCTATCGAAATGACATGATTTTTTATTTATCATTCCACCTTCAGAGTTGCCAAATTTTATCGCTCAGCATGACGGATTTATGTTATTTTGTTATAATAAAATACCAACAATGAAATATCTATTCTTCTCAACCCTTTTATTCTTCACCCTATCCGCCTCATCTCAAACCACCATCAGGCAGGATTCAACCATCAGCCAAATGGTTAGCGAAGTATCCTCCAAAAATATTGAGGCCATCATCCGCAAGCTGGTGAGCTTTAAAACACGGCATACGCTGAGTGATACCACCGGCAAAACCGAAGGCAGCGGTGCGGCGCGCAACTGGATAAAGGCCGAATATGAAAGGTACGCGCTGTTATCGCACGGAAGGATGACCGTGCAGTTCGATACCTTTACCCAGCCTAAAAGCGACCGGGTGGATAAGCCTATACACCTGAAAAACGTACTTGCTATATTGAAAGGTACCGATCCTAATGATACCCGTGTTTACATCGTTTCGGGTCACTATGATTCCCGGGTGACCGATGTGATGAAACCCGATGCCTTTGAGCCCGGCGCTAATGACGATGCATCGGGTACGGCCGTATCGATGGAACTGGCGAGGGTGATGGCCAAGCGCTCGTTCCCGGCGACGATAATTTTTATGTCGGTTGTTGGCGAGGAACAAGGTTTATACGGATCAACCAATGTGGCCAAACGCGCAAAGGCGGAAGGCTGGAATGTAGATGCCATGCTGAACAATGATATTGTCGGCAATACGCATGGCATGGAGACTGACCTGAAGGATAATAAGAGCGTTCGGGTATTCAGTGAAGGTGTGCCTTCAGCATCAGCAAATAATGCTAAGGAAATTTCCGGATTGATCGCCTTAGGTGGCGAAAACGACAGTCCATCGCGCGAGTTGGCTCGTTATACGAAGGAGATAGGCGAAAGATATGTCGACCAGCTTAATGTGCGGCTCATTTATCGCCGCGACCGTTACCTGCGCGGTGGCGACCATATCCCATTCTTACTACAAGGCTATCCCGCAGTACGATTTACCGAAATGAATGAAGATTTCACCCGCCAGCACCAGGATGTGCGTACGGAAAATGGTATCGATTATGGTGATTTGCCCGACTTTGTCGATTTTAATTATGTGCAGAAAGTGGCCCGCATGAACCTGTCGGTATTGGCCAACCTGGCCCTCGCGCCGGCCGGGCCGCAGAATGTTGGGATAGTAACCAGCGGCTTAACCAACAAAACCACCCTGAAATGGGATACGCCAAAAACCGGCAAAAACCCCGCAGGCTATTATGTACTGATGCGCGAAACCGTCAGCCCCTATTGGGAAAAGAAGTTTTATGTGACGACTAATACGGCCACACTGAGTTATTCAAAGGATAACTACTTGTTCGCGGTGCAATCGGTGGATGAGTATGGGCATGAGAGTTTGCCGATTTTCCCGAAACCGGTAAGGTGATTTATGTGTAGAGACGCAAAATTTTGCGTCTCTACGATTTGAAGAAATTATCATCCACATCGCCGTTTAGCAACCATTGCTCGGGATTATTGAAAATATATTCCCTTATATTTAAATATTCTTGCTGATTTCTTATTACTCTATCATGATACCGGGACTGCCAGGCAAATTCAAAATTGTTAATAGTGGCATAAGTTTTAACAGAAGCTTTATAGCCTCGAACTATCGACCCTAAATTCTGACTTTGACTACCGAATTTATTTATTTGCCAATCTGTTTTATTCGGCTTATTAATAAAGATTATACCATGCACATGGTTGGGCATTACCACAAAATCATCCAATTCAACAAAAGGAAAGTGATTGGGAATATCCAACCAATTATTATGTGCAACCTCACCAATTAATGTGGGCTGTAGAGACGCAAAATTTTGCGTCTCTACATTTTGCGTCTCCGGGTTGATGTTTGTGTTTTGGATAATTTCACCAAAATATTTTAGGCGATCTTTTGTGCAAATAGTTACATAATACAGTGCATGAGAACCGTAATCCCATCCTGGTAACCGGGCTGAAGATATTTTATATTTGTTTTTGAATGCATCTTCCATTAACACGTTAAATATAGTAATGCCAATGTAGAGACGCAAAATTCTTCCGTCTTTGCAATAATAACAGTAAATGTTAAAATAAAAGCATACGTGTAGAGACGCAAAATTTTGCGTCTCTACAGCGATACGATATTAAATAAATTATTGAGATGAAAACGTATGTACAGAGACGCAAAATTTTGCGTCTCTACGGGGATTATTTAACCGATTTCTTTAGCACAATAAAATACCCGCCAACAAAAACCACAGCGGCTACAATAAGGCTCACAAATATCTCTTTGGTAAATATGTCAATACTCAATCCGGATGAAGCTGGGGCACCATTGTGATGGTTTGGCAACAGTTGCAATACCAGCATCGGATGCGAGTAGGGGAACAGGTAAGCATATTGCCAGCCGGTTGTGGCTAAAATAACGCCGGCAATGGTAGCAGCAAAACCAATGCCCATCGGCTTTAAAAAATCGCGGAAAAGCAGGCTTAGCAAAAATTGAATAGATAATATCCCCATTGCCGCCAGGAATAGCTTGATATATATCTGCAATAGCAGGCTTGTCATGCTATACTCGTGAAATTTCAATTCGGGCTTAAGGATTCCTAGTAAATTACCAAAGCCAAGTGTGAGCAATACAAATAAAGCCAGGCAGATCAATATTAAAAAGAAGGCATAAAAATATTTGGCCGCATAAACCGAGAGCTTTGAAATAGGCAAGCTGAAAAGCGTTTTCCAGGTGTCGGCTTTATGCTCAATGCTGTTTACCGAATAGGCGATGAATACGATAAGCATAGGCAGCAATAACGAACCCATAACGCCCAGTATGGCGCCTGCAAATTGCAGCCATAACATCATGCCGGGAGGGTGGTTTGCGGCTATTTTATCGGCGTGGGAATAAAAGCCCATAAATAAAAGTCCGCAGATGAGCAATGGTAATATAACAGCGCTCCAGAAGCCGGCGGTTTTGCGCGTTTTATAAAATTCAGACCGGAATGACAGTATAAATCCTTTCATGGCTTCAGGCGTTTTGGGTAATGGATAAAAACAGTTTTTCCAGGTCTTTCTGTTGCTTGCTGATGCTGTAAACAATATAGCCCATCTGGTTCAGCAGCGCATTTATTTCGGCCATTTGTTGTTTGGAAGTGTAGGGAACGTAAATATGTTCGTTGTCCACATCGGTCACCTCAAAATTGTTACGTTTAAGGTAGTTGGCAGCATCGGCGGTATTATTTATTTCTATTTGTATCTGCGGTTTACTGTGTGATTGCAGTTCCTCAACACTACCCTGGAACAGCAGTTCACCAAAGTTGATGATACCTACATGCGTGGCCATACGCTCGATCTCCAGCAATAAATGACTCGATACAAATACCGTTTTGCCATGTTCCCTAACCAGCCTGATGAGCAGTTCGCGTACTTCTATAATACCATTGGGGTCGAGGCCGTTAGTGGGTTCGTCAAGTAAAAGCAGTTTTGGATCTGACAGCAGCGCCAGCGCTATGCCCAGCCGCTGTTTCATGCCTAAAGAATATTGGCCGGCTTTTTTATTGGCCGCCTGTGTTAAATGTACCAGCGCAAGCATCTCATCAACGCGGCTTTTGGGTACCTGTAATAGCAAAGCCCTGTTCAGCAGGTTTTCCTTGCCGGTTAGGTGCGCGTAAATAGCTGGCTGCTCGATGAGCGAACCTATTTGCGAAAGAATTTCTATACGGTTACTTTTCAGTTCTTTGCCGAAAATATGAATGCTGCCTTCCTGAACCTGCAAAAGGTTCATCAGCAGCTTTATGGTAGTGGTTTTACCTGCCCCGTTCGGGCCTAAAAAACCATAAATGCTGCCTTCCGGAACTTGCAATGACAGCGACTTGACAACCGTTTGGCTACCAAAGTTAAAGGTTAAACCTTCTGTAGCTATTACCACAATTTTTCCTTGCTAATAGCACAAACAGTTTTAACCAGGTTAACGCCTTTCAAAAAAAGCGAAGTTGCATGGTGCGCGGAGCAGCTTGCTATTTCAAATTTCTTTTGCTGAAACTGGTAGCTAACGCCCATGATAAGGGCAAACATTACCGGCGCCAGTAACAGGATGAAGGGGTTTGAATTGGTGATCAGCTTTTTCATTGTGAGTGATTTGACGATACAAATGAACACCAAAGGTTTAAAGTAAAAAAAAGATTTAGACCAATAGGTTGTATTCATAGACGAACGCCTGTTTTGCTGCTTATACCGGTTTATCGCCTTAAAATGCCTGTTCATCGGTAAATCCCGCACCTATATATAAATAATGTATATTAAACCAGTCAAACTATTACATTTGAAAGCATGAAGAAAAGCTGGCAAATTTTCTGGCATGTATTTTTTTGGATGAGCCTGATATCCATTTTTATATATCTCGGTACCGAGGATATGAAGCTCAGCCTTAAAAGCCTTGCGGTTGTTTTTTTGCTGTTCCCGGCCATCAATATCAGTCTTTTCTACCTTAATTTCCTTGTTTTTATACCCCGTTTCTTCAATAAAAAACGTTACACTTTATATATCATAGCCCTCAGCATAGCTGTTGTGGGTTTTGGATTGATAAAATATGGGTTTGGACTCATGTTTCCAAAAGACGTATTAGAGCGCGAAACCGGCCACATGATGGGTTTCTGGCCTTATTTCTGGAGCACCGTTTTTGTAAGTCTTATATTCATTATGCTAAGCATTGCGCTAAAGTTCAGCATCGACTGGTTCCTGAACGAACGTATCCAGCGCGACCTCGAAAACCAGCGCCTGAGTGCAGAATTATCATTTCTTAAATCGCAGATCAACCCGCACTTTTTATTTAACTCGCTCAATAGTATTTATTCGCTGGCCTATCAGCGGTCCGAAACCACTCCCGAGGCTATTCTAAAACTTTCGGAAATTATGCGCTACATGCTTTATGAGTGTAACGACAACAAAGTGGCGCTTTCAAAAGAGTTGCAGTACCTGCAAAATTATATCGACCTGCAAAAAATACGCTTCGGCAAAAAGTCATATATCGATTTTAAGGTGAACGGAAAGGTGGAGTATCAGCAAATAGTGCCTTTGCTGCTTATTGCTTTTATCGAGAATGCCTTCAAGCACGGTATCGCCAATGATCCGCTGGCGCCGATATCTTTATTGGTAGATGTAGACCCGGAACACCTGCATTTTTACATCCGCAATAAAAAACACAACAACAATCGCGATACGTTGGGTGGCATCGGCCTAACCAATGTAAAACGCCGCCTCGACCTGCTATACCCCGGCAAATACAACCTCGACATTATCGAAAGTGAACAAACTTATACCTGCGAACTTTCGCTTGTATTATAATTGGTTGATAGTGTTGCATTTGACAATATTTATTCGTATTTTTATTAAACAAAAAAATACGACCATGAAAAACCACTTACCTGTTGTATTGATTATTTTGGTTGCTGCAAGTCTGTCGCTATCTTCCTGCTCAAAAGATAAAGCAGGCCCGGTCACATTAACCGGCAATTGGAACCTGGTAAAAGATTCAGTTGTTACAATAGGCAGCGGCGCTAATATTGCGCCACCTACCGTAATAAATGTTTATGATAAGGCGGGGGATTATTATAATTTTTCGGTAAACGGACATCTTTATATGCAGGTAAATGGTATCCCGGATACGGCTACTTATACGTTACAGAATAACCAGGTATCGATAAATTATACTATATATTATTCGCAAACCCGTACTGGTACATATACCACGCCGTATGCTATCAATAGTCTATCCGCTCATTCGGTAGTATTGGTCAATCCGGGGCAATTTGCTGCACCATTTCTTACTAAGGAAACAATCCGCTTAAGCCGGTAGTTTATTTATCCGGTTTAATTTGCCGGGAGAATTCATTCTGTTGTAACAAAGCGCAAAACGGGATACACATTTTTTAACCTGCTTAATAATCCTTAGTTTTACGCTCATGATCAGGTGCCTTGTTGTTGATGATGAGCCTTTAGCGCTGCATATTGTTGAGGATTATATCTCAAAAGTGCCATTTTTAAAATTGGTGAAATCTACAACCAACCCCATTGAGGCGTTGAACATGGTGCAGGAAGGCGGCGTAGACCTGGTTTTCCTCGATGTGCAGATGCCAGAGCTTACCGGCATCCAATTCCTCAAGATCGCCAATGGCAAAGCCAAAATGATACTTACCACAGCCTATCCTGAATACGCGCTGGAAGGCTATGAGCTGGATGTGGTGGATTATCTGCTCAAACCCATAGCATTCGACCGTTTTTTTAAGGCGGTGCAAAAAGCGCAGGGTATTATCCAGCCTTCGGCCAAGCCTGCCGCTGTGCCGGAGCAGGTCCAGCAACAGCAACAGCCGCAAAGCGACCTGATGAGCGATTTCATCTTTGTAAAAAGCGAACACAAAATACAAAAGGTATACCTGCGCGATATTTTGTTTATTGAAGGCTTAAAAGATTATATTTCCATATTCACCCCCGCCGAGCGTATCATCACCCTGCAAAACATGAAGAAAATGGAAGATGCTTTGCCCGAAAGGCATTTTGTACGGGTGCATAAATCCTACATTGTATCCCTGAACAAAATCGACAGCATCGAGCGCAGCCGCATATGGATAGGGGATAAAATCATTCCGGTCGGTGATACTTACCGTGAAGACTTTTTTAAGATAATTGAGAGGAAGAATGTGTAGTGATTTCGAATTTCGAATTTTCGATTTCGGATTTAGTAAAAGTATCGTCAAATTCGAAATTGAAAATCCGAAATCTGAAATTAAAGTGCTTCCCTTATCCGTTCCTCCGCCAACTTAACCAACTCATCAGCAGGGCGTTTTTCAGGCTCGATAGGTTCCAGTACTTCAAAAGTTACATGGATAAAGGTATTAAACGGGTAATAGCCATACCTCACCAGTTTCCACGAGTTTTTTATGGCGATAGGCACCAACAGCGCATTGGGGCATTTTTTTAACAAAGCAGCAATACCTGCCGATTGGAATGGTTTTATTTTGCCATCCTTTGAACGGGTACCTTCCGGGAAAATCACTGCCGACCAATTTTTCTCCTTCATATTGTTGCCCAGCTTTACAATTTCGGTAATGGACTGGCGCGGATCCTTACGGTCGATATTGGCCGCACCACCATATTTGAGGTTGAACGATATGGATGGGATGCCTCGAGTGAGTTCAATTTTAGAAATAAACTTAGCGTGATATTTCCGCAGGAACCAGATGAGCGGTGGTATATCAAAAGTGCTCTGATGGTTTGAGATGAAGATCATCGGCCTTCCAACCGGCAAATTTTGGTTGTTGATAAAGCTAACCGAGTCGCCGCCGATGTATAGGCTTCTAAGCAGGCAAAGGTTCATAAAGTCGACGACTTTTTTATGGCCCGTATAGCCAAACAGCTTTAAGGCAACCCATTGTACAGGGTGAAAAATGCACAGTATCAGTAAAAATGCCAGCGCAACAACAGGGGTCAGTATAAAACCAAGTATCTTCCTCATATCACTAAAGGGCTGCTAAATTATGAATTTTTAATGAGGAAATGTTGATTTTGTTGTGCTTTTGGATAGCCGTTTGTATAAATTTATACAGTGAAAATAGCTTCAATCCGTAGTTCTGTAGCTACGAATACAAGTATACGCAAACTACAAAAGCTACACTGACATACAAATGTCAGTAGTTAGTATCAGCTTTAAATGTAAACAGGCCGCTTTAAATTCCCCCTTCCAATAACAGCAACTTCACTTTTAAAATGGCAGCTACGGTCATAGAATCGGTTATTTCGCCGTTGCAAACCATGCGGTATGCTTCGTCAAACGGCACTTTATTTACAATGAGTTGTTCGGTATCTTCAGGCTCAGCCTCAAATTGCTCCAATTCGCGGGCGAGATATAGAATACTCAGTTCATCACTCACTGAATTAGACAAATGCATCCGCTGAATTTCCATCCATTTGCCGGCCTTTAAGCCTGTCTCTTCC
>Ga0302315_10003623_pt1 | contig 13851 bp, 9 predicted proteins | sample III_Palsa_N3_1_FD_200532 | JGI IMG/M metagenome (GOLD analysis project Ga0302315, IMG submission 200532) | Peat permafrost microbial communities from Stordalen Mire near Abisko, Sweden - III_Palsa_N3_1 | ecosystem: Environmental > Terrestrial > Soil > Palsa > Peat permafrost | place: Sweden... | reverse complement strand
GAATCGATTAAAACTCGTTTCCCAAAACTCCGCGCGACTCGCTTCTCAGATTGCGAGTTCTGGCGGTGCGATCGAGGTGGTCGAGCGCGAGAAGATCGCGGCTCTCCCTGAGCAGGATCTCGTTTGGGTAGATGCTCCTTGTTCGGGAAGCGGGATTATCAGACGGCATCCGGATGTTCGCTGGCTCAGGCAGGAAAAAGAACTCCACGCTTTGAAGCTTGCCCAAGAAGGCCTTCTTCGCGAAGCGTGGAAGAAGACCAAGCCGGGTGGGTTCCTCGCTTACTCCGTCTGCTCGATCTTTGAAGATGAGGGGGCTGGAGCCATCAAGCGTGTCGGTCTCTCCCAACACCTTCAGAAGGAATGGCTTCTTAGTCCTCACCATGCCCCACACGGGGATGGGTTCTGGGCCGGACTTCTCCGCAAGCCTCTCTCCTAGTTCTCCGGCATAAGCCTCTTATTGAGCTTTGCAACGCGCCCTATTGCATCTTGGGGCATCACGGCACATCTGACGGGGCCTGATCTTGTGGTGGTGCTACTTTGTCCATTTTTAGAGCGATGTGCACTAGGTCAAAAGGACCCTGGGGGGACAAACCTGACCTAGTGCAGCTTGATTTCTTCGATCTCCGAAGAGCCGCACTGGTTGCGGGTTTTCGGGTGCGCATGCGTCGCAAAGACCTATACTTGTTGAACAAATCTTCCTAGCGGCGAAAATTGCCACTTTCATTCTCGATAAGCTGGGCGCTGGCACGCTGGCTGCACTACTTACTAGGCAGGTTGCTGAAGCGTGTGTGCATGCGGTACGTAAGTTGAGGGGCATCAGCAATCCGTCAAAAATTCTACGTTTAAGAAACGCCATATTTGCCTGCCTAAAGCCGCGGTATCCCGAAAGGGATACCGCCGGAATCCTTTTTTGCAATCCCGATCCCATGTGTATGCTGAGGTAGGGGCCAAAAAATTGAAATTTTTTCGGATCACGATAACAACGTCCATCATTTTCTTGGTGTGCTTGAAATATGGGCCTTCCACTTCGGCTGATGAACAAGCCAAGGGAACAGAATTACTTCCCCAAATCCCGACAGCTCAAGAACTCGCTTCTCCGTTGGACCCTGCTCAGGGTTGCCCAAACGGCGCGACATCTTTAGCGACTGCTCCGGGGTACTTTGTTCCGCTGTCGGATCCTACATTGCAAATCGTTCAAACTCCCAATGACAATGCTCCGCTCAGTCATTGCCACCAAGGTGTTATCGATGCAATTCACGGAGCGACAAAATCGATTCAAATGACGATGTTTCATCTGACCGATCAAGCTGTGATTCAAGAACTCGTCGCGGCTGCTCAAAGAATCGATCCCAAAACTCAAAAGCCTATCCAAGTTCAAGTGATTCTAGACCCTACTTGTCCCGATCTTCAGAGGACCTTAGCAACCCTCAACAAAGCGGGCATACAAGCGACTGCGAGCAGTCCTTGTTTTAATATGACCCATGAGAAGGCTTTCGTTATTGATGCCCATAGCGCAAATCCCACTTCTTTTTTTGGTGCAATGAATATGACGGGTGAGGATCAGCTGGGTAAAACAGGGAGCATCTCGCCGCCAAGTACGGGCGATATTTGCGAGTCGACACGGGATTTCGATGTGATCACTCATGATCCGGTGATCGCTGGAGATTTGAATCGGCTCTTTCAAACAGACTATGCGAGCGCCGTCCATACTCCTCCGTATGTGAAGGGTGATACTTGCCCCGAACCCAATCCACCACTTCAATCGCCAAGCTTGGTTTTGAGTCCTATGAACTCGGAAGCAAAACTAGTGAGTCTCATTCAATCGTCATGGAACCCCGCACCTCCTCCCGGCACTGCGATGACGATTCAGTGCACGGCCGAAAACTGGGGGGATCCTGCGATTCAAAAGGCACTCCTAGCGGCGGCAGCGAACCAAGTGCATGTGCAGCTCATCGCCCCGCAGTGCGATCAAAATCCTGATCCTACGTATGACTTTGATCAACCGAAGACTCTTCCGATGTTGATCGGTCATGACGGTATCGAGGTCAGCGCGATGCCTGCGCCTCCGAGCCATGAGAAGCCTTACCAGCCCTATATGCATTCCAAGATGTGTCGGATTAATAATTCGGTGACCTATATCGGCTCGGTGAATTTCTCTGTTCAGTCGACTCAGCATAATCGTGAATTGGGTTTAATTTTCAAAGATACAGCGACTTCGGGAACACAGCTCGACGCTGCTTTCACGAAAGACTTCGCCGCCGCGAATCCAGTTACGACGCTTCCGGTGGCATCGAAGTTTTTGGAATGCACTAAGGCTAGTTCGCCGTAACCGGCAACTGCTGGAAAATAATTTTTATTTAATCGAGACGGCCTGGAACTTCGGGTTCGCAGAGCAGAATCACGGATGGGACTCTTTCGCCTTCACGTGGTGAGAGTACATCGCTGACGACGCGGCGGAGATTCGAAGCTTGAACGGGAGCGCGTTTTTCGCCCTTCAGTTGCGACGCAATCCACAAGTACGAGAACTTCAACCACTGGCGTTCGGAGCCGAGTGCTTTTGAAAACTCAAGGAACCACATTCCAGGAACCTTTGCGGGAACCGAGAAGTGACACCAGTCGCGTCCATCTCCGAGCGGGCATCGTTCGGCGTGAAGGCACGGGCCCCAGATGGAGCTTGGATCTTTTTCGATGACTTCGTTCTCTAAAAACTCATCGCGAAGTTGTGAGAGGAACTGAGAGTTCTGTTTCGAAGCAGGTTCGACGAACAACGTTCCGCCACCGCCGGCGCGATTGAAAAGTTTGCGCCACTGCGATCCCCAGCTTGCGTTGTTCTCATCTGGAAGTTCGAATTCGGATTCGTACTCTTCAGGAATTCCTTTTTGATCAAGACCAATGTCATCTAGGTGAGTGTCGAGTTCTTCACCGGTGTCTTCATTACCGATAGGGGCTTGAACGCCCGTCTGTGCACTTCGGCGGGAACTCGACTGAACGCCCATCGGATTATCGACATTTTCCATGCGTCTCTTACGTGGCTTTTCCGGGCCCGCAGATTCGTTCAAGACGTGGCCGAGTAACATGAGTGAAGTAGGCTTCGTGATGATCGACGAAGCTTTCCACCAAGGAGCGGTGCGAAGTTCGATTTCGACTTTTCCGCGAAGGCGAGAAAAGTGACTGATTAATTCTTCAGCGAGTTTCTTGCCGTCTTGCATGACAGAGAGATTGGTGTCGATCCAAAGAAGTTTGATCGGCGGAAGATCATCGCCCGATGAAGTCGCCATCTGCAAAAGTTGGAGAAGTGCTGCGACCGATGCAGTGCCCGGACCTGCACCGAGATCGGCGATACGGATTTCGCCTTCGCGACGACCGTGCTCGAGCGCTGCTTCAAAAGCTTTCGCGTGAAGTTGAAATATCGTGACGAACTTTGCCGCTTGAAGCGGGAAGAAATAAAGCAGATAGGCTGAACGAAATTTTGGATGATTAAAGTAAGCGGGAATTCCGCGTGAGCGTTCTTCGGTGAAAATTTCAGAGAGCTCGTCGATCCCGCGAAAGAAGAAGCGTGAGTCCTCTTTGGTGAAGGCTTTGCCCTTCCAAGAGTCACGAGGGCTGTAGTTGTTTTTCACCCATGCGGTAACCGCTTCATCGAAGAACCAGCCCCATGCAGCTGGAAAGCGGACCTGAGGGCTTGCCACGACATCCGGAGCCCGTTGCACAATCCCTACGCTCGGACCGAAGGTGCCCTTCTTATGATTCATTTGGCCATTCTTTGAGAAGGAGGGCTTTGAAGGGGGCTTTGAACGGATTTGAGGTCCACGCGTGCTGTTCGAGTCGCCAGAAAATTGGCTATCTGTAGAGCGAGTCGGGGTCTTGCCCGAATTTTTGCGTTTAATTTGGATTGGTCTGGTCATGAAGTCCCGCGTTTATGCTAAAATTAACAGGGGAGGTCAAGACAATGAGTAAATCCTTTTGGAAAGAACGCAGCTCGGAGATTTGGTCGTTCTTTTGTCCTCAATGCAAAGTCCCTCGACGCGTTCCTTACCGCGCGAAACCGAGTCCGCGACACTACATGCAGATCGGATTAACGGCTGCAGTCTTCACGCTCGCCACATGGACTTGGTTCGATTGGAAAGGTATTGTCGTTTTCCTTCCGCTTTGGATCGTTTTTGAAACTCTTTATCGAAGCCGTGTACGCGCCGCGTTAGGTTGCGAACAATGTGGCTTTGATCCGATTCTTTATCTCGTCGACGTCAAGCGTGCGCGCCAAGAGATCGAAAATCATTGGAAGAAAAAGTTCGCGGAGAAGGGGATTCCCTATCCGATCCCTCCCTCTCAGCAGGCCCAGCAAGCGCCACGTAGAGCGACCGTCTCTGCAAATACTGCCACGACCGAAAAGCCATCTTGACGATCCCTTCCCCGAAAGCTAAGTCTGTTGCCACAAACATATCAGTCTGAGGCAAGGGGGGTAGATGTCAGTTAATAAAGTCATTTTAGTGGGACGTTTGGGCCAAAATCCAGAAGTTCGTTATACGCCATCAGGCGCTGCAGTCGCAAACTTCAGCGTGGCAACCAACGAAAGCTGGATGGATAAATCCGGCCAGAAACAAGAAAAGACCGAATGGCATCGCATTGTCGTTTGGGGAAAACTTGCTGAACTTTGCAGCAAGTATTTGACCAAAGGTCGCCAAGCTTACATCGAAGGACGTCTTCAAACCCGCCAATGGCAGGATAAAGATGGCCAGACCAAATACACGACCGAAGTTCAAGCAACGACGATCCAGTTCTTAGGCGGAAACGCTTCGACTGGTGCAGACGCTGGCCAAGACTTCCAAGGTCAAAACCAAGGCGGAAGCCAAGGGATGAACGATAACTTCGCTCCTCCTTCAGGCCGCGGCGGCAACATGAACGCCAACGCAAACTTCGCTGGTGGCAACGGCCCAGGCCTCAACGGTATGGAAGCTCCGTCATTCACTGAAGACGACATTCCGTTTTAAATTATAGAGAACATCCTTGAAACCGCTGATCATCATCCCGACCTATAATGAAATCGACAATCTGAGGCCTTTGACTCAGAAGGTGCTCGCAAGTGCGCCCAGCGTCGACATTTTGGTCGTGGATGATGGTTCGCCAGATGGTACCGGGCAACTCGCGGACACTTTGAGCCGTGAGAATTCCAAAATCCAAGTTCTTCACCGAGCGAAGAAAATGGGACTCGGCACCGCTTACGTGAACGGATTTCGCTGGGGTCTTGAGAAGGGCTACGACGCTCTGATTGAGATGGACGCCGACTTCTCTCACGATCCTAAATACCTTCCACAAATGCTCGAACTACTGGGCTCCCAAGACGTCGTCATCGGCTCACGCAATATCGTGGGCGGCGGCACCGTCAACTGGGGCATCGGCCGCAAGATCATCAGCCGTGGGGGGAGCTTCTACTCCCGAATCATCCTCAACGCTCCAATCCGCGACTTCACCGGCGGCTTTAACGGCTGGCGTAAGCCCGTCCTCGAGGCCGTCAATCTTGAAACGCTCCGCTCGGATGGCTACAGCTTCCAGATCGAACTCAAGTACCGCGCATTCCTCCACAAGTTCCGTATCGTGGAATTTCCGATCATTTTTGAAGACCGCAAGGTCGGCAAATCCAAGATGAACAAGCGAATCGTCTTCGAAGCCCTCGGCCGCGTCTGGAGCTTCCGAATCAATGCGATCAAAGCCGGTTATGGCTTTTTTGGCCGGTTGCTCGGCAGCCCCGTCAAAAAGGCTTAATTCCTTTTTCTTATCCAAATCCTGATTTACACTTTTGGGATGCGTCTGCTCGCGATCGCCTTGGCCTTTGTCATCACTTCCGTTTCTCTCGCCGAAGACAAAGTCCCAGTTCCATCCGCAACGCCATCTGCATCTCCAATCGCAGAAGTTCAGACGACCCCAAGTTCTACAAAGACCGACGGCAAATCCAAGACCGCGATCCTCGTCGATAAGACCAAGAACATGCTCTACCTCACCGAGTACGTGGACGGTGAGTACAAGATCCTGAAAGAATATCACGCGACCTTGGGCCAAGTGAAAGGCGACAAGGAAGACGAAGGGGACATGAAAACCCCCGAAGGTATTTATACTTTCAAAGCCCGCCGAACCTCTCCCGGCCTCGCCCGCAAATTCGGCTCCATGGCCTTCCCACTGAACTTTCCAAACACCTATGACTCCATGGCCGGCCACAACGGCTCAGGTGTCATGCTTCACGCGACCGACACTCCTGATCGCTTGAATCAAAATTACGACAGCCTCGGTTGCATCGTCGTGAACGATCAAGAGATCAAAGAAATCTTTCCGCACATTCGTCTCGGCCTCACTCCGATTTTAATTTTCCCTGAGTTGACTGCCGACTACATGAAGCCCGGCCAAGACACCGCCCTCAAAGAATTTTTTCAAAGCTGGATCAAATCTTGGGAAACCAAAGACCTCGACGATTACGTCGCTCACTACCACACTGACTTCAATGCTCAGGGCATGAACAAAGACAAGTGGAAGGCCTTCAAAGGCAACTTGAACAAACGCTATGCCTCCATCGAAATCGGCCCCGAAGACGTCTTGTATTATCGCCACCCAAAATACTCGATGATCACCTTCACCCAAAACTACCGCTCCAAATTAAAAGGCGGCGGCTGGGGCCATCGCTCTCGCGGCACGAAAATTCTCTACATCGCAGAAGAAGGCGGAAAGCCTAAAATCATCGCTGAGACATACACGACGTTGATGTGGTGATGCCTCGCCCGGTAGGGCGAAACGCTGATAGGATTTAATCTTATGAATGACGACTTTGAGCAAAGAATGTCGGCACGGATGAAAGAGTTCGAGCACAACCTCGTCCGGAAACTTACGATCATTCTCGGTATCGTGCTGGTGATCGACCTCGAGTTGATAACGATATTTTTTATGCTCTTTCCGAACCGGCGCTGAGCCAATCAAGCCGCGCTCGCAAGCGCGACCTCAATTGTCTAATCGTTAAGCTATTGTAGCCATAGACTTTTTTCTCTTCTAAAGCGCCGTCATTATTCGGGAATGTAAAATTCCTATCCGAATGTCAGATTCGACACATTTTATTCTAAAACAATTTTGTTTAGAGTTTGTGTACTGCAACAGTGATCAGCACCAAGTAATGCGCTGTCGATGGATCGGCAAACTCTGAGGTACGTATGTTGTTGAAGAAGCTATCCACTCTATCTTTGGGACTACTTTTGTCTTTTGCGCTCTCCGGTAATGCGGAAGCTGGCATGGATATCCCGCTGCGTTTATTTACTCTTAGTCGCGATAGCTTCGGAAATTGGGTTGACACTTATGACGACGACACGACCATTAACGCCACCATATCGGTCGCCCCGGATTCGAGTCCTCCGGTGTATTCCTCAAGTCAGGGTGAGATAACTTTTACGTTAGCACCTAATCTTGGACAAGATTCCATCTACCAGCTGTTTGTTTCTTCCGAGTTGCTTTCGAATGTTGCCTCAACGGCTACCCTCACAATTATTCCTCCGAGTACCGGCCTGATTTGCACGTTCTCTCCAAGTGAAGATAACCAGGATGGTGAAACGATCTTAATTACGAGTGAGACCATCATGACCTCGAAATCGAACGCTCACGTTGTGCCCTCCATGTATTGTTCGAATGTCTCGAGGACTTCTAGCGCTACGGTAAAAATTGCAAATCTCGCTTATTCGACAGATGTTTCAAGCATTGGTCCTGTTGTTATAGGCTCTTCCTACGTTGTTTTGTCGGGAGACACGGTAACTGACCCTTATGGTAATACGCTTGTTTTCAATGGATCATCGCTCGATTCAGATGCTAGTTATTGTCCATTTTGTGGCCAACCGGTGAACCTCGTGAACGGAGCTCTTTGGCATAGCTTTAAAGATTTCGATCTCGCGGGAAGAACTAAGGCAACGGATCTTCTCTTTCAGAGAACCTATCTCGCGCACCCTGTTTTCCCTATAGGTGATTTCGGTGCGAACTTTATTCATACTTGGGAAACAAAATTACTAGCGGTTTCGAGTTCAGCTACGACAGACCTAATTTGGATCGATCCAACAGGCGGAACGTGGGTCTTCAAAAGAAATACCGATAATACATTTCAAAATCCACCGGGCTTTTTTGGATCACTAACAGAAGCTTCTGATCATTACACCCTTAAGCGTCCCCATGGAATTTCGATGACGTTTTCGAGAAATGCGGCAATAGCTCCGATCGGAAAGCTTCTGTCGCTTTCTGAGCCTCACGGAGAAACTGTCTCTCTTACATATGATTCGTCGGGAAATCTAAGTCAGATCTCCACAGGGCTTGCTGGTGTAATTTCTCTGACTCGAAATAGTGCGGGTTTGGTTACCCAAGTTACCCGTCAGCGAGATAGTTTAAGTTACACTTATTCTTACAATTCTAACGGACAGCTCATTTCCAGTTCTGACTTTGATGGGAACGTCACGCAATACTCATATCTTGTAGATGCCGCAAACGCAGGGCGAAATGGATTGCTCCAATCTTTCATGGATCCGTTGGGACGTGTTACGTCGAACACGTATGACCCCCAGGGGCGGGTAATCTCTCAGACAGAACCTGGAAGTGCTACAAGGACTTTCAGCTACGCGAAGGATTCAGCCGGGAATCCATTGACCACTGTCAAAGACATTGATCAGAACCAGGCGGTCTATCATTTTAATTCAAGTTATTTACCCGTAGAAACTGATTACGCAGATGGTTCAGTTGAAACGACGACGTGGAGCCCTCAAAATCAAATCGCTAGTTCGACCGATGCCTTAGGATTCACGACGCATCTTACGTATGACGGAGACGGGAATATGACGTCGATTCAGAAGCCTCTAGATCCAAGTCCGCTTCAAATCACCTATGACCCAAACTTTGACCAGATTGCTTCGATTACGCCTTTGGTAGGGGCTCCGACACTAGCTCAAGTCAGTTCATCAAATGGCGATATTCTTAGCGTCCAGAGAGCAAGCGGGACAACAACTCTTTCCGAAACTCTAGGGTACGATTCTTTCGGACACGCGGTCGTATTTTCTAATGGAAGAAGTTCCTTCTCCAATCAAACTGATCCAAATGGACTACTTACGTTTGTCTACGATTTGAGAAATCCTGAGACTCGAGCCTACGATGGTCGCGGACGGGTGGTCGCTCGAACTTACGGTTCAGGGCGAATTTTAAAATATACCTGGGACAACCATGATCGAGTTACTCGAATTGACGATTCAGCCGGTCCTAGCAGTGTCTTCACCTATGACGTTGTGAACAGGGTGATCACAAAAGATGTAACAGATGGGGCGACTTCGCAAATCACTCAGTACCAGTGGGATGTTCGCGACCGTCTGGTCGCGAAAGTCGATGCACTTGGAAATAAGACCACCTTTCTGTTCGACCAAACAAACGCTAATGGAACCATTACGGTTATTGATCAACCGATGGCGAAAACGGATGCAAATGGAAACACGACTCTGTTTAGTTATGACAATAGAGATCGCCTCACTCAGATCGAAGACGCGAAGAAAGGTACTACTCAATATCAATACAACTTTCGTGGGGATCGAACTGGCGTTACTGATCCCCTAAATCAAAAAACGATATTCACGTTCGACGGAAATGGAAGGGTTTCATCCGAAAGTCGTCCATCTACTGCTCCTTCAAGTAAAGGTGGCACTGTCGCGTCAACAGAAGTTATCAATTATTTCTACGATCTTTCCGGGAAGCTGATTCGCATCGAAAAGCCTTCGCTATTGAGCGGAAAATCAGTGATGAGCTTCACTTTTGATGCATTTGATCGTCTCGCTGAAAAAACAGAGCAGCGTTTAGATAAGAATGGAAATGTAACCTTAGTAGAGGACGACTCTACTTATTCCTACTCCCCAGAACTTGACAAGGTTCTCATGACCCAAGCGAATAATGGAGTAGAGAACTTAACGTTTAATTACGATCCGGCTCCGCCCTTCGCTCCAGTGGCTTACTCTACGCAGGCAACGGACCCGAAAAATGCCCTTGCTCTTATTCAGGGCCAATACACCGTCAGTTACGACAACACAAATGGTGTTCAATCCATCGTCGATGCTAAGGGGAACGAAGCTTTTAATTCCACCCACGATGCAGCGGGTAGGTTACTGCAAGTGGCTTCTGGAAATATAATGGGAGAAGGAGTTCCTCCTTTGGCGATTTCTTTAAAATACGATTCTTTCGGAAGAAAATCGTCACTTTCTTCATCCGATAGATCATCGGGGTCAATACAGTACGATTTGAACAATCGTGTGTCCCAAATTCAGTGGCAAACAAGCGGATTGTGGTTTCTGGCAGATAAAATAACTGAACAACTCACTTACGACCCGGCAGGAAACGTCTTGGCTCAAACTCGTGAGTTTGGAAAGCTTTCCTACGGATACGATCCAACCAATCAACTCACTTCCGTGAGTGCTAAAGGTTCTGCTCAAGGTTGGGGATCCGGTCTCGTAAATGCGGTTGTTGCGGCCGACTTGGAGCAAGATTATGGGTATGACCTAGCCGGTAATCGGACTCTGGCTTCGATCTCGGGCAAGTCTAGTTACGTGGATAATCAAATCGTTTCCAGCTCGAAAGCGATCTATCAAAGTGACGCGGATGGATTTGGAAATCTGTCGGCAGAGACTTTAAGTGATTCATCTCACTTCACCCGAAGCTATGTCTATCGTACCGATGGGAAACTCACGCAGATGAGCGTGGCATTTGATGATCAGTGGCGTTGTGATCCGTCTGTTGCGGAGGTCATTACTCAGACCCAATACTTCTTTGACCCGTTGGGACGAAGGGTCGGAAAGAAGACGAGTTACAAATCAAACCTGGGAAATAAGCTTGGGCCATCCCTCGGTCTCACGCAGGTGTTTTCTTACCTGATTGCTCAAGACAAGATTCTCATGGCTAAATCCGGAGACGGAATTCTGAGTCTTTACCTGGATGGGCAAGGCATTGACGAACATCTTGGTAAGATTAGCCGTGGTTCTACGCAGACTTTCTTTACGGATCATTTGGGTTCAGTTCTCAATGGAGCGATCGCGGGAGCGCTGCAATCCTACGACGCCTTTGGTAGGACTATTGCCGGTCTACCCGTATTTCCTAGTGTTCTTGCATCTGACCCAGTTCTCTACGGATTTGCTGGTAGGCAATTCGACACTGAAAGTGGCAAGTATTACAATCGGGCAAGGATGTACGATCCGAGCACGGGGCGGTTTATGAACCAAGATCCGATTGGATTGCGAGGTGGTTTGAATCTCTATCGGTATGCGGAGAATAATCCGCTTCTTTTCACCGATCCGTCCGGTAACTGTAACTTAGCAGTGGTAGTTACAGTAGCAGCCACGATTGCAGTTGGTGCTTTCTTTGCGTATGAGCTCTGGGAAAATGGGGGTCTTGGTGCGGCCATAAACAGCATCATTACAGATCCTATTGCTCCTAATCCTCAGCAAACAAACAACACTAATTCTTGCGGCTATAATACAGCAAATAGTTGTAGCATCGACGATGATGGTGCGGCTTCAGGGACCGACGTGGCGATTATCGATGGCAACGGTCAAGTTGTATGGGCGGCACCAGGGTCCGGTTATAACGAAGGTCAAACTTTTGGTGATGGCAATAGTGGTGCCGTTTCTTCATCAACTGACATCGGTGTTGTTGGAGATGACTCTTAGTAGGAGCCTAAAAATGAGATGCGGGTAGAAAATGGGTAACGTGCCTCGAGTTTTAAAGAACAAGATTTCGCTTTTCGGTCTCGGACTGATACAGGCCAACTTTGCTCTATACCTCTGGCTGACACCGAAAATACTCTTTCCGGGCGCACTCACTGCATTATTGGTCATCGATGCTTTGTCAATATTGGTCATTTACTACGCCAATAAGCGATTCGTTTGCAAAAGTGCTGGAGGGCGGACGCCAGCAAGGAAAGTAATCGACGCGATCGCAACAACGATATTATTTTTTTTGCTGTTTAGGTTTGTCCTTTTTGGCAAGCCGGCGCGTAACATGATGCTTTGGTCGGCAGCTGCCTCAGGGAGGGAGTCGGCGGTGAATCTGTTTTTAAGAACAGATGCTGATGTGAATTTTTTGAATAGGGGAACGACACCATTGATAAACGCAGTTATTAATGGCGACACTTCTATTGTTACCAACCTAATTGCCCACGGCGCCGATGTCTCGATCAGAGATTCTCATAATATGACTGCAAAGGAAGTAGCTGAGAGACTGCACTTAGATCAAATTGGTAAGATTATTGAAGAAGCAAGTCCAACGAGTGGGCACCATTGAGGTCCCTCTACCAATGGCTTAGTTACGATTAATCGTCGAGAGGCGTCCGCTACTGACGATGGGGCGGGTGAAGTAGAGAAATAAAATTGCATGTTAGCTACAGAGTACTTGAAAAATGCAGTCATTAAGGAAATCCCTGCGGTAATCTATCTGTTTCCGCTTGTTGTGATCGCGATTAGCCTCCTAATAATCTGGATCGTCCGCCGCAAATCCAAGATGGATTGAACCTCTCGTCGTCTTTGGTGTGATTTTTCTCTTCTTATTGATCGTGTTGATTTAGGCTCTTTAAAACCGACAAAATCACTCCGAACGACCCCTTTTGGGATTGAAACCATCGGGTAATTGTCGGACAACCTTCTCATGGCTGAAGTTCTCATCATTGGCGCCGGCGTTCTCGGCAGCAGCGTGGCTTTGCATCTGGCCAAAGCGGGGGTTACTGGGATTAGGGTCGTGGACCTCGATCTTGAAGGCACCCTCAGCAGCTCCGAGCTCAATGCAGGCGGCGTGCGTGCGACCTTCAATCATCCTATCAACATCCAGATGTCCAAGGTCAGCATCGAGTACTTCGCTCAGCATGCGGCTGATATGGGTTATCGCGATGTTGGGTATCTCTGGCTGCAAAAGCCCGAGACTATGCCGAGAGCTCTGAAGGCTGCAGAAATTCAAAGGTCGCTTGGATGGAAAGTCGATGAGCTTGATGTCGCGGGAATTCGCAAGCAAGTTCCCTTCATCGACAAGACTGACGATCTCGCAGGAGCAGTCTTTGCTCCACGTGATGGTTTAGTAAATCCTAACCTCGTAAAAATTCATTATCGAAACGAAGCCAAGAAATTGGGTGTGAAGTTTGACGACCGAGTCTTCATTCAATCCGCTGAAGAAATTTCTGCGGGCGAGATGAAAGTCAAAGCTTTGAAATTGGCTCAGGACATTGGACAAGAAGAGAAAGTCGCGCTCTATCAAGGCAAACTTCCGGAGGCCAGTGCCAAGGTTCTCGGAAATGTCGAGTACACGGCGTCCACCATCATCAATTGCGCGGGCCCTTGGGCTGCGGAAATTGCGAAAATTTTAGGTTACGAATCACCTTCGTTTGCGGTTCGTCGGCAGATTTCTATTTTTGATTGCCGCGATGTCGATCTCAGCCACTCGGGGATGATCGTCGATACCTCGGGCGTCTACTTTCATCCGGAAGCCATGAATGGATTGGCTGGATTTGCCAATCACGATGAACAGCGTGGTGTGAACTATGTTTACGACGGAGAGGCCTTCTTCATGGAATACATCTGGCCACCGCTCTATGAGCGATCGACTAAATTCGAGCGACTCAAACATATGACCGGATGGGCCGGGCTTTACGATGTTTCGCCCGACGAGTCCTCCATCATCGGAAAAGCCGCGCGTGGGAAGCGTGAAAAATTCCAGAATGTTTACGAGGCTCATTCCTTCTCTGGTCACGGCGTCATGCATTGCCATGCGGCGGGCATCGCGTTGGCAGAGTTAATTACGAAAAACAAATTTGAAACCATCGATGCGACACCG
>Ga0302315_10003622_pt1 | contig 13851 bp, 8 predicted proteins | sample III_Palsa_N3_1_FD_200532 | JGI IMG/M metagenome (GOLD analysis project Ga0302315, IMG submission 200532) | Peat permafrost microbial communities from Stordalen Mire near Abisko, Sweden - III_Palsa_N3_1 | ecosystem: Environmental > Terrestrial > Soil > Palsa > Peat permafrost | place: Sweden... | reverse complement strand
ATACTAGACCAGTTGTCTTTCTCTATATATGTTTTTGGTCAGAGAGGGTCTCCCAAAAATACTACCACCACCCTAAAAACTCTATTTCGAGAACTAGGACTTCTCCACCGAGTAAAATTTTAATACTATCTTTACACTGTTACGACTGTGTCGCGATTGAGTTAGGTGTAAAATTAGTATTAATTATACTCTAGCTGACTGCTCTCTAAACGATAACTATTTTTACACCTAACAAACACACTCTATCATAGGTTAATGATTATCTTGGAGTAGACTTTTGTATTACTAATGACAATCCGTGTAGTAGTTAGTAGTTGTAGGTATTAAGTATCTACAGACAAACCTTTCTATGATATACTTTAAGTATAGAAAATTTAAATACCTGTACATACACACAACTATGCTATAGTTGCACTAGGTATTAAAATTTTATCTGGTGGGTAAGTGCTAATTCTCGAAATAGGGTTTTTAGGGTGGTGGTAGTATTTTTGGGAGACCCTCTCTGACCAAAAACATATAAAGAGAAAGAGAAGTAGTCTAGTATAGGTTATTCTATGGTTAAGTCTAGAAAAATATAATTTCTTAACAAACTAAGGTTCTCTGAGAAGCCTCCTAGGTACCATCTAGGTCACAAAGTAGTAAAAAACTATACTTGCAGAGTAACCTTAGAGAAGGGGACTGAATTTTAGAACTATCTGTGAACTAGAGAATTTGTGTGGTAATAACGGACTATCCAAACCATAAACTAGTTGTAAGCTATAGAGTGCCTACCTAAGCAGTGTTTGTTATCTACCTAATAGATAACCTTTTATTATTACTACATAAGTTATATACTTTACATTAGTAGTAGTGGTGGTGGTTAGACAGCTAAAACTTTTTACTCAACATAGATTGTCGTAATGGTATGGTTCACCCTTACACTGTAATAATGTCAGATCTACAATACTTGTTTTTGTCTCATGTGTGACTTTACACCACCAGGACAGTCTGTGGTCTCTGGTAACATTAAGCTCCTAGATATTAGTACTGCAGACATGGTTGAACTGACCATTATCACATCACATAATTACATGATTACATGATCACATGACTTATATAACCATACACCAACTAAGTTAGTACAACAGACTATGCAAAAATCATCCATACAATAAGTAGCCGAAACTACTTGTACAACTCACGCTCATAGTAGTAATCAATCGGGATACTTGAGTTAATTATACTGTTGATCAGTCGTTCGTCGGCATAGAAAGTTTTTTACTTTGACCACTACTGATATGGTACTGTGTAATCTCGACAGTTTTTGACTACCATACTGTATGGTAACAAAAATTTTACAGGTTGGTGTTGATGGTGCTGATGACAAAGTTATGAAAATTTCAGAGTACCCTACCCTTACAGAGAACTTTTATTACTCTGATAACTACCGTAGTTATGTAGTTATGTAGTTATATTCCCAATAATTTTGGTTATCATACTGTATGATAACGAATTTTTGTGTTGGGTGGTTGTCACTGTCATCAACTACTAGTAGAACATTGAGCTACAAATTTCGTAGTTGAGGTTTACAGGGATACTTCTTGACCTCTAACATGTTACACTCAGAGTACATCTCTTCGAGAAGTCCTTGTTGCTATATATTATAGCAACAAGATCCGTGTTTGATGACTGTTGTTACTATCATCAGTAACAGCGAAATTGGATTACAAACTCTAACAGTAGTGGTATCACTACAAGAACTTTTGTAGTATTAACTATGATAAGTATACTCTGATAATAAGGTTGTTTATAAGAATTGTCTGAGTGTATATTTCAAACACTATGTTTGAAAGAGTTGTTTATAAGAATTGTCTGAGTGTACGTTTCAAACATTATGTTTGAAAGAGTTGTTTACAAGAATTGTCTGAGTGTACGTTCCAAACACTATGTTTGAAAGAGTTGTCTAGGATACGGGCTCCACAACCATCACAGCTCAAGTCAGATCCCCATCCATCCACATGACACCAGGTTTCTTGGTACCACAACGACACTGAGCCTCTGAGGTAAACACACAATCACCACAACATGGACAGCGCGCCAGTCTCCTTTCCTTGCCTGCAAGTGACCTCTCTCAATATGAGGATTGGGTTTATCACAACGATAGTCTTTATCCCATATCACGTGATAGTTGCAGTTAGGACAGGCCCAACTATCCCTGTGCTGATAGGTATTAAACCAACCAAGATTGTGATCGCGACTATTGTACTCATTAATTAGACCATCTTTAGCAATTGTAGCCTTTACTATACAACCACCATTTCTTACATTTAGACCGTTGACCTGATACTTGTCACCAAAACCACCAAGTTTGTGTAACTCTTTGACCGATTTCAGTGCTACAAAGCTTGACATACCATCGTGTTTGCGATAACTACAAACAGTACAGTAAATCTTGTTAGCGAAGACCACTTCTGCACAGTTGGGGCACTCCCAATCACCAGTTTTCATAGCTGGTTATGGTTTCTTCCTACCACAAACACAGTTGGGAATACTTGCCTCAGCTGACAGTCCACAACTCTCACACTTCCACATCCTACCTTTTCCACTCATACCTTTTCCACTCATACCTTTTCCACTCATACCTTTTCCACTCATACCTTTTCCACTCATACCTTTTCCACTTCTCTCTCTCTTCCTAAGTGTAGAACGTTTTGATGTTAAGAGTAGTTGCTTTGGTAAAGCAGATAAAATGAACAAACCTAGTCATTTTCAAGTGGAACCTATTAGTGGGAAGACACCACTGAGAACACTAAGAATTGACGATAATACGTCTTGCAAATAATTTGTTACTTCTAAGTAACAACTAATCTAAAGTTCGACAACTATCCTGTTATCCTTCATATGTCAGTCTTTACTATCATCACGATCACAACAACAGTTGGAGTACAGGAAGTTACTAGTGGACTAGTGAAGGAGAAGTAGTGCTATCTAACTTTAAGTTTCTCCACTCTTCCCCCACTCTTCTAACTGATTGGAAAATATAAAGTACATGTAAAAATGCTGTCACGGACATCAGTGATAGATAGAAGAAGTGAAGAACAAGCGTTAGCTGTCGACTTTTATAACAAGTGTTATCTAGTCACACCCTATTCTAGCAGGTTCTTCACTCCACAGCAGCTCTACGAGATCGTTCAAGAGTTTGATGTCTACAGTTCACAGGCAGCCTCGCTGACAGCTAGATTGTCTGATATTGACTACAGCAGTCGCCCCAAATCTGGAGCTCTATGGATTAATAACCAAAGTAAGAAGAACATCATAATCCATCATCTTCTTCAAGATGAGGACGATGAGGATGATAGTTATGACCACAACAGTGATGATAACCATGAAAGTGGTTACAGTAGAGCTACTCACGTAGCCAAAGTCAACAACATGACTAATGAGCAACTTAGTACTAAACTCAAGGAGATCTGTTACCAAGAGTTAGACAGGGGTAACTTTCATGCTAGGGATTACCCAGTTGCTATGCTGTTACACGCCATCGTTGTCAGGAACAGATATTCCGACAGCTGGAACTGGCAACTGCTGGACTTGGGAGATCAGTTGAAGTTACTGGGTGTTTATGGTCTGCTAAAGGACATTGATGTTGACAGCGCACTTCATCAACAACACGATCAACAGCAGCCAGAGGTCATAACATCAGAGTTCATCAATGATAGTTTCGCTACCCTACTGAAATTACAGTCTATCTGCGCTGGTGAAGTGGATGCACATAACGACATGCGTTTCGAGATTAACGATGTCAACATTGTACGTGAGCTGATGGTCGACATTTAGCTTGTGTCCCTAACAAAGGGAAAGAGGGTAAGATTTGTATTCTTAGAATACAAGTAATGTTGCTAGTAATAGTGGTGATATAATCAAACTTCCCTATAAATAATCCTTATCTTCTAAGGAGACAAAGAGGAAAACATAAGCACTCAAATCAAGGTCACATCTGTAGAGTCGACCGGCTCGAGCCGCAAGCATGAAGTCTAGCCTCTTGTCGTCAGCAAACAAGTCTACATTATTTGCGTCGCAGTGATAGCGACTCTCTGGTTTAAAAATTGATAAACTGTCATTATCGGATAAAACGGTAATCATGATTACTTTTGTCATCGCCGATGACAAAGTTTATGTTGAGAATGATAAGTTTCACGCGGAGGCTATTAGAGGCATGATGACTGGAGCTGGTGATGTTGACTTAGAAGTCGTTGTACCACAAGTATATCATTCTGACATTGACAACTACATTAACTTCATTAACTCCGTTAACTCCATTAACTTCACTGAGTTCATTAACTTTAGTTACAGCAGGCGTGCGGAGATCACCTCGGCAGATAAGCTAACGGCCTGCTTCAATATGAATACCTACTTCCTTGATGGCTACTACTTCGACTACTTAATCGAACAACTGTTACTACATTGGTCACCAGAATATGGTGACTTTGGTAGTGTGGTGCTTCAGTTTGAAGAGACCAACGTGCACTTGGCTCGAGACATTGAGTTGAGACTTCCCTTCCATCTAATCGCTGATGGCTTTAAGCTATACCCAAGTTTCGTTAAGGAGTGGATGGAAGTAAAGGGTAATAAGCTTGTAACCATGGATGCAGGTCTTAAGGTGGTAGAATCTGCTATCACTTACTATCCTGATGAGACTAAGATAACTAGAGACCAAAGTAGTCGGCCTACCAATGAAATAACAGCAATTACCCACCTACCCTACCCGTGGAGTATTACTGTGCTCTTCAAAAACATTAGTCGCTATAGGACTCGCTATCTGTTCTACCCAGACTACAAACTTGTGTGCGAACGACCATATGCTGATGAGGGAACCCATTTTCAACGTGTTGATGGTGTTGAGCGAGGTTGGTATGAGAGTGGTCAACTTAGAAATCAGATTAACTACTCAGATGGACAACGAGACGGTTTATTTGAGTGGTTTGCCGAGGATGGGACACTTATGACGTCAGGACAGTATTATAGGGGACATCAAGATGGTGACTGGTACAACTATGATCCTGGTACACAAGTGTACAGTTACACCCATTATGTTGATGGTAACAAAGATGGTCCCTACAGCAAGTTTGCTGCTGATGGTCTATTACTACTAAAATCAGGTAACTACAAGAGAAATTCTAAAATAGGGTCTTGGTATAACTATGACCCCAGTCTAGGACTGGCCTATGAGGTTAGCATTACTCATGGTCAAAGGTCTAATCGCTGCTCAGTACCAGTTCGACTTGACTATACTGATCGGCCTCAGGTTCAGGTACAGCCTACACCACGGATATTAAACCTTGTCCACTAGAGTGTATGTGTGTGTGTGAGCGTGAGGGTGAGAGTCACCAGTCATTGTCTTGTAGTCAACAGATTACAACTTTAAGTTGTAATAACTACAGTAGTTAACTCGAGTATAGACACTATTTAGTAATAGTGGTTACTAGACTTGTATACTAAACTGTCTCTACTAGTAGAAAGGAACAATAGATCTTATTGCTTCTGTTGGGTCATCAATCTCAACCTTGTACTACAAATGAAAATACTCTCTCCTATCTCTGACAGTCTATTACCGTTCAGGTTCAGATACTTTGAGTAGTTGACAGTTACTGAGTAGATGATATATGGGTTGGTTATGGGCAGTTATCAGAGGTATCTGAACAGATAGTTATGATTACCAAGTAATCATTGTTGTAGTTGTATATCCTATACTTGACCCATATACCAAGCTCACAAATCTGTGAGGTCACAGTTGTTGCATACAGCATAAGAGTTGCTATTGTAGTAATAGTAAGCCTAGAATCATTGGGTTGCCCAGTGATGTTGAGGATGCTAGTGACAGTGTTAGAATAATGTTGATGTTGTATCCAAGTGTCTACCATCAAGTCTATAGTAATCAGGATCGTTGACATGATGATATGATGATATGGTGTTATGATGATGTGTTATCTCTTCATTACACTGCCAATTAGCAACTAAATTACAAGTTTAACTTGTAGATATAGCCGATCACAACCAACAATTTGTATATCTGACAACGTCAGTTTAGGTACAGTTTACTATTTGTTATATGGTGTGGTCAACCACAAACTCTCATAGAGTAGAACTGTAAAAACTTAATAACTATAGTTCTAATCTTTGTGGAAGTTAACTCTAACTCTTGTAGTTCATAAGTTATCTCTTAGAGAAGTAACAAACTATACTGTAAGCTTATTAGAGGAGAAGGTAGTCTTGTATTACAGTATGAAGGAGCTTCAATTATAAACAATAATAGCAGCCGAGCAGCAGAAACTCTATCTTTGTAGAAATTTTCTAGGGTGCGCCGCACCCCAGCAGGAAATATTCGTATCTGCTATATGATCCTACTTGTGGTAGAATCTCAAACGAGTTTTGGTACTATATAGTTTCAATAGGATTTTGTTGCCAGAGGTGAGAGATGTCTGGTCTCTAACCACTTCACACCCAAAATCTTCGATTCTGCAAAATTTTTCTAGGGGTTGCCTACATGCCTTGGCAGGCACCAGGAGAAAATTTTCTTACCTATTACATGAGGCTAAACATGAGTGTTATTGAAGGTCTCAATCGAGGTTGGGAAGGTACTATTAGTAGAAGCAAGCTTGGGGTTGAGTAGTCGAAAGACATGTAGTTAGCAACCTCAGACTTTTGCTCGTTCTTGAACCAGCATACATATAGATATATTGACCTCCCACTCAACGATAGTGATAATAGCGGTGACTTTGCTACGGTTGAGATCTTCACTAGTAGTGGTGTACTATGGAATACTGGTAGAATTAACCCATACGGAGCAAGGGAAGGTCTGTGGTATATCTATGGTCCTGAAACGAAATTAGCAAGTGAAGTCACATACGTACTATTGTATTCATTCTAAGAATGAAAACAGTTGCAATAGTTGAAGGAGTTAACCAATAAACAATGATCATCTTCGTAGTGGCAGACAAGAAAGCCTACGTAGCTAATAACAAGTTCTATGGAGAAGGAATTAGGGGATTGATGGCCAAGCCAGATACGGACGATCTTGAGATCAATGTTAAGCCTGAGTATCACAAAGTTATCGGTAACTATATCAACTTCATGCACGGTAAGGCTACTGAGATTAAGACTGTTCATAAGTTAGTTGAATGCTTCCTCATGAACACTTTCTTTCTTGATACCGAATACTTCAAGTTCCTGGTAGCGCAACTACTACTTCATTGGTCTATGGATATTTCTGTGGATATTTCTACATCCACAGAAATATCCACAGACACGAAAGTGACCAGTGGTCTGTCTGTCTGCTTGTCCAATATTGAAGCTATCAATCCTCACCTATCAAGCGAGATTGAACTCTACTTACCCTTCAATCTGGTTTCTGATAGCTTCAAAGTTAAGCCTAGCTTTGTCAGGGAATGGTTAGGAATAAAAGATAACAAGAGAGTAATTATCAATGGCAACCAAATGATCGAAACCACAGTTCAATATTACATTGATGACTCCAAAGCCATCTATGGTACAGATGGAGAGTTGATCAGAGAGCAGACATCAGAGTCTCCCTGGATCATCAGACTTATATTTACTGTTGTTGGTGAGTTGCTACCACTTAAGATGAGTTACTTCTTCTATCCCGACTATAAGTTATGGGAAGAACGTCCTTATTTAAGTGGTGGCGAATTCAAAGAATACACTGATAATAAATATAATCACGGTACAGTCCGCACCTGGACTTCCAATAAAGGTTTTTCAGTAGCTGTACAGGAGTGGAAGAATGGCCTGCAAGATGGTAAGATGTATGATTGGTATGATAATGACCAACTCTACATAGAAAACCATTATGTTAACAACGTAATGGATGGACACTATGAAACCTATCTCAGGGATGGCACTATTGTGACTTCAGGCAAACATTCTAAGGGAAAGCGAGTTGGTAAATGGTATTTCTACCATCATGAGAACAACACCTATTCTTACCATGACTATGGAAGTGGCCATGGCTTAATTAGATTTCAGACCTTTGACGAGAACGGACTTTTATTAGAAGATGGTAAGACCCAGCCTCTTGGCCTCAAGGAAGGTGTCTGGTATCACTATGATCCTGACACTAGGATGCCACACGGATTTGAATATACTCTTGGCGTTCAACTGTTTGAAGGTCCACTACCAGTTCGTCAAGACCGTGGTCGGAGTCAGTCTGAAATACAACATGACCTGATGTTGATGGCTACAGCCAGAAGAGCTCACAGTTGATATTGTAGTTACAATATATCACCCACTAATTATAAAATCAACTGTGATAATCACAACAATCTACTAGACAGTTGAGACATAGTAATTATTTACTGATGAAGAGGAAATAATGGGTCTATTAATAATCAGTGTAACAGTCACAATTACAGTCGTTTCCAACTCACAAAATGAAACAACTAGCTATAAACTGAAATTCTATATTAGTAACAAAACGGTAAACTCTACATAAGTGGAAAACAGAACATGGAATCATGGTTGTACTCTGCTGTTGAACGTAATAAAGTGGAAGAGGTTGAAGAGATACTCCGCAACCATCCAAATATTAATATCAATTGGGGATGTGATTCACGTACTAAGCTAACAGCTCTTCACACCGCTTGTGATCTTGGCCGTGACAAAATTGTTCCTCTATTGTTAGCTCATTCGACGATTAACATCAATGCAAACTCCGGAGTTGGAGAGACACCTTTTTACAAGGCTTGCATCCATGGCAGAGTCTCATGTGTTCGACAGATGCTCAAGGATGCTAGACTCATAATCAACAAACCTAACAAGGTTGGTTCCACTCCACTTTGGGTGGCTGCTAAGAATGGACATCTCCAAGTGGTTAAATTATTGATTATCTCTGACAGAGAGGTGGATCTGGGACAGCCAGGGAATAAATACACCGATGTTATCGGAATAGCGAAGGGAACTGGAAAGACAGAGGTAGTCCTTCTATTGGAAGGATTCAGAGATCATCCGGAGTTAACTAGACATCAGCTTAAACTAGAGTTTGGAATGTACCTTGAAATAGCATCTGACATTTTCGCTCTGGTGATTTTCCTTTGTGATGGTCTGTTACAGATTAAGGATGAGGATGCGGCCACAAGTAAAGAGCTGAGGTTCCTCAAGATAGCAAGAGCGCTTCCTATGGAACTACAGATGATTTTGTGTCATCGAGCTGCGGGCTCAGTGGAGATGAACATCTCTAGTAGAGACGCTGAGCTAGGGTTCAAGCGTCTAACTCAGTGTTTGCTAATTTAGAGTAGTTAGTCTACATCACCATGATGTAGAATGGAACACACCCAGACAAAAGGATGGTATCGATCTTGTATTTACTGTTATGATGGGCGACCTAGATCAGTATATGTATGCTTGAAGTTGTAGCGTTGAAAATAGGAAAGCTTAAATAGCCATTAGCTGGCTTGGTAGAAATAAAACCTACTTACTTACTTACTTACTATCACTGGACTTACTGACGACCTCAATATGTCCCTCTTCCTGACCTGTCTGGAGAGTGAGCTGGAGATTCCACTTCAACTACTTGCAATCCCAGATTGCAGATAAGGCCAGTTGGCTACAGATAATAGTATTGCACCTGCTAAGCAGTCTGTTAGACAATGAGTTCATCTTCATGTTCTTCTAGCCACTGTTGGTAGCTAATCTCAGCGGTAGAGGTTGACTTGAAGCGGTCAGCACACTCTGTATGAAGCATACTAAACCAATGATAACAGTTGGAACACAGAATAATATCATCTGCATTATTCTCATTTAATGGATGTTGGCTACCCACCGGTTCATCAGTGTTATCCTCGTTGCCACTGTCATCATCACTATGATGATTGTGATCCGTAATAACTCCCCAAGTCTGCACCCGTCCGTCGTTATTTTGAAACATGTCAGGGTAGTTCCGTTTAGTACGGTAGTGGTTGATCATGGTAACTAGTTCAGGATTAGCCGGATCCTTAAGTTCATACCACATAATAAAGAGTCTGTACTCATCATATTGAGTAAGCTCCTCTCTTGCCTTGGTCTTTTCCTGATCACCGAAGTAGTAGGGCAGACGAAAATCCAGTTGTTGAAGAGGAAAGGCTGTTACCACATCCTCGGCTGCACAATAGATGTCAGCATCAAAAGCCTCACTAAGGAAGCAGATATCACAACCGATACCTATTTCTGTATGACTAGCGCCATCCTCAGACAGGTACTTAGCTGGTAGCTTTACTAGTGTATCAGGATGCAGTTGTCGCTGAACCTGCCGCTTAAAATGCATTTGTCTAGTCCTCATAGTTGGCAATTCCTGTCTTTAAGGGTTGTGATAAGACTATGCTTTGAGTCTATGAGACAATAAAGTCAACTTCTGCCAGCTAGCGTAAGTTGGACGTTAACGTCTATCTCCTCAATCCATCATGATATGCTCCTTACCAACTATACCTGCTCCGCCCCATGATCCGCTAGACCAGAAGATAGGGCTAGATTAAGCCTAGTTAAACTACTAACCACTCCCACCTCTCTCAATTCTCGTTATAACAAAAGTTGTAATTGTAGTTGTCCCTATAGTAGACAACGATAGCGGTCTGTATCCTAGTGTTATATAGTCTAGCCTATTAAAAATTATAGTTTACCTAGTAAGGTGGAAACAAATCTTGTTAGTAGCCCACTTGAGGAGAGAATGGTTGTATTCCCAGACTACAGTAAAGACTATAAGACGTTGTAATCATTAACTTGCACACTGCGGTTACATGAGACACTTACTAGGTTAGTTAGTGATTGCTGAGATCACCTACAGACCCGTGTGTGATCTTAATTATTAATGGTTAGATCTAGCATTGTAGGGTTTTGTTGCTCAGAGGCGAGAGATGTCTGGTCTCTGTCCACTTCACATCCAAAGTCTTGGACTCTACAAAATTTTTTCTAGGGATTGCCTGCTAGGGCGGGCAATAGGAGGAAATTTTCTTACCTACTGTATGATACTACCTATGGTAGAATCTCAAACAAAATTTGGTATTATACAATTTTGTTAGGTTTTTGGTGTGAAGTGGTTGGAGATCAAACACCTCTCATCTCCGAGTGACAAAAGTTCGACTATGCAGAAAATTTTCTAGGGTGCTCGGCAACCCTAGAAAATTTTCTTATTTACTATATGATACTACCTGTGGTAGAATCTCTACAAAATATGGTATTATATAGTTTTGTTAGGTTCTGGTCTGAAGTGGTTTGACTCCGGACATCTCTCACCTCTAAGCAACAGAATCCCGGATTCTGCAAAAAATTTTCTAGTGCCTAACGGCACACCCTAGGAGGAAATTTTCTTATCTACTATATGAAGCTAACTATGATAGCGTATGGACAAAAATCTGGTATTATATAGTTTTGTTGGGTTTTGGTGTGAAGTGGTTTGACTCCGAACATCTCTCACCTCTGAGCAACAAAATCCTACAAGTCCAAGATTTTTTGCTGGGGTCGCCCTAGAGGAAATTTTTCTTGTTCCTCAGACAAGCCTATCTGTGGCAGAATCTAGATAAATTCTAGTTGATATGTTATAATCTCAAAAACTTTTGATGCTGATCTTGCGACGGGGTATGTTGAACCTTCTAACACCTCATAACCCAATACAAAATTCACAAAGAAATATATAACACTCGAATCTTGTTGAAATCCTATCACAGATAGACTCGCCTGAGAGGTAAGAAATTTTCTCCTAGGGTAAAACCCCAGCAAAAAAATCTTGGACCTGCAGGATCTTGTTGTTCGGAGGTGAGAGATGTCCGGAGTCAAACCACTTCACACCAAAAACATAACAAAATTGTATAATACCAGATTTTTGTCCATACCCTATCATAGTTAGCTCCATATGGTAGATAAGAAAACTTCCTCCTAGGGTGTGCCGTTAGGCACTAGAAAATTTTTTGTAAAGTCCAACATTTTTATCACTCGGAGGTGAGAGATGTCCGGAGTCAAACCACTTCACACCAAAACCTAACAAAACTATATAATACCGAAAATTTGTAGAGATTCTACCACAGGTAGTATCATACAGTAGATAAGAAAATACTCTCCTGAGGGTGTGCCGTTAGGCACTAGCAAAAATCTCAGGCTTACAGGATCTTGTTGTCCGGAGGTGAGAGATGTCCGGAATCAAACCACTTCATACCAAAACCTAACAAAACTATATAATACCGAAAATTTGTAGAGATCTTATCTAGAGTAGGATTAAGTAGATGATAAGAAATTTCTCTGCTAGGGTTGCCAAGCACCCTAGTAAAAGTCCTGTAACTTCAGGATCTTTTAACATCTATGACCCAGGTTTTCAACACCAGGTTGCTTGGTGTTGAAAACCTGGGTCATAGATGGACGATACTAAGGTTTTGTCGAAAACCTACCATAGATGCGATCATCTATCTCTAAATTTTCTGACAACCTCCAAGTTGGAAGGGGTAAAAAATGTTGTGTTGTGTTGTGAGATTTTCGATGTCGATGACACCACCTACCTAAAAACATATAAGAGGAGAGTTTTGACGCCGACAGCACACAGTAGCATTAACACTAAGAGGCAACAACAAAAGATTATACAAAGGAAAAATTTTGTTGTTAATAGCATACGATAGCGCTAGTGTCAAGCGATGACAAAAATTTGGGTCGGAAATTCAGAAAATCGAGAAAATCGTGGTGTGGTGAGATTTTCGAGGACACACCACACCCAAAAAAACATATAAAAGGAAAGTCTTACTCTTCACCCTAAGGTAGTTGTGATAGTTAAGCTACTAAAATTTAGATTAGTAAGTTACCTGTTCATCTAGTGCAAGGATGAAGAGTGTGTTAGGCACTTTTTAGTAGTCTCATCACAAGACAGTAACATCTCTAGCTCAGTTAGAGATACGTAAACGACAACATACATTGTAGTGTGCAATTCAGAGCAGTGTTATTTTCCTTATATATGTTATGTTGCATTTTTATGTTTTTTAACCCTACTACCTTCTAACTTTTCACAACAATGTTAGTGAGGCTTATTATTAGAAATTTTTGCTATAATACTATAAGATATTAGACTTGTCTGAAATACAAGCTATTTATAGTAGGTCTACAGGGTATTGAAAATAACATGGTAAAACTATAGCGCTGTTGTATAGAGACTTTGAGATGAAAACGGACAGTAATAAAAGATAAACATAGTAGTGTTGGAATCTCTAGCTCAACTGGAGGTACTTGTTACGCTAACAGTTACAGAGTGCCAGATCAGCAGGAAAATTGTTATATAGCAAATCTCTACACAACCATAGCCATATCAGTTCATTGGAAGTCGCAGCTTTACAAAGCTTCTGTCGAGATCTATTACAGAAGATCCTTGTTGATAGCTGTTGTAACTACACTCTGTGACAATTTTCTTACTCTCTACTGTCAGTTTGAATGTGTCTGTGATGAAATTTGCTATTTGACAAGTTAACCTTAACACTAAAATCACTGGAATTATATTAAAAGTTGTAACCTATAACAATATTATGGTTACTGTATTCACAAGATTATATCCCATAACAATAACTACTAGACGATCACTATGATCGTCGTGATCAGAAAGTTGTAACACATGACAGAAGCTCTATTAGCTGTCGATAACAAAGAAAATTGATACTGTAACTAGTATAGTGGCAAACCTACATCATTCGAGACACTGTGATCATCAGCGTGAATAGACAATGATGTCATCCAACAGTAGTGAATACCGCAATTATGACTTCGGTGCCAACTGGCATACTGTTGTGTCACCACTGTTTGCAACTGACATTATGAAACAACAAATCACACAAGCGTGCAAGGAGTGGTATGAAGATG
>Ga0302315_10003618_pt1 | contig 13861 bp, 7 predicted proteins | sample III_Palsa_N3_1_FD_200532 | JGI IMG/M metagenome (GOLD analysis project Ga0302315, IMG submission 200532) | Peat permafrost microbial communities from Stordalen Mire near Abisko, Sweden - III_Palsa_N3_1 | ecosystem: Environmental > Terrestrial > Soil > Palsa > Peat permafrost | place: Sweden... | reverse complement strand
ATTCAATATGGAGGCACTATTGGAGGTGCCCGACTGCCGTCCATCGCCGACGCAGGGCAGGGCGTGCACGCCCTCGCGAATGAGATAGGCGGGTGGCCGCATATTTGACCACTTCGGCCGCACCGGGGTAGCCGATGGGATCTGTACCGCGCATGAAGAGAATGGTATCCGCCTCAATGGCTAGCGCCGATCGTCGATCTGATTGCGATACTGCTCTGGTCCGTCGAAAACCACGGCGCGCACGCCGCCCGCGCGCAGCGGGACCGTCCGGGACAGTCTCAGGGTTTGAGTTCGAAGAGCACACAACCATGGGGCGGCACGACAACATCGACTGAAGTTGACACGCCGTGATCCGCCTGCGTCCAAAGCTCCCGGCTGTCATAGCTCTGCGCTGGCAGGTTGTAGAAGTCGTAGCTGTGGCTGATCTTCGTCTCCTTGTCGCTCAGGTTGAACAACGCAAGATACTTAATCTCGCCCTTGCCCCCGGCGGTCCAGGCAACGGTATTTTCCGAGCGCGTGATCTGTCGCTGGTCGTGTCCAAACTGGTCCACGTCGAGAACGTCGCGGTTGGTGATGAGCTTCGTCGTCCAGTCGTCGAGCTTCGTCAGGTTGGCGCCGAGGATCAGGGGAGAGCGTGCCATCGACCAGAGCGTGAGCATCGTCTTTTGCTCATCATGAGTCAGCCGCGACTCGCGTGCCACGCCATCGCCTGGAACGGGGCCGAGATAGCCGATCGGCAGCATATCCGCATCCGGCCAGGTTCCAGGACGCGCATACGGTGTCCATGCTGCCGTAAGAGCGAACTGATCGTGAAGACTACTCGGGAAAAGGTTGGCGTTGGCCCAGAAGTCCCAGATATCGTCCGAGATGCGCCACATCTGCGCATAGGAGATCAGCTCTTTCGCGACGCCCGGCGAGGTAGGCCCGGGGGACAGGCTGAGCACAATCGGCCGGCCCGTTTTGACGATCGCGCGATGAATCATGCGGATCTCACTCGGCTTGTAGGGGTGATCGGAGATGCAGTCGACCTTCAGATAATCGACGCCCCACGCAGCATATTGCTTCAGCAACGAGTCATACCAGGCCTGCCCGGCGGGGGTATCGCGGATGCCCCAGTTGGTCGGATCCCAAGGGCACGCGTCGCTGGTGTCCGCGGCATCCTCGGCGCGAAAGTGACCGCCGGCAATCGGAAGATTGCGACTGACGGACTCGCGTGGGATACCGCGCACGATGTGGATTCCAAACTTCAACCCAATCGAGTGGACATAGGTGCCGAGTGCGGCAAAGCCAATGTTCTTGCCGTCGCTGAGGGCCGAGGGAAATCGCGCTGGCACCGGGATATACCGGCCATTTTCGTCCAGTTCGTATGCCAGTTTATCGGGAGTCGGGCGATCCAGTGGGTTCTTCAAAAACCATCCTTCGTCAATCACCGCGTAGTTCCAGCCGAATGATTTGAGTGTCCCTGCCAACACGGCGACGTTGTCGCGGAACTGACTTTCGGTGACGGTAAGGCCGTAGGCGTCCCAGCTATTCCAACCCATCGGCGGTCGTTCGGCGAGCTGCATAGAAGCCTTTGGCGTGCCGCTCCGCGTCTGGGCAGAGGCGGCGGATGCAACGAGGCAGAGGAAAAGACAGGCCAGCAGGGGACGTGACTGAATTCGCAAAGAGGATCTCCAAGGCGCGGAATCGAAGCGCTGTAAGTAAGAGAAGGATCACGAAGCAATTCAAACATCAGCTCGCCGCATTGACGGCAGGTACCCTGCCGTCAACGGTCGATGGCATTTAGCCTCTCACCACTTACCGTGCACGCCGACCGTGAAGGTCCTCCCGTCCTTTTCGGCGTAGTCGAGACGATTCAGATAGACCTGATACCAAACCTGGATGGCGTCGGTCAGGTTGGTCGCTGAGGCGAATACCGAGAGGTGATCATTCACCCGGAAGGTGGAGCTAAAGTCTAGCTGGCCGTAGGCCTTCACCGTAGTCGGCTGGCCTGAATCACCAGAAATGGTCGACAGGTATGCGCCGCGCCAGTTGTATGCCAAGCGCGCCTGCCAGGGGCCCTTTTCGTAGTAGCCGCTAGCGTTTCCCGAATCCCCAATGCCGGGTATCGCAAATCGGCTGGTGTTAATCAGGGCCGGGTTGATGGACGCATCGCTAGTAACCCAGGTGTAGTTGAGCGCGGTTCCCAAGCCATCGAACGGGCTGGGCAATTGTCTAAACTGATAGTTTGCGGTGAATTCGGCGCCCTTGACGGTCGCCGCATTCAAATTGACCGGCTCCGTTTGCTGAAACGAATGTCCTAAAATTGTGGCATTGGCGATGATGGTCGTGATGAAATTATCGACATCCTTGTAGAACCCCGCAACGGCTAGGTAACTGCTGTTGTTGATATACCACTCCAATCCCACATCGACGTTCTTGGATGAATAGGGCTGCAGATTCGCATTGCCCGTGCTATCGGTCAATTCGAATGGCCTTGTACCGTAATTGGTCTCGGGCGAGAGGTCGTTCAGGTCCGGCCGGGTGACGGTCCTGGACAAGCCCAGGCGGAAAATGAGGTCGTCGCGCAGACTGAGTTTGAAATTGGCCGACGGCAGCCAATCGCCGTAACTACCAGTCGTTGAAACGTCCGAAAGCGGACCGTAGCCGAAAATTGAATTGCTGGTATCGTTTGGATTGATCGTAATACTGGTTACCGGTTCGTAGTAGGCATCCGATTTTGTGTCTGTGTGGGTATAGCGCATACCGGCGTCCAGGGCCCACGCTTTGTCCCATAGCGAGCCTTTGAAATAAACTTTTGCATACGCGGACTTGTCCTCCTCCTGCACTCGGCCGTAGGTTGAGGGGTCTGGGTCCGCTGCAAAGGTACCGCCATTAGACGCGAGAAAGGCTCGCAACGCCGTCTGTGCCGCGGGCGCCAATTGATTGATCGCGGCCGGACTCGCCAGATAGGCGAAGTACGCGTACGGATTGTATGTAACCCATTTAGTCGGCATACCGGGCTGGAGGCCGTTTACAATGGAGCTGCCCGCATTGTAGATAGACGCACCGATCGCGCTGGCCGGCAAGGGGACGACATATCCGCAATACCATGTACAGAATGACGTTTCATACTGCTCCTGTGTGTTGACGTGATGCGTCAATTCCACACCAACATCGAGCCGCGACTGATCGTTGAAGGCTTCCGTTAGATGCAGTTTGGTATCCATAATCCGGTCGGTGATATTGGGCTCGTATCCACCCTCTTGGCAACAATGCGCATGCAGAGTGCTCGTATCCGTAGGTGACAAGATCGTTGCCGGGTTGTACGACGGAAACACATTGTCCCCGCCGCTCGTGTTGTTCGTCCACGTCGGATTGAGTCCGATATTGCGCGTACCTAGCACGGCAAAATAACTATTTGCACTCTCTTTGTTCCATGCCTGCGAGGGGGCCACATCCAAGTCAAGCTTGGTCGAATTGTTGATGTTCCAGGCGACGTTCAATCCGTTCTGCACGAGAAACCCATTGATTGGAATGGAGGCCAACACATAGTCGTTGGACAGAAGACCCGTGTTGCCCCGTGTGTAAGCTAATGCGGTACCGTTCGCATCGGCAGTCAGTGACTGCGTATCGCCCACGTTGTTGTACAGATCCCAACGGTTGTAGCCACCTTCCACCTTGTAATTCGACAGCAGGGTGTCGAACTTCACCTTAACCGAGTCGATCGGAATCCAGTCGATTGCACCGCTGAAACCTTGACGCGTCCGTTGTTCGTGGTAAGCGTCTTCATCCATACTCTGAGGGATCGCGAAATTTTTTGCAGCGATGTTCGGGAGATTTTGATCGGTAATCCAACCCTCAGTGGATATAGCTTGTCGGTAGTCATCGCGCTTGGAATACAAACCCGAGAGGAGCCAGCCAAAGGTACCGTTGTCGTTGGTCCAGCCGAACTGAGTCGACACCTTGGGTGTCACTTTGCTGTTTATACCACCTGGGACGCTATCTTCTATCCCTGCCGCGGTGCCTGATATAGAAAAGCCTGCTTTTTGATCAAGCGGGCGTGCGGTAATGATATCGATGGTGCCACCGATGCCGCCTTCGGCAATCTCGGCCGATGACGTCTTGTGCACTTCGACGGTGCTGATCACCTCCGACGGCAGTACGTCGAAACTGAATGAGCGGTCGCCCGAGTAGCTGGGCACGTTGCGGCCGTTGAGCAGCGTGTTGACGAAATCGGGTCCGAAGCCGCGTATACTTACCTGGCTAGATTCGCCGCCGTTGCTGGAAAAGGGGCCTCCGCTGCGGTCGATCGACACGCCAGGCACACGTTGCAACGAATCGGCCACGTTTTCGTCGGGGAACTTGCCCGCGTCTTCGGCGGAAACCGCATCCACCACGCCGACGGCCTGTTTCTTGATCTCTTCCGCGCGAATGAGTGCAGCGCGCTGTCCGGTAACCACTATTTCCGTGAGCCCCTGATCGGCGTCTGGCGCCGTTTGGGCGCACGCAATCCCACCGTGAGCAACGCTGCCGCACGTCAAGATTGCCCCAAGGATCCGCGCAAACCAGTTCGGACGTGGGCTCGCAACATTGGGAGTGGCCCAATCCAATACGCGTGATGCGGGAGGCTCTGAGACGGCGCCGAGGCTGTCGGGTTGTTGACTGTTTTTTTCTTGCTCGACAGGCGCTTGGTGCGCCGCGCTCGGAATAGGCTTCGCGAGCGATACAGCGACGGTATGGTCGTTTACCCAATGGTATGTCAGCCCGGTGTCTGCTAGCGCCAAGTTCAACGCTGAGTCGAGCGTCAATGTGCCCGAAATCGGACCCGCGAGACGTCCTTCGTTGGTTGCTTCGGATAAGCCGGCAATCTGAATGCCCGTTTGAGTAGCCAGTTCCCTTAATACGATACTCAGCGGGCTGCGGATGATGTGGACCCGATATTTAGCTGCGTGCGCACTGCTGTCCGGTGAAGCGTTGGCCACGTCAGTTCCGTAGCTAACCCCAAGGATCATTGCTATCATGATGAGACTCCCCGCCGAGAAAGTTTTTAATAGTATCGACAGGTGTAAGACCGGGCGTGATGCCCACATGGACCCCTCCATGTACAAATTATTTTATTTAAATAGAATCGTTTTTAGCGAGTGGTTTGAGGCGCGGAAGAATCCAATATCTTCGAATTCGACGCGCCAATGACAATCTCGCCATTGCTGCTCAGATGTACGGCGGCGCCAGCTTCGGACTGAAGAAACTCCGCGAAGGATCTCGGGTCGTCTTCCCTAAATACTCCCGTGATGAGTCGCGTGGCGAGAGACGGGTCCGTCACTCGGATCTGTATGCTGTTGTACTGATTGAAGCGCTGCGCGATATCGGAAACTCTGGTGTTGTCAAAAACGAGTTGGCCCTGCGCCCAAGACACCTCGTTTCGGCTACTCACCTTGCGCACGGGCTCTGCCATTCCAGCGCCAGAAATTGTGACTTGCTCATCTTGGCCAAGCGAGACGCTTGGAGTTCTTCCCTCACCTTGCACGTCGAAGTGATTGCCAGCGTTCTCAGGCCTGACATCCACTCTGCCGTCGACTACGGTAACGACGATACCCTCCTGTCCGCGCTCGACGCTGAAGGTGGTTCCGACATCGCGGGTTCGAGCCCCACCCGTGTCCACCACAAATGGCCTCTTCGGATCCTTTGCCACGCGAAACAGGACCTGGCCGCGCTCGAGTAAAATGAGGCGATCCGAGCGGCTAAAGGCGATAAGCAGTCGACTGTTCGGAGCAATCGTCATTGCGCTCCCATCGGGAAGCGACAGCTCTCGCCGCTCGCCTGCTTGTGTGCTGACACTGATTGGAGCGGACCTACTGAGTAGAAGCCCGGCAATCACGGCAATACATACTAGACTCGCTGTCAATGGAACCCATCGACCTGGCGATAGGAGGCCCGCTCCGCTCCGACGGTGATTCTTGGGTGGGGTCAATTCGGTAACGTTCGGGACCGAAGCCTTGTCGATTGGCTCAATGAGGCCTCGCCGGGCATAATTCGTGAGCGCCTGGTGTATCAGGCCGGCGCGCAGCATTTCAGCGACGTGCATTGGTGACTCTCGAATCCAATCCGAAAATTTAGCCCGTTCCTCATCGGACATTGCGCTCGATTCCATATGAATGAGCCATGCCGCGGCATCCTCAGCAGCCCGGACCCGGCGTTCGTCTTCAGTACTCATTTGATTCTTGCGTATCCAATGTCTATTGCTCATACACTCACAGTCGGTGACCCAATGCGCTCCGCAATGCGGTATAGGCGCAGATTAGATCTCGCTTGATGATTCGGCGGCTGATGTTGAGTCGCTCGGCGATTACCTTATGAGTTAACCCGTCAGAATAATGGAGCCGTATAATTTCGCGCGCTCGAGGCGTGAGGCCTTGTACTGCGCGCGCTAGTTGGTCGTCTTCGATATCTAGGTCGATCTCTGACTCCGGATTGGATTCCGCTGCAAGGTCAGAGAGCCAATTGGAGTCATGGGGCAGCCGACGACTCGACCTCATGCTCCACTCCGCTGCCACGTTGGTGGCTATCCGAAACAGATAAGCTTGGGGATTCTCAACAAACTCTGATCGTCCGTAGCGAAGCACGCGAAGAAATACCTCCTGCGCAACATCTTCAATATCAGCGGCCGCAATCGCCCGACGCTCGGATAGAAACCTCCGCAGCGGCAGTCGCCAATATCGAAACCACCCCGTAAACCGGTCTAATGCAGTCTGCGCCACTTATTCTCCCCCAACCCAGCCGAGTCGAGCGCACCATCGTGTGTAAGACCGGTTGACCCCCTTGGATGGACCCCCCTTTTGACAAATATTTTGCGCCTCGCCTAAGGTTTCCCAGATCAGTTGGTGAAGTATATTGGGGGGGACGAGCGGACCTAACATGGCGTGACCGCTGTAGACGGAGGCCGGCAGACGGACCCACCGGTCCAGAGGGGGGTGCCAAAATTTGAAGCGCCGATGATTTCCAGAGAGGTGTGGCCGCGAGTCACCGCAATTCCAGCACGACCACCGATTGCACCGGCAGTATCAGCGTAAGATCGTTGCGTTCGAGCTTTGCGCCTGTGAACCGCGCGGGTTTTACGACATCCGGCTGATCGAAGCTATTGTGCGCATCCATGGCCGCTGCGGTGAGCACACGGCCGTCGACTCGCGCGGCGCTGAGACCAGGGATATGCACCACCAGCTGCGCAGGACGGTGCGGATCGACATTGACCAGGGATAGATGCACTTTGCCCGTGGTGTCACGCGAGGCCGTGGCGCTGACCGCCGGCATGGACACATCGCCGAAAACATAGGGCGGCGATGCCACCTCGACCGGCAGATACGTCGCGTCCTGGTGCACCTTGTACATCTCGAACACATGGTAGGTCGGTGTCAGGACCATCTTACTGCCGTCGGTGAGAATCATCGCTTGCAGAACGTTGACCATCTGCGCGATGTTGGCCATTTTAACGCGGTCGGCGTGCGCGTGAAAGATGTTCAAATTGAGGCCGGCGACAATGGCATCGCGCAGGGTGTTCTGCTGGAACAGGAACCCTGGATTGGTGCCAGGTTCGGCATCGTACCAGGTACCCCATTCGTCCACTGCCAGCGCAACCTTCTTGGCGGCATCGTATTTGTCCATTATCGCGCCATGCTTTTGCAGCAGTTCCTCCATGCGCTGCGTGCGTTTCAGCGTGATTGCCCAGGCCGCTTCGTCGAAACCCGTCGCCGCACCTTTATGGGCCCAAGTGTCCGACGGAACCGTGTAGTAGTGCAGGGAGATCCCTTCCATGAGCGTGCCGGCTTCGCGCATGAGTACGTCGGTCCAACGATAGTCATCGCCACTGGCACCGCTGGCGTAGCGCGCGACGTTCCCGTTCGCGGTGTGTAGAAAACCCTGGTAGCGCCGGTACTCGTCGGCGTAATACTCCGGTCGCATGTTGCCACCGCATCCCCAGGGTTCGTTGCCGACGCCCAGGAACGACACCTTCCATGGCTTGTCGCGGCCGTTCTTGCGCCGCAGATTGGCCAGCGAGGAGTCGGAGTCCGACGTCATGTACTCGACCCAGTCGCGCGCCTCCTGCGGGGTGCCGCTCCCGACATTCACACTGATGTAGGCCTCGGTGCCGAGCTGTTCCACCAAGTCCATGAATTCGTGGGTGCCGAATGCGTTTCTATCGGTGACGTTACCCCAGTTGGTGTTGACGCTCACCGGACGCGCATCCCGCGGGCCGATGCCGGCGCGCCAGTGGTACTCATCGGCGAAGCATCCCCCGGGCCAACGGACCACGGGGACTTTGAGATTCTTGAGGGCCGCGACCACATCGTTACGCAGGCCACGCGTGTTCGGAATGGTGGATTCCTCGCCCACCCAAACGCCATCGTAGATTCCATGACCGAGATGCTCTGCGAATTGACCATAGATGTGCCGATCAATGGTCCATTTCGGCTGGTCGGCGCGAACCGTGAGTTCAACTCGGATCGCGGCACCGTCTTGGGCCGTCGCGCCCAACGTCGCAGTGGCGAGTGCGGTCGCCGCGAGAGCTATCAGTAGGCGCGAAAGGCGCCAACGTGAGTTGTGCATCTGTGCGTTATTTTGAATCATGGCTCGCCGGCGCCGAATACGACTACGTATGCAATTCGTGGCTCCCCCCGCGAACTTGTTGAATGGCTTTGTCGCATGAGCGCTCAACTCCTTATTTTGTCGAGACTGATGATTACCCACAAATGGGATTTAGGCATGTAGCTATATATCAAAGGCCGGCTCGCCCAGTGGAGTTCAGCTCCCACACATCGAGCGATTTGAGGCTCGCTTCGCCACCCTTGGCGTACAGCAGGATGCCATCGCTCGCCGGCGCAGCGAATACCTGTTCAGTCATTACTCGCTCGCCGTCGTTGGCGAATACTTCGACCGATGACCAGTCGACGAATACATGCAGTGTGATGAGCCCGTCGCGCGGCACGAGCGGCGCACTATGGCGCACGGCAAACGCAGCCGCAGGTATCTGACCGGATTTCGACCGGTCGATGAACAGCGATCTCAAAGTTTTGTCGTAGCCAATCAGCGTCTGCTCGCCCGGACCCTCATTGACCATTAAGCCGAACTCCTGCGCCGACCGCGGCGCGAATCGCGCCACGATCTCTACTGCCTTGCCAAAACCGGCAGGCAACGGGATACGGTACGGCGGATCGCGCAGAGACATCGCGTGCAGTGTCATCGCAGCGAGATGCTGGTGTGATCCTCGCAGTACGGTCAGTTCCTTCACCGGTGCTTGCAATAGCGTCATCGCGCCCGACTCGGAACGCAGAGAGAGCTCCCGGGGCAGGCTCATGGCGCCGCGCCAAGGCGCTGTAGGGATTTCCTGGGCATAGGTAGGATTGTTCATCCAGCCGATCCAGAGGTGACGGCGCCGTGCGTCGGGCAGATTGGCCCAGGAAGCCGCGGCATAGAAGTCCATTCCATAGTCAAGCCAATGGGCCGGCGCGGCGATGTGCGCAAACGCCGGATCGGAGTCGGGCGTAAACGTCGAACCATCGAATCGTCCGATGAAATACTGCGTTCCGGAACCGGCCGCGACGGCGCTGCGGAATACGTCCACTTTCAGGACCCAGCGCATATCGGCGGGATCGCCGTTGACGGGCAGCGCAAACAAATCCGGACATTCCCATGCGCCGTCGGTCGCGCCAGCCGGGCCGAAGTCGCTGAGGTGCGTCCATTGCTTCAAGTCTGGCGAGGAGAACAGGGCAACTTGATGCCGATCCGCCAGCACGGTGGCCATCACCCAATAGTGGTTGGGGGCATACCAAAACACCTTGGGATCGCGGAAGCTTTTCAAGCCCAGATCCAGGACCGGGTTGCCCGCGTACTTGGTCCAATTCCGGCCGCGATCGGTACTGTATGCCAGCTGTTGGTTCTGTATTGCGCCAGCCGGCCGTTGCGCGCCGGTATAGATGGCGACCAGCGGCACGTCGTCGGGCTTACCGAAGCCGCTGGTGTTACGTGCATCCACGACGGCGCTTCCAGAAAAAATCATGTAGCGGTCATCTTCCGGAATCGCAACAGGTAGCTCCTCCCAATGCATGAGATCCCGGCTGACTGCGTGGCCCCAGCTCAGATGACCCCACTTGTCTCCTTGCGGGTTGTATTGAAAGAACAGGTGATATTCGCCGTCGAAATACACCAAGCCGTTCGGGTCATTGATCCAGTTCTTCGCCGGCGTGAAGTGAAATTGCGGGCGAAATGGCTCTGAGTATGAAGCGGGTAGGGTGGCAGCGGGCACGGTGCCAGCTTCGCGGGCTTCGGAGCCGCAGACCGCAGGCATCAGCACCACCGTCGCAACGAGCAGAAACACTCCACGCACAGACCAGATTCGAGATCGAATGCTCATGCCGTCTGGCCTCATTGGGTATCCTGCTGGGTTATGCACATTCTGGCGGGTGCTCAATGCCTGAGCGCTGCCTCTCCCCAGGTGACGATGGCGGGTGCGGATCCCTTACCGATCTCGCGCGCGACTAGTTCTACAGTCTTTACGTCAGCCACGTTGGCTTCGAGAGTGAACGGTGCATCGTCCGCACTCAGAGCCGGCGACTGGCTCAGCAAACGCCCATCGCCGTAGACTTCGAAACGCACCTTCGTCAAGCGTTCGAGGCTGCTGTCATCCATGCCGACCTGGGCGGAGAACCGCTTGAACTGCCCGTCAGCCTTGACCTGCAGGCGTGAATTCGCCAATGCACCGATCCCGGAGTCATACACATTGCCGCGCAGGCGTAGCTCGTTATTGTAGGGCGTGGAGTCCGCGCGCGGTCCGCCCCAACCGGCCAGCGCCGGCCGCGGTCCGGTGCCGCGGGTGGTGCCATCACCCAGGTTCACTGGCCTGTGGATTTGAGGATCGGCCTGCAGTGCGCGGATGCCATCAGCGGCGACGTACAGCCGTGCCGGCATCTCCGACAGGTAGCTCCCATCACCGATTTGCGGACGCCCCTTGACGCGCAGGATCAGCGATTCGCGCGGCGCGAGCGTGAACGATGCCTCGCCCGTGAACGCAGGCAAATCGCGACGCTGCCACAGGTCTCGCACCTGGATTGGCGTTCCTGGCTGGAACTTAAGGTGCGCAGCCGTCAGCGTGGCATTCACCTGCTCGGTGCCGCGATTGAAGATGACCACCGCCTTCTCATCGCGCGCTGACAATTGTTTGACGATGATCTGCAGGTCATCGCTGGTGTAAGCCAGGACGCCCTGGTTGCCGGCAGGATCCTGATTGACGGCCACGATCTCAGGTGCACCCAGGATGTCGAGCAGCGCCTTAGGGGCTTGGCGCAAATCGTAGCCGATGATGAGCGGCGCATCCACGATGGCCCATAGCGCGAAATGCGTCCGTGCCTCGGTGAGATGATTGGCGTCGAAGTCGCCCTGGCCGATGTACAGCATATCGGGATCATTCCAGTGGCCAGGGCCGGAATACAGCTCCCGCGTCACCACCGAATCGAAGTTGTAGAGCATCCGGGCCCATCGAGGTTCGATGTCATCGCTGGTGCGCCAAAGGTTGCCGTAGTCCCGGCCCCAGGCGCGCACGTTAGCGGTACCCCAGTTGCAGATCGAGAACACGAAGTCCCCCGACGGGCGCAACCGGATCAGCTCGTCGCGCACCTGGCCGTACAAGTTGCGTATGTCCGACACGCGCGTCTGATTGATCGAATCGGAGACGACGTAGGCTGGGAACGCCCGAAACTCTCCCGCCTTGACGGCGCCCTTGTCGGCACTGAAAGCGTTCAGTCCGCAGCCGTCTACCTTGATGTAATCAAAGTTCCACCCCTGGAAGTACAGAGCCAGATCCTGCGCTAGATGGTCGTAGAGTCCCACCTCGCGCTCGGCCATTGTGCCCGTCGGCAACAGCGTGTCGGGCGCGGGGTAACCCTGCGAACAAGCATTGCGCCCTATATCCGTGTAGATGCCGGCCTTGAGCCCGAGGGCGTGCAGCCGATCGACCAGCGGCCTGAAGCTGGTCTGGTCGGGAGCCGGCCCCGCGGCGCTGGGAAAAATGCTGGTCCGCACGACCATGCGCCCGTCGGGCTGATGGCGCTTCTGCCACCAGCCATCGTCGATGTTGATGTAGCGGTATCCCAGATCGCGCAGACCGAAGTCGACGAGAGCCTGCGCCGAACCAAGCAGCTTCGCCTCGTCGATTTGGGTATGAAACGCATTCCAGCTGTTCCAACCCATCGGCGGAAGCGCCGCATCGCCGAAGGACTGTTGCATCCACTGGCCATTCGGCTTCAGCGGATCCGGTGTGCCGCTTGCAGCCATCGCCGGCGGGCCACCGTTCAGTACGGTGAGTACGCCCATGCAGGCGAGCACGCGATACCACTTCTTCATTTTCATATTCAATTTCATACTTATATTCGCACTCCAGACTGCGGCGCTCAGGCCGTCTTGCAATGCGCGTCGATATAAGCCTGGTGGGTCGGCATGCTTCGAGCCGTGCTCTCCAAGGTGCGGCGCAGCTGGTCCAGATAGCCCGTGCCGCTGAAGTTTCGGTAGTCAAGCAGCGGGTCGTTGCGCTCGGGCCAGTTCATCTGGCCGATGTGCACCGCGAGCCAGCTGTTGGGTCCGAAGATGTCGAGCTCGCTGGGCAAAATGCGACCGTAGCGGCGAAAGTGATCGATCTTGTGTTGAAGCGTGTCGGGGACCGACATGTTTGCGCAGTAGCGCCACATCTCACTGTCATCGCGGGACGTCAGGTGGTAGTGCAGGATAATGAAGTCGCGTATGCGCTCGACTTCGGAGAGCGCCACGCGGTTGAACTCCTGCGTGACGAGAGGATCGAAATCCTTGTCGGGGAAGTAGGCCAACAGCTTCGAAATCCCTGCCTGAATCAGGTGTATCGAGGTGGATTCCAGCGGTTCGAGAAAGCCGCTCGACAGGCCAATGGCGATCACGTTCTTTTTCCAGTGCGACTTGCGGCAACCGGCCGTAAACCGGATTGGCCGCGGGTCCGCCAGCGCCTTGCCGTCGAGATTGCGCAGAAGGATCGCCGTCGCCTCGTCATCGCCCATGAAGTTAGAGGAAAACACATGGCCGTTGCCGGTCCGATGCTGCAACGGAATGCGCCACTGCCAACCCGCGGCGTGCGCGGTGGAGCGCGTATAGGGTGTGAGGTCAGCGTTTTCGCAAGGTACCGCCAGAGCACGATTGCATGGCAACCAGTGCGACCAGTCCTCGAACCCCGTCTTCACAATCGCTCGATGAATCCGCTGGCGGGGTGCTGGTCGACCGCCCGGACCTTGCCCTCGATGCGTTTCACGCCCCGCCCCTCGGAGAACTCGCGCAAGAATCGGGCATAGAGGGACGCGTCGAAATGATAGGCGTAGAGGAACGTCGAGAGGACGCTGCGCGGATCCTGCGTTGGATGGTCGAAGCGCCCCAGTTTGGCCGCCGCCCACGCCATGCAGTACTCATCGAGACTGACGGCTTTCCCTTGCCCGTGCGCGCGCTGCCAGTGGTGTTGTATCTGCACCAGATCGAACGGCCGGCCGTAGCTGCCGAACGGATGAAAGTAACGGTGTCCGACCTTGCCCCAGTTGACGAACTGAATTCCGAGCTTGAATGTGCCCTTGGTGCGACGGACGAAATCGTTCTCGTCCAGGCCCAGCATGTCGTTGAACAGCTTGATCGGCGGGATGGTGGCCTCGCCTACGCCGACAATGCCGATCTCGTCCGATTCGACCACGGTGATGGCGCAATCGCGGTCGATGGAGCGGCTCAGCGCCGCCGCGGTCATCCAGCCGGCCGAACCACCGCCCAGGATGACGATTCGGCGAATCTTGCGACTATCGCCCGACACGGGCTGCCTCGAACGTTAAAT
>Ga0302315_10003617_pt1 | contig 13862 bp, 11 predicted proteins | sample III_Palsa_N3_1_FD_200532 | JGI IMG/M metagenome (GOLD analysis project Ga0302315, IMG submission 200532) | Peat permafrost microbial communities from Stordalen Mire near Abisko, Sweden - III_Palsa_N3_1 | ecosystem: Environmental > Terrestrial > Soil > Palsa > Peat permafrost | place: Sweden... | reverse complement strand
ATAATTTTTCAATGATGAAGTGCTTAAATAATTCGCATCAACAATCTCCTGCAACTTCAATTTTCTGATCAGTGGTATCTTATTCAAAATAAAGCCGGAAAAGTTTTGCTCAAAATGCCCTTCGATATATTCTTTATAAGTGCTGAAATTATAATAATTGAGTAGTAAAAAACTGTTTATGCCGCTTTTATAAAACAATACCTGGTTACCTAAAAATTGCTTGTAGTCTACATAATAAAGGTTGTTGTTATTTAAAAATTTACCCGCCCCAACATAAAACGAGCTTTGACCTAATACACCTGCGTTTATGCCTGACTTGGATACATCGGCAGATACCAGATCATAATTCACATCCGAACCTAATATGCCTTTTATGCCTGTGGTATAATTTACGCCGATGGTTGGATAGGGCGACGGCAAATAGCGCCTGCCTGTAGGGAAAGTCTCATACTTATCACTAAAATCATATGATGTACGAAATGTGATCTTGAACGATTGATTTTCAGAAAATAGCGGTACATCTTCGTTAGGTGAAAACGGGTTATTTGAAGTATAAGTTTTGTTGCCCGGATTGAAAAAACTATAAGATGTGCTATTAGGCAGCCAGGTTCTGTCGGCCCATTCCGCGCTGGCGCTAGCGAGCCAGCCGCCGGTTATCCGCTTATCAGCCGATACGGACACATATCGCTTTTGATAAAGCTTCTCATAGTTTTCTTTCTCAAATAAGCTGTAAAATGTGTTAACTAATGGCGAAATAGGGTCATCGCCGTTCAGATCGACCACTTCTGAACCTGCCTTAAACCCAAGCGTGAATGAAGATACCGGTAACACAGCATATATACTTCCGGTAAATTTTTGATCGGAAAAACCATATCCGGCTTTAGCACCAAGCACCAGGTAGCGGTTATTTAATGTGTCGATCCGTTTGGAAAATGATCCGCCATAATTAATGTCAAAACCCTGTACGGTATTAAATTTAACGGCTGTAAGCAGCGGATCGAGATTCAGATACTCATGCTTGTACCTGTCGCGATAATGATAACCACTTAAAAGCGCAGTGGTGTTAAATTTATTATTCACCTTGTCGAGCGAATCGAGGTAAGGTTTGGATTCGCGTTTCCGGGCCAATACAGCTTTATTTTTATAATCTGTTTTTTCTTCGTCGGTCAGCGGCACCGGCCGCTCGTTCTCCCAAAACACAGAATCCTTTTTATTGGTATCCTTTGTAATGCGCAATACTTCGTTAAATTCGTTTTTGGTGAAAACAGGATTAATATCGTAATTCTTATAAACAGAGATATAATACCCACCAAACTTAAAGCTGAAGATTCCGCCCACAAATTCAAATTTGATTGAAGATGGCATCCATGCCGTTTTACCTACCGGAAAAAATTGCTCGCTGAAACGCAGTGTGTCCACAAAATTGATGTTTTGCGCCTTAGTTATAAATAAATTCAGGCCGTAAATACGCCAACTATCTTCTAGAATGTAAATATCCCCCTGGAAACAGGCATCATAGCCCCGTTTGGGTATAGCCCTGATCTTGTCAATTGTTTCGCCATTTTCAACTGTTTTACCAACCAGTTTATACTTGTAATAAAACAGTGCATTATCAGCTATTGGAGATATTACAGGCCTATTGCTCAATCCTTCCAATATCTGAATATTTTTGTAAAAATTGATCTCCATGTCCGATGCCCGGTTATAGCTGAATGCCCGGTTGCTACCCGATACTTTGGAGGAGATCATTTCCTCATGCACCCTATCCGGCTGTTCGAAACTGTATTTAGATTGTGATTCCGACAGGTAGATAATACCCCGCCGGTTTGAATCAAGCCCGGCTTCACTTGTTGCTTTCTGAATATCAATACCTATGAATTTTTTCGGTGCAGCTAATAGTTTTTGCACACCTTTTATATAAACATCACAGTTATAAGCTTTAACTTCTTCCAAATGCTGTTTACGTTTTTTAATGGCTTTACGGATGATGGCATAAGCCGGGTTCTCGCCCGTAGCGCTGATCGCAACATCAGTCAGCTGGTAACTTTCAGTTTGTAAAACAATATTGACCTGCTTATCGGCAGTAAGCTGCACTACTCGATTTTCCTGTTTGTATCCAACAGAACCGTACCTTACCTCATAAGTTCCTGGTTTTAATTGGAGCGTATATTCGCCATCGCTGTTTGCTGATGTACCAATTGTGGTGTTTTTAACGTAGACACTGCTGAATGGGATTGGCTTGTTATGCGCATCGGTTATTTTGCCGCTTAGGGTCACTTGCTGGCAAAATGCACTAAACCCAGATAAGGTAAACAGAAATAAGGTTAGGATAAGTTTCATTTAGTGGTGTTTCCACTAAGATGAAACTTATTTGTGTTATCTCTAATATGGGTTCTGTTAATTATTGTTAAAGTAATTGAAGATAAAAGCAAACTGTCCGCGTCATGAAACTTCAGATAACAGAGCAGCTTTTACACCCGGATGAGAAATTAGTAAATACGACTAAGGTTCTGATCAAAAATGAAACCATAGGAGAATCGAACCCTTTAGAAATTCAAGTTAAATTCGGCTGTCTCATAAGCAACATGGAGGCCCTGAGAATCGCACATATACGAAAACGTTCTCCACCACCTATCCGAATAAATTAAAGAAAAAGAGGCTGTTCCCATATTTATGAGACAGCCTCTTGAAACAGGTGTTGATAATGATTAGTTAGTTAGCAATTAGAAAAGGATAGACATCAACTTCATCATCGCCATATCCACTATATGTAGTCGAAGGACCGTCGACAATAATGCCATCAACCCTGCCCTCTGAATAATCAGCCGAATATGCTGCTCCATCACCATAATAATTAACATCGTAAAAATCAGCCTGACATGCAATACCATCTTTGTTGGAGAAATTCATACCATACTGTCCATCAGGAAGCTGGCCTAATAAGCAAACATTATCTGTAAACATAGATGCATCTGTAGTAACTGTTAAATAGCCAATTTGAATGGTATAATCATAACCAAAACTGTTGTCGGTAACAACCAAATAAATATTTTCCAGATCTTGGGATGACATTTTTTTCTGGACTTCAGGATATAACGTTGAAATTCCCGGCAAGAATAAAGATTTTAGCTTTGGCTGATTTATAGCTTTTGGATGATATAATTTTGAAATCCCCGGAAAGTTTGGGCGCATCACTTTTCCGATTTATAATTAATATTTACGACTAGCTTATTCAGAAATAGTAGTTTATATTTAAAAACAGTTAATTAATGGAACACTAGTACAGAATACGGTACACAATTACATAATTAATATTGTAACAATCTGAAAATAAGGCAAAAATGATCATAGGTTCGAGTCCTGCTCAGGCATAATCGCTAGACGTTAGGAGTTTCCGGCAGCGGAGGCTGCATACATTGCCTTGGTTAGGCATCATTTTTCGGCCAATAGAGACGGATGTAAATCATTGTCGCCTATATTAGTGTAATAAACAAAAGCAAAGGACTATTGAACGCTATGAACGCCAAAATTCTAAATCTGTTTAAGATCAAAGTGCTATCAGAAGTTTGCAAAACGAACAGTTACCGCGCTGCATCCAAAAATCTTTATATTACTCCTTCAGCAGTCAGTAAAATCATTAAGAGTCTTGAGATTGAATGGAACATTCAATTGGTTCAGTCAACAGGAAATAGCATTAAAGTTACTGCACAGGCGGAGCAATTGGCCAATCTTGCAGCTAATCTCCTGCAAGCAAACAATGAATTTGCTGATCAGCTATCCCTTTTAAATGAACGCAATAGTACAGCAGTTTTACAAATAGGTTCAGGAGGTTCGCACTCTAAAGTCATTATGAACAAGTTACTGGAATTTTTTGAACGCTCATTTCCCAAATTGGAATATGATGTGGTAACCAACAACTCAGCTGAAATATTGAATTTTGTTGAGAAAGGCGAACTGGATTGCGGCATCGTTTCTGGAATGGTACCTGATCATGTGGACAAGGATTTGATTTATAATGACAATATTTCCTTATACGCTCATTATAAACATCCACTCGCGTCTGCTATCATATCATTAAAGGATATTAAATACATGATTTGCCTGCGAGAAAAGGGCTCTTCAACAAGACTTTATGTGGAACAATTTCTGGCCGAACACCATATTCAGTTTCAAAATACCAAACAAACAGGAAAAAATGATGAATTAACAGACCACCTGTGCAAAACACAGGATGCTTTACAGTTTATATCAGATTTTTATTACCGGAACAGCAACTGGAACAAGGAATATGTGAAGATCCAATGCAGCGAAGTTCTTATCCCTATTTCGGTTTATTTCATTAGCCGCAAGAACTTCCCTTTCACCAAGCTACAAAAACATATGCGGAGCAGGGCTTTCTAGGAGGAAATTTTGGCACCCTAAGCAACTTTTTTTCGTTTTGTCCGCTACAGCTTAAGGTTTACGTTTGCCATATGGATAGCGTGAACACTCAACATATCAAACCTGATCCTTTTGCATCGCTGCGTTTCAAAGATTTTCGTTCATACATTGCTATGAACTTCTTTTTTACGTTCGCCTACCAAATGCAAACCATTGTTGTCGGTTTTTACATTTACCAAATAACCAAAAGCGTTTTCGCACTAGGCATGCTTGGCCTTAGCGAAGCCATTCCCGCAGTAGGCATCGCTTTATATGGGGGGTACATAGCCGATAAATCCGAAAAAAGAAAGATGCTTTTGTGGATCTATACTGGTGTATTTTTATCATCGGCCGTGATGTATATGGTTACAATTAAAAGCATGAGCCCTTTTCTGAATGCCGACAGGATAGTACCGATCATAGACTGCATGATATTTTGCAATGGCGTGGCACGTGCATTTTTTGGCCCGGCAACTTTTACCGTTTACGCTCATAGTATCCCAAAAAAACTATATCCCAACGGCAGTACCTGGACTACATCGACTAAGCGATTAGCCTATATACTAGGCCCGGCAACCGGTGGCTTAATTTATGGGTTTGCCGGTATAACAGCCGCATTTTACATGATACTATTTTTTATAGTAGTAGCGCTGTTACTGGTTTATTTTATGAAGGAATACCCGGCAGTATTTAAACCAAAGGAAAATATATGGTTTAGCCTTCGCGAAGGTATAAGCTTTGTTTTTAGAACTAAAATGATGCTGGGCGCAATGAGCCTCGATCTGTTTTCGGTATTTTTTGGTGGCGTGGTAGCTTTATTACCGGCCTTTGCTGATACCATATTAAAAGTTGGTGCCGAAGGACTGGGTATCATGCGTGCAATATTCTCTATAGGATCAGTAGTAACGATGTTAGTGATGTCAAGATATTCGCCAATGAACAGGCCTTGGCGTAATTTATTGATAGCTGTTACCGGTTTTGGGTTGTCCATTATTGGCTTTGGCCTTTCACGGAATTTTTACCTTACTTTAATCTTCCTGTTTATTCAGGGCGCATTCGATAGCGTAAGCGTTATTATCCGTAGTAGTATTATGCAGCTGCTTACTCCCGACCAAATGAGGGGCAGGGTATCAGCGGTAAGTTCTATGTTTATTGGTTCATCAAATGAACTAGGCGATTTCGAATCAGGTACGGCAGCAAGTATTTTAGGCCTGATCCCATCTGTAATTTTTGGGGGATGCGTTACACTGACGGTGGTAACCATTACCTATTTTAAAACTAAAAGCTTGTTACCGCTTTCGCTGGAAGATATTAACCGTGGACCTAATAGCGCGTGATAACATTGAAATTGTATTATCTGTGTTACATTACTATGAAAATATTTTTTTTAAAACCTTTAATACATATAATTGTCAAATCAACGTTAACTTAATGTTAACGAATTTAAAAAGCAATGACTTTCTATCCCCCTAAATTGCTGTTCTTCATGTTTGCGGTGTTTATGATACTGCTACGGCCATTTCTTACCTATGAAATGACTATGCCGGGCAAGATAAATGAACCCGAAGCGGTTACAAACCTGTTCCAGCGATTGATCAAAAAAAAGGATAACCACACCGAAGATTTCATAGAAGCGAATGACCTTTACCAGGTAACTGACGTCGAACTTATATTGCCCTTACTTTTCGTGATTTTCCTGCGTCGCAAAGCTTCATGGTTATTCTCTGTTTTATCAGGTATCGATCTCCGCAGGCAACCCGGTACGGTATTCCAGGTCATCCCTTGCAATAATCTTTACCAGCGAATATCCCGCCTACAGATTTGATCAGTTTGTTTGTAGTAGCCTCATCTTACCAATAAGTATCCGGGCAACTACATTTAATTCAACTTGCACCAAGTTGCAACAAACAGATTATTTATTTAAACGTTTTTAAAAAATGAAAACCACACAATGGATCGGCATGCTTTGCCTGATCTCTCTTTTGTCTGTTTTTTCTGGAGCTTTAGCCCAGGACAAACTAAATAATAATACTCAAAATGTATTAGCTGCTTTTAAAGCAAGGTACCCTCAGGCTCAGGTAAAAGGCTGTAAGCAAAATAAAACTGGCTATGATGTAAAATTCATATTAAATAATAAGAAATACAGGGCTATGTTTGACCAGCAGGCCCATTGGTCTGAAACTGTTTCTAATGTTAGCTGGCAATGGCATTTACCAAGCGCTGTAAAAGCTGGCCTGAAAAAAAGCCCGCATGCCTCATGGCATCCATATGACGTAAACTTTGTTGAAAGTCCATCCGGGCCATATTACCGCGTTATGGTTGATAACACTAATCACCCGGTAGATTTTGCACACCAGGTAGTAGCAACTCAAGACTGGGAAATTGACGTGAACACTGATGGTAAAGTAATAAATGAAAAGTACATTAACTGATTTATTCTTTAATTTCTAATCAGATGAAAACGTTTGTGTATTACCTTTCTTTTTGCGCTATCGCGTTAGGTATGATTTTGCTCCGCCCTTATTGCGCCAACCTAAACATTGGCCACATGCCTGGCCAGCCTTACCATACTTTTAACGCGATACAAAGAGTAATCAAAAAACAAGACTCTCATGAAGATGCCATCGAGGTTACAGAGATCAGGCAGTCCGCCCCGATCAAAGTGGTACTGCCACCTGTTATCCATCCTTATGATTTCTTGTTAACCGGCAGTATAGCCATATCTTCCGCTGTAAATCATTCTGACCGCTTGTCGCGTCTATCTGCTTACAACACCTACTTCCAGGTCACCTCCCGACTCAGAATATAAAAAACACTTCCTTACTGAAACATAACTACTTAAGCGTAATGCGCTTAACTGGCTTTCTATTGCCCTTTGTACGGGGAAACTTATTCTTATTTATTTTTTAATCCTGTTCAATAACAGCTTTTAATGAAATCTTTAACATCTAAAAAAATAGTGCGCTTCGCTATTTTTTGTGCCCTGGCTTTGCCTTGTAAGCAGCTTAAAGCACAAGTGAGCGGCACTTATTCACTGCCCGATCTGGTTAATGCGGCCAAGGGCCATTTGCCTTTGCTTTTTCAAAAGCAGGCACTGGTAAAAAGTGCCAACGCGGGCATTACCGATGCACGTAATTCATTTTTGCCCCAGGTTACGGCGGGCGACGAAGTTTCTGTGGCCTCAACCAATGACGTTGAAGGGGAGTTTCTGCCTGTAAACGGCATCATCCACCCCATATCCAGCAGTATAAGGGCCACTAATAATTATTCTGCTCAGTCTGGTAACCTGGCTTCCCTTTACGCCCAGTATGACCTGGTTAATTTTGGTTTACGAGGAGCAAAGGTGAATAACGCCATTGCTTACGCCGACCTGCAACAGGCCGACCTCGATAAAACGTTATATGTGGTCAAACTCCAGATAGGTAAGCTGTATTTTAATATACTTAAAAACCGCTACCTGTTGGATATTGATCAGCAAAATGTCAACCGCTATCAGTCTATCTATAACATCATCAAGGCGCTTACCGGCACAGGCATTAAGGCTGGGGTAGATTCATCGCTGGCAAGGGCTGAGCTTTCAAAAACGAAGGTAAGCTATAACCAACGACTGGGAACCATCGGCCAGATGCAGCAACAGTTAAGCTTTTTAACGGGTATACCGGCAGGGCAAATAAACCTTGATACAGCCGCAAATAAAAGTATCCCGGCTACGGCGCTCTACGCGAAAGCGGATACATTGGGAAACCCCTTAATCGCTTATTATAAAAGGGAACAAGGCCTGTTCGTATCTAACGAAACCCTCGTTAAAAAAAGCTATCTGCCAAAGGTAGTTCTGGGTATGGGTACATGGGGACGGGGATCAAGCATCCTGTATAACGACAACTATACTGCACTTAACAATGGCTTGGGCTTGCAGCGGTTTAATTATATAGCCGGGGTTGGCATTACTTATGATTTGATAAGCCCTTTCCATCGCAGGGATAAACTGGCGGTTTCGCGTTATCAGACGGAAGCGGCTGATGATGACTTGTTGGAGCAAAAACTGGTACTTGATAATTCTACCGCGCAGGCGGACGTAGCGATAGCTACTGACAATAAAAACCTGCTGGAATTACCTTTGCAGGTACACGCTGCTACAGATGCTTACGAACAGAAAGTAGCGCAGTACAAAGCCGGGGTTATTAACCTGATCGATTTGCTCAACGCCTCATTTGTGCTTTATACTTCACAGACCAATTATGTGGAAACTGTGAACGACTGGTATAACGCCAACCTGGATAAAGCGGCTTCAACTGGCAATCTTGATTTTTTCATTCAAACAATTAAAAAGTAAAAAAATGGTAAAAGCAGCTTTAAAAAGGCCAATAACAGTTGTGGTGCTGTTTCTCGGTCTGTTACTGTTTTCAGTAATGGCGCTGAACAGTATACCCATTGATATTTTCCCGCAACTTAACTCACCTACCGTATATGTGATTCAGCAATACGGCGGAATGAGCGCGCGGCAGATGGAGGGATTCTTTTCTACGAAGATGCAGGAGCATTTTCTTTATGTAGACGGTGTAAAGAATATCGAGTGTAAGAATATACAAGGATTATCGCTGATCAAAATTTCTTTTTATGAAGGGACGGATATGGCGGAAGCATCATCGGAAATTGCTATCCAGGTAAACCGCTGTCTGGCCTTTTCGCCCCCCGGCACTTTGCCTCCGGAAGTAGTGCGTTTCGATGCATCTTCCCTGCCCGTTGGCGAACTTGTTTTCAGCAGTAAAACACATTCGCTTAATGACGTATTTGACATGGCGGGAACCTTGGTGCGCCCATTATTTGGCAAAATACCGGGTCTTTCCGCGCCGCCACCATTTGGTTCCAACTCCCGTACGGTAATTCTTAAGGTCGATCCGGACAAGTTACATGAGTACAACGTATCACCTGAACAGGTGGTAGCCGCGCTCTCAAAAAACAATGCCATGACCCCATCGGGGAATGTTCGTATCGACAGCATGATGTATGTCTCCACGGTCAATTCACAGGAAAAGAACTTAGCTGATTTTGGCGATATCCCGATCGTTAGCAATGGTGTCAATACCATCTACGTAAAAGATGTAGCTAAAGTAGAAATCGGCTCTGACATTGTGATGGATTATGCCTTGGTTAACGGTAAGCGCTCGGTTTATTTCCCTATTGTGAAAACGGCAAGTGCATCAACTTGGGCTGTTGTACAAAACCTGCGGAAAGAACTGCCCGAAATGCAAAGTTTGCTACCTGCGGATGTTCATTTAAGCTACGAGTTTGATCAAAGCGTATTTGTAATGAACTCTGCCAAAAGCTTAATGACCGAAGGTATTTTAGGAGCCATATTAACAGGGTTAATGGTGCTGCTCTTTTTGCGCGACTGGCGCAGCAGCCTTGTGGTAGTGATCACTATTCCTGTAGCTATATTAAGCGCAGTTTTTTGCCTTAAACTCGCCGGGCAAACCATCAACATCATGACGTTGAGCGGCTTGGCATTGGCTATCGGTATCCTTGTCGACCAGGCAACGGTGACCATTGAAAACATACACCAGCACCTGGAAATGGGCAAAAATAAAAAGCGAGCCATACAGGATGCCTGTACTGAAATATCTTTTCCGCTATTGCTCATCCTGCTTTGTATCCTGGCCGTTTTCGCGCCATCTTTTGTGATGTCGGGTGTGCCAAAGGCCATGTTTTTACCGCTATCACTTTCTATAGCTTTTGCCATGATCGTGTCCTATATCGCTGCTCAAACACTGGTTCCAATCATTTCAAACTGGTTGCTGAAAGCCGAAATGTTTCAATACAAACATGAGGGATTTCATGCGCATGCAGGCTTAGCACTTGACGAACCGGAAGATGAACAGGTAAGGGCGCATACCGCTCAGGATGCAAAACATGGCGAGAAAAACGATTTCTTCCAAAGGTTAAAAATTGGCTTGCTAAACCTGCTGAACAGTTGGATGCCCCGTCGTAAACTGATTGTAAGCGCATATCTTGTTGGCATCCTTGCGGTAGCCGTTATATTCTTCATCGTTATAGGGAAGGATATGCTTCCAAAATCCAATGCCGGGCAACTTCAGCTACGAGTGCGCGAACCCGATGGCACGCGGCTTGAAATAACCGAAAGGGCAGTAAAGAATATATTGACGACTATCGACAGCACCGTAAATCATCAGGTGGAAATTACCTCCGCTTTTGTTGGTCCTGTATCTCCAAATTATGGGCACAGCAATCTGTATATATTCAATAGTGCAAGCCACGAAGGGGTTATACAGGTAGAGCTTAAAAGCAGCTTTAGCGGCAATATGGATGAACTGAAGGATAAGCTGCGTGCAGCCATTCATCGCCAATATCCTCAAATCAGGTTATCATTTGAACCTATAGAACTGACTGAAAAATTAATGTCGCAGGGGTCAGCTACACCAATTGAAGTGCGGGTTGCTGGTAATAACCTTGACGAGATCGAGAGTTACTCAAACAGTTTGGTAAATAAGCTGAAAGGTGTGCCTTATTTAAGAGATGTAGGAATTGCCGAGCCGCTTAATATCCCAACCATCAGCATTCATATTGATCGTCAGAGGCTGGCGGCATTAGGGTTAAGTATTGACAATGTTTCAAAAAGCATTTCAGATGCCACAGCATCCAGCCGTTACACCATGAAAAACCTGTGGCTGGATGAAAAAAAGGAATATACATACAGCGCGCAGGTACAGGTTCCGGAGTATGTGATGAACAGCCTACAGGCGGTGGAATCTATTCCGCTGGTTGCCGGGCAGATGAGACCCATACTATCGGATGTTGCCAGTGTAACAGTCGACAGGCAGCCGGGAGAATATGATCGCTCCGGCCCGCGTCGCTTCCTTACCATCAACGCCAATATATATAAAAAGGATTTGGGTACAGCTACCGGCGCAGTGCAGAAAGCAATTGATGAGCTGGGGACACCGCCAAAAGGAATGGTTGTCGAAATCAAAGGGATGTCAGCCTTATTGACGGAGACTTTCAGCTCACTGCAAACCGGTTTAGTTGCGGCGGTTATTGTAATGCTGCTGCTGCTAACGGCTAATTATCAGTCGTTAGGGTTGGCTGTCACCATTTTATCAACTATTCCGGCGGTATTGATGGGTTCATTAGGTTTTCTTCTATTAACCGGATCTACATTAAACCTGCAATCTTATATGGGCATCATTATGTCGGTAGGTGTGTCGGTAGCTAATGCGATATTGATTGTTACCAATGCAGAAAGCCTGCGTTTGGAGTACAGAGATCCATTTAAGGCGGCTACCGTAGCGGCAAGCGTAAGGCTTCGCCCGATCCTGATGACCAGCTTGGCTATGATTGCGGGCATGATCCCGATGGCCTCAGGTTTGGGTGAATCAGGTGATCAATCGGCACCGCTGGGCCGTGCCGTAATCGGTGGTTTGATCGCTTCCACCGTAGCCGCTCTTTTTATTGTTCCGCTGGTTTATGGTTGGATTCAGCAAAAAGCATCTTACAAGGATGTATCGCTGTTGGCTGACCCTGAAGAAGAATTGAACCCGGAACCAGAACTTGAATTAATATCCTAAAAAATAGAAAAAAATGAAATTCAGACATTTAATACCCTTAATCGGGATAGTAACAACAATTTATAGCTGTTCGCAAAACCAGGCAGCTGAAAGACACGTCTATGCGGAAAGCGCAGTAAATTATCCGCTCGTGACGGCGAACCGGGCTGATATGAAACAAACCATCAGTTTACCCGCCCAGCTAGCCGCCTATGAACAGGTGAGCATATTTCCAAAAGTGAATGGCTACGTAAAGGATGTATTGGTGGATATCGGAAGCCATGTTCACCAGGGACAGGTGTTAATGACGCTGGAAGCGCCGGAAGTATTACAGGAATCTCTGCAAGCTAAGGAGAAATTCATGCGTTCGAAATCCGATTACAATATCGATAAAGAAAATTACCTCCGGCTTAAGGTGGCATCAAAAACAGCGGGCGCTATATCACCTATGGATTTAGCTACCGCAAGGGCCAAAATGGTATCCGATAGCTCGCTAAGCAATGCTGAAAAAGCAAACTGGCAGGCCGAACAAAGCATGATGGATTACCTGACTGTTAAAGCACCTTTTGACGGTGTGATCACCCAGCGTAACACGCATCCCGGTGATTTGGTTAGCGCTGAAGCAAAAGACAGTGCGCCCATGCTGGAATTAAAACAGATTGAGCACTTGCGTTTGGAGGTAGATGTACCTGAAAGCATTGCTGCAGGATTAAAGCTTAACGATGAAGTGAGTTTTTACCTGAGTGCTTTCCCCGGGCAAAAGATGACCGCGAAGATTGCCCGGAAAGCGGATGATGTTAATATACAATACCGTACAGAAAGGGTAGAGATGGATGTATGGAACAAAAACGAGTCGCTATCGCCGGGTATGTACGCTGATGTAATGATACAAGCCGACGGTAACCCCAACGCGCTCATCGTACCTAAATCGGCCGTGGTTACTTCAACCGACAAAAAATATGTGGTAGTAGTACGTAACGGCAGGGCGGTAAAGATCAATGTTACTACTGGTATAGAAAATAATAACAAGATAGAGGTATCAGGCGATTTACAGCCTGACGAAAAAGTGATCGCGACTGCTAACGACGAAATAGTAGATGGTTCAAAAATTAATTAACAATAAAATAAATAAGATGAAAAAGTTCACATTAAAAGTAATCCTGCTGGCGTTATTGGTTCATACTGCCTGCGCCCAGGCAAAAAGCAAACATGAGTTACCCGAAGTAATATCGGGGGCGTTTTTTAAAAGTCATCCTGATGCGCAGGTGAAACAATGGAATTTTACCAATAATATTTATGATGTAAAATACCGCAGCAAGAACAAAGATCACATAGCTTATTTTTCGCACGATGGTAAATGGCTGAAAAATGAAACCAATTTTACCTTTACTTATTCTTTACCGTCGCAGGTGAAGGGCGGATTGCGGGCAACTGGCTTTGCTTCCTATTACTTTGAAAAAATTAAGGAGGTTGATTCTGTAGGTAACCATTATTTTGTTTTTTTGGCAGATAGCTACCCTCCCAATCCTGATATAGATCATGCTTTTTTTAAACAGTATGATCTGTATTTTTCTCCTGCGGGAAAGCTGCTTAAAAAGAATCAGCTACCTATTGATTAATGTAATAATTGCCGCTGTATTTGCCTTAATTCCATAAGGTATTTACAGCGGTTTTATTCAGGTTTTAAGCCAGCAAAATCAAAAATTATGGTGACTAAAAAAACATTTTATGCTATTAAGGCAATGCTATTTTTACCAAGGCGTCAAGGCCGCCCGGCGTACAGTGCAGAAATTTCCAGCGCAGAAAATATACCGAAACACTTTTTGGAGCAAATATTAACGAAGTTAAGCCATGCAGGTATTTTATATGTTATAAAGGGCC
>Ga0302315_10003613_pt1 | contig 13877 bp, 14 predicted proteins | sample III_Palsa_N3_1_FD_200532 | JGI IMG/M metagenome (GOLD analysis project Ga0302315, IMG submission 200532) | Peat permafrost microbial communities from Stordalen Mire near Abisko, Sweden - III_Palsa_N3_1 | ecosystem: Environmental > Terrestrial > Soil > Palsa > Peat permafrost | place: Sweden... | reverse complement strand
GAAAAACGCCTGGCCGGCGCCGAGACCAATGTCGCGATCGGTCTCGCCCGGCTGGACTTGAAAGTCGGTTGGGTCAGCCGCTTGGGCGCCGATTCGTTCGGTGCTTTTATTCGCGCCAGTGTGATGCAGGAACAAGTCGATTGCAGTCACGTCACGAGCGACGCGTTGCATACTACCGGCATGATGTTAAAGACCCGGGCGCAAGATGGCCGGGATCCGGAAATTGAATATTTCAGGCGCGGTTCCGCGGCCAGCCATTTATCGCCAGCCGATTTTGACGAAGCGTATTTCGGCTCGGCGCGTCATTTGCACGCCACCGGCATTGCGCCGGCCTTATCGGCCAGTGCCTTGGCATTTGCCACCCACGCCTTGGAGTGGATGCGTGACCAGGGCAAGACAATTTCGTTCGACCCCAACCTGCGTCCCACGTTATGGTCGTCGGAACGTGTCATGCGCGAACAGATCAACCGCCTGGCCGGCTATGCCAATTGGGTGCTGCCGGGACTGAATGAAGGTCGCATCTTGACGGGTTACACCAGCCCCGGCGATATCGCGGCATTTTACCTGGAGCGTGGCGCACAACTGGTGGTGGTCAAATGCGGCGCCGAGGGCGCCTACTACCGCACCGCCGAAACCGAGGGCAGCATGCCGGCTATTCCCGTGGCGCAAGTGGTCGATACCGTGGGTGCCGGCGATGGTTTTGCGGTGGGTGTGGTCAGCGCTTTGCTGGAAGGACTTGCGCTTGAAGCCGCTGTGGCCCGCGGTAATTTGATCGGGGCGCAAGCAGTGCAGGTGCTTGGGGATATGGAAGGGTTGCCGACGCGGCAGCGGTTGGTGGAGTTGAGTCGGTCTGCACTCGTTGTGGCGGTTCGATAGCGGGCGGCGTAACGCGCCGGGCCGACTGTTATTCGATCCGGTCTGGCAGGCTGTAGAAATGCTCGGCGTCATAAATGGTTATTCCGTCAGACATGTCGAGAGTCTCACGTGTGCTCATACTATGCCCAGGCAGCAAGTCAACCACCTGTAGTCGAGAGGCTAGACCGTGCAAGTCTTCCGCGCTTTGGGCTAACTGGTTCGCACGCGTCTGTAAAAAGCGACGCAGTGCCTCCCTTTGTAAGGACTGCACCGAGCGCGATTCTTCGGAAAATTTCTTCTCCAGAAGAAACTCGTTGCATTGAGCTTTTATGAGGTTGTCAAACAATGCGACTTTTCGAGCAGCTTCGGTTATCGCCGATTCTATGCAAAAAGAGTCGATATAATTGTAAGTCACGGCGACGCTGGTTTCGATATTGGTAACGAAATGCCACCAGCTATGCGGGATATAAACAAGGTCGCCCGGTTTTTGGTCAAACAGGACATGCCGAGTTCGAGGTAAATTTTCTATAACCCGAGTGTGAAACTTCGACGCGTCCGACTGCTTTAATAACCCGCTCTCCTGCATATCCTCGGGGGAAACCATAACCCAGCGTTTCTGGCCCCTCAAAACAAGCATCCACGCGTGGCTTCGCCAGACATCGATGTGCATGGGAGTGGACGAACCCTTAGGGCCAATAAAGATCGCCTTGAACATATCTCTGGTAGAGTCCGTGTGCCTTAGAAAATCCACTTCGAAGTGAGGCAGGCTCGGCAAGTGATCGAATAACGCACGATCAAGCTTCGAAATCGTCCAGTCCCGGAGATAGCCGGCGGACAACGGTTCTTTTTTCACTCTCCTTATATATTCACTCAATGACAAGGTTTTGTTTCCGGCATCGCCTCCGGTAACCTGAACGCGCGTGTTTCCGTAATAACGCTCGAAAAAATCCAGCGACCATTCCTGAAGAGCTCGGGAATTGTCCGCCAAACCACGCATCATTACCGGAATCCCTCGGACGACGTATCGTTCTTGAAACTCCCGAGGCGACAGGTTATCCCGAATTTCGATTGATTCTCGCATGGCTAAAATCTCGCTATCCTCTGATTAATTGGTTATCTTTTTACAGCGACCGTGAGGCCCTCTGCTGTCGGAAGAATCGTCGTACAAAACTGAGGCGATCGTCCTAACACATAATTAAACGTACGAATCGCCTGTACATCCCTCACAATTTCGTCTGGTGGTGCGGTGTCGAGAATATGGCCCCAGGCAAAGGTGTTATCTGCGACAAGCACCCCTCCAGGGATCAGATTGCGAGCGGCCCACTTCAGGTAGAACGGATAAGATGACTTGTTAGCGTCTATAAAAACAAAATCAAAAGGGCCCAAGGGTTCGATGTCGTGTAAGACATCTTCCGCAGAACCGATGAGTTGATCAACCTTTTCCGCAATGCCCAGTTCAACAAAGTTTTGCTTGGCGAGTTCGCCGAATCGGGGATCTTTTTCTATAGTAATCAACTTGCCGTCGGGACCCAAGCCACGCGCAATAAAGTATGAGGAAAAACCAAAGAGCGTTCCTATCTCCACCGCCTTTGTCGGTCGCTTCAGACAGGAAATTACTTCCAAATGCCGGGCGTCGGTCGTTGCAATCTGCAGGTTAGGCAAGTCGCCCAAGCTTGCCATCTTTCTTAAGACGCTGCGGATGTCCTCATCCAGAGGAGAAAGCAACTGTCGTACGTAGTTTCCGATCGATGAGTTTCCGACACTGTAGTTTTTTTCGCCGGAGCCGAATATTTCCAATTTTTCCATATTTCCTCGCTATCGAGCTAATAGACCTATTGGTCGGAAAGCTTCATTTCAATCTGTTTTTTCAGATGGCGAACTTCAGGCCGCTGCCAGTCCACCGCCGGCTCTGCGACGATTTGAGATTTGCCCGCAAAGCCGAAATTAAGGCGTCGTTGCTCAGCGTCGTCGTGGAATGTATAGGGGTAAGCAACAGGAAATTTGCTGAGATCGTCCAGATAGCTGAATATTTTGTCTTCTATGCTGATACGAGTTGCATCTAGGGCCACTTCAAGTTGAGATAACGTTCTTGCCCCAACAGCAATCGACGTCGTCCGTTCTTTTCGAAGAAGCCATCCAATCGCGACCTGTGACGGTTCGCATTCTCTCGCTTTTGCAATCTGGTTAAGCGCTTCGCAAACCCGGCGGGAACGATCGGTCAGCCTGTCGATAGTGCTGTCCGTTATAGGTGAGGAGATCATACGGCCCTCTCCGGCAATCCGACCATTTCCTAAAAAACGGTATTTCCCGGAGAGCAATCCATTTGCCAATGCGCCCCAGGCTACAAGTCCCATGCCCAAATTGGCGATCATTGGAATGTGCTCCAAGTCGATAGACCGCTCGAGAAGCGAATACTGCATCTGGATCCCTATCGGCCCATGTAGCGCATTCTGCTCTGCATACGCGTGCGCGCTTGCGACGTACCAAGCCGGGAAATTGCTAAAACCGTAGTAACGGACCAAGCCGTTTGATACCAGGTCATGCATCGTATGGACGACTTCCCGAAACGGAGTTACCTTGTCCCAATGATGCAACCAGAGAACGTCGATTGAATCTGACTTCAAGCGCTGCAAAGAGTTGAAAAGGGCCATTCTCAGATGAACCCGGCCGTTACCACAGCCGTTTGGATTTAGGTTGTTTTCACTGATTTTGAGACTGATCTTGGTCATCAAAACGAGTTTATCCCTGCACCGTCGTTCCTCGATCAATCGGCCAATCCAACGCTCGCTTTCCCCGCCGTGGTAAGCATCCGCCGTATCGACAGCCGTTCCGCCCCACGCGAGGTAGCGATCGAAAATAGCTGCAGCGTTGTCGAACGAGAGCACCCAAGCAGGATCTCCGGCCGATCCAAAATTTGCCGTTCCGAGACAGAGACGGGAAAATCTTAATCCAGACTGCCCTAGGCAGCGGAACTCAGAAGTACGAGCCAAAGAGGTTGCCGCACATGGATCATTTTCGCTCGCTTCCTCAGGGATCAAGTCGGCCATTTGTAACTCCGTGGAGGTCGAACTTCGCTTGAATAAGACCGGCTCTATTCAATCTATAGTGGCCAGTCCCAGAAATCGCCTCAGCCATCAACAAGGTAACCTTGTCGGCTTCCCGCTGAACCCCGAGCGACATGAATTGATCGGGAACTCCAAATTCCATTATGTCGAGCCCTATCACATTTCTGGATCGAGCGAGATCGCGCACTATGGACAAAATTCTTCCGTATTCAACCCCAAAATAGGCCGGATTTCCAGTCGATGACATCTGTGATGCGTCGATTACATCGACATCGAAAGATATATAAAGGTCCGCCGCTTCATCTATCTCAGCGATGATCTCTTCATTTTTTAGCGAGAGGAGCTGAAGATTTGAGAACTGCCGCCCAACCTCACTCAAGTGACGTCGCATGTGTGCAGATGAACCAACTTCTGCGCATTGATAATGGTCGACTCCGATTTGGGTGATTTTTATATCCGGATCGACCGCTTTAATGTGAGATATAAAATTACTATGGTTCAAAGGCTTCAGGTTACGAGGGCCGGACTCCGAAAAAGGTCCATAGAAATCGACGTCGAGGTGGTGGTCGAATTGCACCAGGTGTATCGGCCTGCGTCGCGTCGAAGATAGCTCCCGCACCACAGCATATGTGAAGCAATGGTCACCGCCCAACATCAGCGGAATAGCGTTATGACTAAGAGACCTTACGATCTGTTCGACCGAGAGTAAGCAGTCGTCTATATTGGCCCGTGGCAGCATCAGGTCGCCCAAGTCATGGATCTCCATCGCAAGAGTCGGATGCTCGGCACCTTCGACGGTAAACGCGTCCTTGAAAGAACCCGAGCGCCATGCATGGCGCTTCGATGCCTGCCGGAGTAGTTTCGGACCGTTCGCGGCGCCAGACGTAGTCGAGCCGAGGTCGCTCGGAACGCCGAAAACCACCCAGCAGTCTTCGTTGAATGTTTGAGTGACGGTAGCCCATTTGGCTCCAAACAAGGGGATGCTTTTACGTAGCTGACGTTCGATCGGAAAACTGCGCTCGGTCTCCTCAATGTCCGCTGGAATGAGAAAGCCCGAATCCATTAGCTCATGGAGGACGATATAGTGAACCGGCGTTAGACTTGTCTCTTCATTCCACGCCAGCAGATCCGAGACTATCGATCTGACTCTCGGGCCCACGCCTACTTTCGCGCCATCGTATCTGCTGGTCCAAAGATCGCCGCGTACATCGTCTGGATGGTCAACATATCGCGAAAGTTTCGCCGGTAACGGATTAGCGGACTTCATGCAATCGCCCCTGTGCGCATAGTTCCACTAATACTTCCCTTAGTGCTTGCAGGTCCATGTCGACGATCGTCCTTTCACCGCAGAGCAACGCCGCGATGAATTTTCTCCGCGATGTTTTTTCCGCAAGGATATCTGCCAGGTTGTCCTGACTATGCTTTATAGAAGCATCCATTCAAGCCTCCTTCTCGCGGAAATTGAATCGGTAAAGAGATCCGCTGTATGACCCGCAAAACATCATCCCGCTTCGAGTGATTATGGGTGTCGTATGCATTTCGCGCTCATGGTTGGCTAACTGAAGGTGCTGACTTGTCTCCCAGAGAAATTTTCCGTCAATTGCGCCAACACAGATTGCATTCCCACGCTTTGTGACGAAAACGAAGTCTCCCGCCGGTGATAACGTTATGGACGTGTAATCCATTTCGGTGCCGGCTTGATATGCCCACACAATGGACAGACGCACCAGATCAATCCCAAGCACATCTCCGCGTTCGTTAGCGATACATGCGATATCGTTCGAGATGGCCGGGCTATGCACGATTTTCGCATTTGTCGAAATGCGTGCGACTTCATTTCCATTTCGCCCATTGAGTACAACCACGTCGCCGTTCACAAGTCCAACCATGACGCGATCCGTCGAGTGAGAGCTTGCAGGCGACGCGCGGATACCCGCTTGCATATAGGTCTGCCAGTTCGGTTCGCCGTCCGGCGAATAACAAGTTAGGGATTCTCCGCAAGCAACCACAACCGAGCCGTCGCGCTGTACACATGGCGTCGCATAAGGGTCGCGGAAGGAAGCGATGCCGCCTGCTGCGACGCTCCATGACGGATTAAGTTTTAATGAAAAACATACTTTTCCCGTGTGAACGTCAAAAGCATGAAAAGCACGGTTAAAGCATGCCACGAACAATCTGTGTTGGCTTATCACTACCGAAGCATAGATGGGATCTTCAGTATTTATCTGCCATTTCAGTGTGCCGTTCAAAGACAACGCGACTATCTTGCCGTTCGTGCTTGCCACAATCACCGCGTCGATCTCTGGGGCGAACACCGGTGATGAATAAATAGATGCTGATAACCTATGCTCCCAAAAAACTTTAGCGAACTTGAAGTCCATAAAACGGATGTAGCCGTCATCACTCACGACGAGAAGACCCACACCTTCAATCACAACCGGTGTTGCACTAATCGGAACTGCGAATTCTTTACCCTCGGTCTTATTTTTGTATGTAAACTGTCGATGGGCAGTCATCACCGGTTCGGTCAACCAGTCGAATTGCTGGAGATTTGCTTCGACGCCTAGTCTAATCCGCGCCGACGGATCATGCCGAAACTTGTTCATCGTGACGCGCCTTCCGGCGTCTGCCGGACAAAATAAGAGCGCGGCCTAGCGATGTGGGCGCTTGCTAGCCAGAAGACATTAGCCAGTGCCAGCAACATGACGCTGAAGCGCTCGCAAACAATCATCAACTGCCATGAATCGAGAATAAAAAAACAGCAAAGCGCGGCTGGTATTACGAATCCATAGGTATTGGCCGCTGACGTGACGAGCAGAAACTTTGCTTTCCGCTCAATAGCCAAGAACTGCGCAAACAGATGTTGAATAATGTATGCAACCGCAAAGATGCAATGAGTCTGTACGATAAATACGGCTGCGGCAAGCGATGAAGATTGGTTGAGGCCAGACAGCGATGCGACCGCAACAGGTGCTAAGAACCATAATATTCCCGCGACGACCAGTGTCGGAAAAATGCTGTAACGAATAATGACTGCGATTGCCGCTTGACGAACTTTGACCACATGGTTCGCCGCATAGCCGTAATACACAAAGGCCGCCTCGCAGCAAGCTTGGGGAAGTCGGTAAAACAAGATGGTTATTTTTGATGCTATATTCGCTGCGGCCAGAATCGCAGTTCCCGCTTGCCCTAGTATAAGAATAATGGCAAAAGAAGATAAATAATCGTTTAGATTCCATGCACTCAATGCTGGCGCATGATGTGCTATATCCCAAAACGCGGAACGAAAGACCGACTTGTGCAGCTTGCATTTTGCCGACGCTCGAACATATAAAATGATGATGAACCCGGCGGCTACTGCCACAGCTTGAGCAAGGACCGTCGCATAGGCAATCGCCTGCTCAATCGGTACCAACGGAGAATCCCCTGCGTGGATAACAACATTTGAAATTAGCTTGACCAACGAGGCGACACCGATGCATAAAAGAGCGGTGTTGCGATTCCCTGTTATCCGGAGCGCTAGTGGCACCGCTAAGTACAAAACGCCTATCGGGAAAAAAACAGCCCGGACGGAGAAATTCGATACCGCGATATCGATCGCCGCTTGCGGCTGACGCACCAATGCTAATGTCAGGGGGGCGACACGATCAAGGACTAGCGCCGGCACCGTGCAGATCGCTAGGACCGCCGCCAATGCAGTCACGTACGACATATAGTCCTTAACCAGAGAGCCATTGCCCTCCGCCTTCGCAAGCTGGGCCGCATGCAAATCGACAATACCGAAGGTGATGGCCATCAGAACGGAATTCATCACGTCTGATAGGCCCAAACCCGCGACATAATCGATGCCCTTGGGCACCACCGTCCAAATATCGGATAGGGCCCACGCCATTTGCATAGCACTTGCGGTGCCGATAATGAGCGCATACCCGTAAAATCTATTTGCGCTCAGCATTCTGTGGTCCATGATCCTACTATTCATGGCCACCTCCCCAATTGCGAGAGACTTCGATTTTATGCCCATTCGGATCGTAAAAGTAGAAGGAATGTGAGCGGTCGTAGGTCGATATCGAGTCGACCCGGACTCCCGCTGAAGTCAAATGGGAGTAGAGTCCGTCAAAATCATCGGAGACGATGCCGAAGTGCGTCAGCTTCAAGCCTTGCTGTTTTTCATCTGCCACGCTCACATTTTCGTGCAGACTTAGTGACGTTTTGCCATCGTCACGAAGTATCATCCATCGCATACCCAGCCGAATGCCGGCTTCGGCCGGACGAAATGCGAAATGCGTTTGCCAGAAGCTAACCGTCTCGTCCAGGTCGCGAACTTCCATTTGGACGTGATCGATACCAACGACTCGCTGCATTTTCATGACTAAATCTTTGCAAGAATTTGACGCTGTTCCGCGCTCATTGATTCGCTAAGATCATTGCAGGCGGTGATAAAATTCGGGAGCGCAATGTGTTTTGTCTTACGGGCCCAACGCAGCCCAGATAGCGCCGATGATCTGTTTGTGGAATCGATCGCAAGGATGTCGGAAAACCGCTGAACACCCGTGTCTGAGTCTCCAAGCTGGCATTCGGACTCGGCCAGATGGTAATGGTAGAGAAGAAGATAAGGTGGACCTATTTCGATGGCTTTCAGCAACATCTGCCTAGCTTTTTCGTGTTTGCCGATATGCATATAAAGCTCTGCGACCTCAAACCAGTTAGGTGACCAATGAGGGTCCAGTTTCAGTAATGCGATCGCAATCGATTCCGCTTTATCGAATTCCTTCGACAAGTAGATATGCTCTTTAAGAGCCGATTCGAGGTAGGTTTTTAGATCATTTAGCGTGAATGGATCCGTGCTTTCCTGCAATGCGGCTTTCGCGAAGCTCTCAGCGCGTGACATGGTCTTCCGCGTGACATCGGCCTGACTGGTGGCTGCCGGAATCATTGCTACGGATCGATACCACGCTGACTTGACGGAGTCCGGTAAATTTTGGCCTCGCCGGAGTAAGCTTGTCGACGATGAAAAGAACCATTTATACGTGTCGACATCGACCTCTCCTGTCTTCAGATGCCACACGATCGCTTGTGCCGCAGCATCCATCAGTTGGCCACCCATGAGTCGACCGTGTTTTCCCATGTCCTTTAAAAGGCGCATCCACCTCCCGCTAGCGATGCGGTCGCCCATCCGGTTGGAAACTGCGAAACGCAGCATCAGATATTCGAAGCGTAGATCTCCTTGTACTCGCGGGTGTTCCGCCAAATCCTCTAAGATCGAGTGCGCCAACGACGGCCGGCCAAAAGATGCGAGAGCAACCGCCAAGTTCAGTCGTTGCACAGAGGACGCCAAGTGCCGGTTCTCAAAAAGCCACGTGAGGGCGGACGCGCATGTGGAAAGGGCATCCGGCTCATGCTGGCAACCGAGCACCATCTGGGATTGTTCGATTCGTTCGATCTCTGCGACAACGGCTGGTTCGAGCAATTGAATGTATCGGTAGCCGATGTCATCGAAGTTGGCGCCTCCAAATGCAGTGGTGACCGCCCGCAAAAATATGCTGAGCCCGGTGGCGTCCTTCGCGGGAAAATCAAAGAAAAGAAGTGCCTTCGAGAAGGGAGTTGGACGATACGAAGAGTAGACTAAATTTTCTCGATCCACTATTTCCTCGGCTAAGTATGAAAACGTTTAAGCAATATAGGGAAGCGCTTCATCCGAATTCAAAGCGACTCGATTAAAGCACTGAGCGGTTCCTGTGGGATGCCCTTTTATTTTGAAGTCAATGTTGCGACAAGGCGTTCAGCTCTTGGCAACGGTTCTCTAATGCAGGCCTTCGTCAGTTCCTCATAAAGTCCTCCAGCGGCGGGAATTGCGGAGGTCGAAGTAACGTCAGTTCCACAAGACAACGAGTGCGACCACAAATAGCAATGGTTAGCGCACTGGTATCTATCGATATGTGAAACATCCATCTGTAGCGAAATATCTGCCAGCGATATTCCGGATAGAAGTTCGAAATCTCTGGCGACAGACTGGTACGCAATCTCGGCAAGTCTTTCAGACCTTGATCTGTCGATCGGGATGCTATATAGAAGAATGTCGAAAGCAGCCGTGGCGACCTGGAAAGGAAGGTAGGCAAGATATCTTTCTCGAGTGAGCGACGATACTGCGGACGCCAGAATCCGTTTATTCGATGTCGACATTCCTTCAGAAGCACATTGAAGGAACTCCGGTAGCAAAGCGAACGCTTCTATCCAGCGGGCGCACACCTCAAGTTCGTCTATGGGGCGTGATGTCAATCCGCCTTTTGTTGGATCCGGTGACTTTTCCAGGATATGATCGATTGCGTGTCCCATCTCGTGAAAAAAAGAGACCGTGTCCTGGAGACTTATCAGATCCGCACCGAGTTTGAATCTGAACGACACCAAGGCTATCGGAGTTTGGAATTGATCCCCGACCGTGACACGGCGGGCGATGGGAATAGTTTGGTTACGGCGAAGAGACGAGTGAGGCCGAACGTCGATCTGTATCACGCCGATGAGGTTTGAGCCACAGAACACTTTGACAATGGCGAGATCAACGCTACTTTGGTCTAAAGTTTTAGGCCAGCTAAGCGACAAACCGAGACGGGCTCTGACTATGTGCTCAAGGGACGCAAATACACGCGAGACGGGTAGCAATGGGACCGATTGGCAAACGTCGTCCGGGGCTCTAAAAATTATTCGGCGATCTGAGACCGAAACATCTCGAGCAAACCGTTGGTCGAGTGCCTGTAGAAACATATAAGCGGATTCAGATCCACATCGCATGTCGCGTTGCTCTCTCAACGCCATATAAGATGAAAATCCGTATAGGTTGGCTTGTTGATCCCGGACCCGGCGCAAACGAACGAGCGACCGCAGACGGAGCCCGGAATCGCGAGATGAACAAAATGTCCTTGTGGAAATATCTTCCAATGCTTGTAACGCTTTGTACTTTCCGGTGACTGCGTCTGAGCTATCTAGTAATGAAATCGTGCGTCGTTTTGTTGATAAATGTCCTATCCGGAATTCCAGTATTTCACAGCATCGCTTTACCTCTTCCACAGTGCCAAGGACAACGGCTTCCGGCGCGGTAAGCCAGCTGAACTGTAGCCATGAACCCATGATGCCGTTATGCAAAAAACATAGTGTCGACAGTGAAAACGGACCGTCTTTGTCCAAAAATGACGCTGTGAATTTTAGACATTCACGCAGAGTTAAGGCCGCTTCTCCTTGCGTGGAACAAGGCACTGCTTCAGGAAGTTCGCCGTCGAGATTTATCGAGAACATGGCAAGATAGATCGAAGGAGCGAGGCCGCCGTCGCTCGCTCCAGGTCTCGCTACTTAGGCCGAGCCCAGAAGAACGGCAAGCTCTTCATCGATGGAGACCTCTTGGTCCAGAGCCTTTAGAACGTCGTCTTCGACGGGTTCATCGAAAAACTGAGTGAAGGGTGCGACGCGGAAGAAAGCAGACACTTTCTGAAAAGCCGAACTGTCGAACTTGATCATTGGTATTCTCCATTCGTTAGGTGGCGGGCGCACTTGCCTACCAAGTTCGATAATAGGAGAGCATTTGAATAAAGAGAACAACCAGTCTGTTCTGAATGATTCAATTTGATAGTTATCTGGTTCAGGTAGGCGATGACTGGCGAGCTCTCAGGCCCAGCAACAGCGCAAGAAGGAATGTAAAAAGTTGCAGTTTTTTGAGAATCATCCGCAGGTTGTGAGCGGCGCCGCGCAGAATAGCGTGTCTCGCGTCCCTTTGATCCAATTGCATATGCCCATCAGGCCGCACTGATTTGAGGATGAAAATCTTCTATTTGTTCGGGAACGAGAGGGCGAGTGACGTCAAGGTTGCTGGTTCGAGCAACCGAAAGTTCGAGGGAGAAAGGATTGCAACGCGTTGCCCCGAATTTCTGCAAACGTTCGGAGAGTTGATTTGGATTGGCCAGAACCTGATCAATGTCGAGTTAGGCTCGTGACATCTAAGCTACCAGATTCATTTCCACTTGCATGACTTCGACTCGATCCCGACCGTTTTTCTTGGCCTTATACAGCGCCTTGTCGGCCTCGTGTATCAGTTCGTCAGAGGACGAGGTAATGTCGGCATAACGAGTTGCCACACCGATACTGACCGTCACGATGCCGTTTTTGCTGCCGCCGTGCTGTATCTTTTCATGACGGACTGCTTTGCCGACTGTCAGGGCCAAGTCAATCGCACCACGTATTTCGGTCGCCGGCAATAATACACAGAACTCTTCGCCGCCATAACGCGCCACCAAATCGGCGGGCCGGTGAATGCACGTGGACAATACCGCGCCGATTCTGCGCAAACAATCGTCGCCCGCCAGATGGCCGTAGGCATCGTTAAATAGCTTGAATTCGTCGACATCCACCATCAAAAACGACACCGGCCGGCCGTCGCGCCGGGCACGGCGCCATTCGGTATCGACCGCTTCATCGAGATGGCGCCGGTTATACAGTCCGGTCAATCCGTCGCGGTTGGCGCGTTCGCTGACTGAGCGATATAAGCTTGTGATGCCGTGAAATAAAGATAACAGGACCGCCAGCGAGGTGAACAGACTGCCGACCTTGGCCGCGTACCAACCCAACGCAAAGCGATGCACGCCTTTGGTTGTCAACCACACGTCAATCACCGCCGCGATCATCGCCACCGCCAACCATAGTTGCTCCGGCGAGCGGGTTTGCAGCGACCAGATCAGATATAACGCGAGCAGATCGATCGCCATAATTCCATAGGGAATGATCAGGTCATGCCCGGTAAAGAAAGTTGCCTTGTCGGCGAAGACGTTCGGCATGTAGGGCAGCCAGATGGTTGCCGTGAGGGTGAGCAGAATCACCAAGGCCACGATGACCAGTACCGTGGCGCCGACCGAGTTGACCCGCGAATGAGGGTGGCGCAGGCCGAACGCATAACGCACGACGGCCAGACCAAAACCGGCGTGCCAATACGACCAGAGCCAGACCGGCGTGGTGGTGCTGCCGATAATCGAACCCTGGATCAATCCGCCGGGAAAGGACGCGGTCAAAGGGACGAAGATGACCGCAACAAAACAATAGGCCGCGCCGAGGCGGATGATATGCGAGTTGCGCTCGGTCACCCCGCGGCTGAAGAGCAACGATGCCAGCAATATGTTGATGACCAGCATCGACGAACCGAATGCTGTCATGTAACCGGGTATCGGAAACAATTCGACGCTGGCGAAAGGTGTGGCCACGATGCCGATCAACACCAGCAAGGCGCCCGTGACCAGCGCGAATACATATTGGTGTGTACCGATTAAAACGTCTCTGGCCGGCAAAAATCTGGTCCACATGGCAAACCTGTTTTTCATCAGTCCGTACTGCCAAGGAAAAAAATGGTCGCTTTAATAGGTAAATATTATGGCTTCAATTGCCCATTTACCCTATCCATTTTTCGCACTTTGTGCGGCAGAGGCGCCATCTGTGGTCACGCTGACACGGCCCCGTATGCCATTCCCAGCTGGACCGAATTGAAGTAGGTAATTAAGAAATCCAGCATGGTACGCAATGCCGCGGGCATGTGTTTGCGTGAGGTGTAGATGCCCAAATGCCCAGACTCATAGGCCGATAGTCCGGCAGCAGGGCGACCAGGGTACCGTCGGCAATCAGCGGTGCGGCGGAAAACACCGGTTGCACGGTAACTCCTGTACCGGCCGCCGCCGGATAAAGCATCACGCGCTCATCGAGCGTTTTATGTTGGATGGGCACCATGCCAAACACCTGCGCCGCGAACCATCTGCGCCGATACTTGTCTGACCCTATTCATGCAGCGTGACACTCGCTTAGTGTGCGTGGCAACCACTTATCGAGGCTATTGATGATGACATTCACAGGCAAACCCGCTAAAAGACAGGCCGCGAGTGTTTATGTGGCCTGCATGTTATGGCTCGTCGCCGCGCCCGCGTGTTTTGC
>Ga0302315_10003612_pt1 | contig 13880 bp, 10 predicted proteins | sample III_Palsa_N3_1_FD_200532 | JGI IMG/M metagenome (GOLD analysis project Ga0302315, IMG submission 200532) | Peat permafrost microbial communities from Stordalen Mire near Abisko, Sweden - III_Palsa_N3_1 | ecosystem: Environmental > Terrestrial > Soil > Palsa > Peat permafrost | place: Sweden... | reverse complement strand
AACATCGCCAGCCAATATCAAAATGTCGCCTATAGGCTTAATGGGTTAGCTTTTATATAGGCTTCATTTTGGGGAAACTCTAAATGAAGATCGGAGCAGTACTGTAAAATCATGACGTTTCAAAAATAGAAAAAGAGACTTTAAAACCATTATACAGGCCAATTATTTGACGTAACTTTTTAAATTCGCTTATTTGTATCGTTTATAAATTGGAATGATATTAAAATAAATTGACATAGAAATTACCATTACAATAATTCTAACCGGGCTTTATTTATTGATTTTTTTATATTTGCAATATAATTTGCTGCCCGCAAGATAGCAAACTTAATAAAGTTTGTTTTTGGGCCTTACAGAAAAGATCGGCTGTGATACGGCAAAAACCTTATCTTCTGTATTGTTTCGTGACCTGACTCCGAAGCAATTTTTTCAATATTTTGCGTCAATTAACCCCTTTTATTTTGTTGCCGCCGGTGTCGATAAACAGGTAAGGGGGTGGGAACACAGCAGCGATCACGCGCCGGTATGGGTGGAGTTAACTAAAAAAATGAAAAAGATGCGACAAAATTGTTACATTTTTGATGAACTATGTCGGTTGGAAATGAGTTATTTAGGGTATATAAACCTGCGTCATGCGTTCACCTATCACCAAGGCACTTAAATATCTTTTTTTTGCGGCGGCTTTGTTATCATCAAAGCTGGCTTCCGCGCAAGTTAACTACCATTCACTGGCATTGCAGGTCGACTCGCTGGATAAAGTCGGCTTGCCGCAATCGGCATTAAAAGTTGATGAGCAACTGGATTCACTGGCCCGGAAAAATAATAATGTTCCCGCTCAATTGGAGGCTATTATTTTTCGCGTCCATATCCAGCCGCAAATTGATGTGGACTATAGCCAGGCTGGAGGCATCAGTTGGCTGGAGAAACGTACCAAGCAATCGGTTTATCCTTTAAAACCTATATTGCAATCCTTGCTTGGGCAACTGTTCTGGGAATATTACCAGCAAAACCGCTACCGCATTAGCCAGCGCAGCCGTTTACAGCATGCCGACATTGATTTTACCAATTGGGACATGCAAACCGTCATGACCCACGCAGCGCAGTTGTACGACCTTTCTTTGCAAGATGCGGTAAGAGAACAAAGAACGGAGATAGATTTGATCAGTGATGTGCTGCAAGGTGATATGGCTACGCGCTATTTAAGGCCTACGCTATACGACTTGCTGCTGCACCGGGCACTGGATTTCTTCATGACAAATGAGGTGAATGTTACCAAGCCGCGCCTGCCGTTCACGCTTAACGATCCACGCTACCTCAGCGACAGCCGCACATTTGCCGGTTTGCAGATCATGACCTCGGATACATCGTCGGATTACTATAAAGGCCTTCGGTATTTGCAACAGGGTACGCGGTTTCATTTAGGCGATCAAAACAAAGCCGCTTTGGCCGACCTGGACCTGCGGCGGCTCGAATTTGTGTGGGACTATTCGCCATGGCCTGATAAAGATACCTTGTATGTTACCGCACTGAAAAAAATGTCCAGCGGCGATGCGCTGACGGCGCTCGGTAAATATTTCCTGGATGCAGGGGATAACGTTACGGCTTTGAATTATTTTAAGCAAGCCGGCGATGCTTTGAATGCGGCGAACTATATCAAAGAGATCACGCAGGCTAATTTAAAAGTGACAGTCGAGGAAGAGAATGTGCCGGACAAACCGCTGCTTGCTGCTATTAGTTACCGAAACGCGAAAACGGCGAAGATAGGTTTGTACAAGGTTTCTTTGACAACCTACACCAGGTTGGCAGCGATGCATGATGACCGGTATGGTTACAGCACCCAGGTTGAGCCGCTGGCTCCGGTTTTTGATTATTTGAAAAACCTTAAACCGTTGCGAACGGAAACCATCGGGCTGCCTGCTGCTGACGACTACAAGATGCATTTCAGCGAGTTTAAGATCGATCCGCTGCAAACCGGGATGTATATCATGGTGGTGCAGGACCCGGTTAGTGATGATATCGAAACCCGCCAGATCACTTCTTTTAGGATAACGCATTTAGCCTTTGCCACGCGCCATTTGCCCGATGGCCGTTCCCAAGTCATCGTGACTGACCGGCAGACGGGCGCTCCGCTGCAAAATGTGCAGGTGACGGCTGACGAGACCAATATGCAAACCAGCGATGCGAATGGCTCAGCTTATTTTAACCTTAACGGTATAAACCAATACGCAGTCAAGTTGACTACGCCCACAGATACTTTGTATTCGCGCAAATGGTACCGTGACCTGATCCTGAACAATTCCGCGTCAGCTGTCAACCGGCTGGTGCTTTTTACAGACCGCGAGATCTATCGCCCTGGTCAGGTAATCTACTTTAAAGGCCTGTATTTAAAAGCACATGATGGTAAGAACACCTTGCTACCTAATAAGAAGATCAATTACAGTATTGAAGACCAGAACGGCAAAGTGCTTGCTGAAGTAAAAGCGGCGACCAATGATTTCGGTTCCTTTGCCGGGAGTTATGTGATACCCCCCAATATTTTAAATGGCTCTATTTCCATTGTCAGCCTATACGGACGTAAATACGTGAGTGTAGAAGAATACAAGCGGCCGAATTTTATGGTCAACTTTTTGCCGGTCAAAGAAAGCTATAGGCCGGACGACTCCGTGACCATCAAAGGGAAGGTGACGGCTTATTCCGGTTATGGCTTATCGATGGCGAGGGTCGCTGTGCACATTAATCGCTTTGAACAACCGCAGGATTACCGGAATTATAATTACCGCCCGCACCGTGCAGGTTTTCAAAACCAGGAGTTCCTGACCGATACGATCACTACCGATGAGCATGGTGACTTTAGCATTAAATTCAAAGCTGCAGGCGAAACAGATAAAAACGTGCAGTCCCGCTATAATATCAGTGCTGATGTGACCTACGGCAGCGGCGAAACCAGGTCGGCCAGTACGAGCCTGCTTATCGGCTCACAAAACATCACAGTCTACGCCACTGTCCCCCTAAAACTTAATGCCGGTGACAGTACTAAAATTGTGGCGGCTATTGATAATCTTAACGGCATTGCCCAGCCGGGCCAAATCACTTTAAACGTCTACGCATTGAAAGCGCCCGGCAAACTATTCAAACAGCGTTTATGGGAAAGTCCGGATCAGCACCTGTTGACTCGGGCAGACTATGAAAAGTATTTCCCGGAATACGCTTATGCGGGTGAGAACAACCAGGCAAACTGGCCAGTATTACGACAAGTTACTGAATTGGAAAGGACAACGGATGCAAATAATAACGCTTTATTTGATCAGTCGATTTTCAAGGGCCAGCCGACCGGTATTTATAAATTGATCGTTAGCGCTAAAAACAACAGTGGCGATACGGTTTCTGAACGTTATTATGTCAAATTGATCGATAAGCATTCGTCGCCGCTCGGGCAAAACGAGTGGGTAGTCGCGGCCGGCAAAAACACTGTTTCAGCGCAATTTTATGTCGGAACCGGTAAAACCAGTCATGTGCTGATGGAGAAATTCAATGACAATAAGCTAATATCTTCTAAATGGCTGCACCTCAAAGGTAATATCCAACAAGCGATCAGCATTCCTGTAGATACGGCCGGCAGCCAGGAGTCTGTTCAATTCCTTACCTTTTTCCAGAACCGCGAATACACAGACCAGGAAGTGATTAGCAGTCCCCAAATCACTAAAAAGCTGGATATTAAATTTTTGAGCTTTAGGGATAAACTACAACCCGGTGAGAAAGAACAATGGAAATTACAAATCTCCGGCAATGATGCCGAACAGGCGGAGATGGTCGCTTCGCTATATGACGCATCACTCGACGCGCTTTCTAATCGCAACACCTGGCTGACTGCGATCATGCCCAATTTTTACCGCCCCTTCGGCTCACGCTGGTCAGACCAAACGGTCAACCAGGCGGCTTCCCATTCCTTTAAATACAATATCTTCTATTTCACACCGCAGGTACGTAACTATGAGCAGCTTTTCATATCTGCCAGTGAAGGCGATGCCAACCAGGTATTTATGGCTGTCGAAAAAGAACCCGCACGGTTGAACGGCCTCGAATTCGCCGATCCCGGCCAGGCTAATGTCAAAGGTGACCCAAGCGCCCAAATCAACATTGATGGGCCGGTAGGAAATAGCTTAGCGGAAGTATCGGTAAGGGGTTATGGTACAAAGATGCGGGAAGACACCACAGAATACAAGGCCTCGGCTTATAACACTTCAAACCTGCCGGCGGATGTGCTGAAAAGTGTCCAAATGGTAGATGACTATGGTGATCAGGCGAACTTGAGCGGGATTACTACTCGGAAAAATTTTGCGGAAACGGCCTTTTTTTATCCGCAGCTGCATACGGATGAAAACGGGCTGATCAATATTGATTTCACCATTCCGGAAGAACTAACGACCTGGCGGTTCCGCGCCTTCGCCCATACTAAAGACCTGAAGACCGGTTATGCCGACCGGGAGATCGTTACGCAAAAAGAATTGAGCATCATCGCCCATGCGCCGCGTTTTTTACGGGAAGGCGATACCATCACCCTATCCGCAACGCTGGCCAATTTGACCGACGCAGGGCTAAAAGGCAAAGTCGAATTACAACTCTTCAACGCGGTCACCATGCAGCCGGTAAACCTGCTGATGAGCCCGGTCATCCAGGATTTCGATCTGAAAGCGAACAGCAATGCGCCCATGTCATTTAAGCTCGCTATTCCTGGCGGACTTGATGCGTTAACCTATAAATTGACTGCGGTTTCCGGCCAATACAGCGACGGTGAAGAAAATACGCTACCCGTTTTACCCAATAGGATGCTGGTGACGGAATCCATGCCAATGCTGGTGCGCGCAGGTCAAACAAAGTCGTTCACCTTCACAAAACTGATCACCAGTACCAGCAAAACGCTGCAAAACAAAACACTAACCCTTGAATACACCCAAAATCCAGCCTGGTACGCGGTGCAGTCGCTGCCGTATATGATGGAGTTTCCGTACGAATGCGCCGAGCAGGTATTCAACCGTTATTATGCGAATAGCTTTGCAACCAACATCATCAGTAAACAACCAGCGATCCAGCAAATCTTCACGCGATGGAAAAACAGTAACAGTGAGGAGTTGCTGTCTAACCTCGAAAAGAACCAGAATCTAAAAGCCGGGCTGATCGAAGAAACGCCATGGCTACGCGAGGCAGTAAGCGAAACGGAGCAAAAGAAACGCATCGCCCTGCTCTTCGACCTCAACACGATGAGCTATCAACTTAACGCCAACCTGGATAAACTAAAATCCAAACAATTACCCGGCGGTGCATTCCCCTGGTTCGGAGGCGATGAACCCGACCGCTACATTACTCAATACATTCTCGCCGGAATGGGCCAGTTGTACCACCTCAACATGATAGGCTTGTCTGATCAAAAATTCAAAGACATCGCCGACAAAGCAATGGCTTATCTTGATGAGGAATTGCTAAAAGCGAAAAACGATCAGCTCACCCCGCTGGAAATCCATGCGTATTATGCGCAAAGTTATTTTACCGCGCGTACCCTCGGCCCTGCGATACAGACCTTATTAAACAATTATCTGGAACGGGCTAAAAAGCAATGGGTACACCGCAGCCTGTACGAGCAGGCCATGATCGCTTTGACTATGTTGCGTAACAACCGCCCTTTAGATGCTGCAGCGATCAGCAACTCGCTAAAAGAAACCGCGCAACATTCGGATGAACTAGGGATGTACTGGCCAAAAAACACGAACGGTTATTATTGGTACCAGTCGCCCATTGAAGTACAAAGCCTGCTGATCGAACTGTTTACGGAAGCCGGCGGCAATGCTAATGATATCGGGGAGATGAAGGTTTGGCTATTGCGCAATAAACAGGCCAACGACTGGAAAACAACCAAAGCGACCGCAGCCGCCTGCTATGCCTTGCTGATGCGCGGCAATAACGATCTTTTGACAGCATCAAATACCGCGATCAAAATCAGTGGCCAACGACTTCAAATAACACAAGCCGATGCCGGAACGGGTTATAGTAAAACCACCTGGACCGATAAGCAAATCAAACCCGCGCTTGGAAAGGTGGAACTCAAAAATAGTGGTAAGGGCATCAGCTGGGGCGCCCTCCACTGGCAATACCTCGAAAACCTTGATAAAATATCATCGGGCCAAACCAATATACACCTCGAAAGAAAATATTATATCGAACAGCAAACCGGCAGTGGCCGGGTTTTGGTAGCAGTCAATGCAACACACCAGCCAAAGACCGGCGAGCTGCTTAAAGTGGTCATCCATGTGACCGCCGACCGTGACTTCGAATATGTCCAGCTCAAAGATATGCGGCCGGCCGGTACCGAACCGGTCGACGTCCTGTCCTCCTACAAATACCAGGACGGCCTGGCCTATTACCAGGTTACGAAAGACGTTGGCACCAACTTTTTTATCAGCGAGCTGCACAAGGGGAATTATGTCTTTGAATATGAATTGCGAGTGGAACAGCCGGGTGATTTTTCGACGGGCATTACCAGTATTCAAAGTATGTATGCACCGGAATTTAATGCGCATTCGGCTGGTGAACGCATAAAAGTAGTACCCTGATAAACCCTAATCGTCAAATTTATCCCGAATTACTTCGGGAGATACTACTATGATCAGCCGGTTATACGACTTTTTTTAAGTTATCTACCACTTTGTATTAAATTGCTGCTTAACTTGCTTTTTAAAAGATTTAATAACTATGCCAGGAAAGCGGAACCCGGATGATAAAGGTGTAAACTGGTCGAAGCGGTCGGCGGCACCTTAAAAGAACATGGTTATCATGGCCTAACCTTAAATAAGGTTACGCTGCGAGCAGGGGTCAGCAAACCGATGGTCTATGAATATTTCGCCAATTTTAACGGCTTGCTGAAAGCCTATATCGCGGGTAAAGATTCCTGGGTGGCCTATTTTCAATCGCTGGAATTGCCGGAGCATCCGGCGACGGAGGAATTGAAGAATTGTTTTATAAAAATGCTCCAGGACCAGTTCCGTTATTTTCACCAGGATACAGAAATGCAAAAGCTGGTGCATTGGCAGGTTAGCGAATATAATCCGCTGATGCGAGCGACTTGCGAGAACCGCGAAAGGGAGGGGACCCGCCTGCTGGATATGGTGGACGGGCATTTTAGAAATAGTGGGATAAGCTTGAAAGCCGTTCTGGCCTTGTTGGTGGGAGGGATTTATTTTAACGTGCTGCATGACAGCGCAGGGGTGGGCACAATGGCCGGGATCGACATCAGGAACCAAAAAGACTTCGATCAAATGCTGAAAACCATTGGACAGGTTATCGAATGGGCATTTCAGGCTGCGGAATTAGCCAATTCAAAAAATTAACAGCAGCTTAATATAATTGGGAGTCGGTATTATTTAGGTTTTACAAATCTAAAATAATTTGTCAAAAAAAAACCTAGCGGCCTTATTCTGTGTAAATTAACAAATAATGACACAATATTCAATTACTTGAGTGTAAAAGTGAGGGTCTGTTAAGGCGACAGGTCTGCAACCTGCTGAACCCACCATCCCTTATTCAACTGTTAAGCAACCAACAGCGCGAGCCGGGTAAAAAGTCAAGGCCGGGCGGGGCCGCTGAAAGCGAACAACTCCCGCCCGCTTGTATAGCCTTTACTTTTTATCTCGGCGGTGGGCTATCTTCGCGGTACAGGTGAATAAGGAATGCAGTTATTTTGCGTGGCGGCCAAAAGCAAATCGGTTATGAGCGCGGCGAATTTCCGTTTTGCTGTGCGCAGCGAGGCTGACGGCGGAATGAAACCCGGAGCGAAGTGCGTGGTGCAATGCAGCCGTTTGCCGCAGCCGGGAAATGACCTGGCTGTGAACAAAAAAAGGAAATGTTGCAAAACACTTCCTTTTTTTAAGGACCTTTATTTTACCGGCCTATCTTTGGGCCCCGGTCATAGCCTTGGTCTAAATCTTCGCCCGAGCCCCTGCCTTTTTTTGTGGCCTGATCGTTCTTTAAATTCTCCTGTATTAATTCAGCCACCCACGTTTCCGATAGGGGCTTTACAATTGCCGTTAGTTCCGTTTGAATCGGATGATTTTTTACAAACTCTGCGACATCAATATTTCTTTCCCTGGCAACTGCTACAGGGTCTAACTTTAATTCATATGGTATCTCCAGCATAACCACATTTTTGGGTAATGATTTTATGTTGTTTGATATCTGGTAAAGCGTATGCTTTTGGGTGTTGTATAAACATACGTAGCGGGTTCCTGATTCTGCCATGGCGGGATTCTCAAAGCTGATCTTGTTCCACGGCGCAGCGTTCTCCCTTAATTCCCGTAACCGCCAGTCAATGGTAAATTCAGTACCTGCAAGGTTGATAATTGGTAATTCGCCTGCCAAACGTCTATTCACCCGTTCAGTTACCTTCTGTTCCTGGATTTGCTGTTCTATTTGTAATTGAAGCTGCTTTTGCGTTGGGTAATCTGTTTGCATTTCTGCCCTGAATGCCTTGATCTCCCTTTCAGGAGCATTCCGAATTTTCATAAAATCCAGTACTTTTTGAACACGTTGGTCAAAATATAGCACAAGATTATCCGTCCACCTGCGATCAATCTCTTCCTGGTATAACTGTACAGCGTTAGGCGGATTAGTTCCTAACAGGTGAACACTCTCTTTATAGGAACGCTCAACCGCTTCCACGGTACGGCCATAGATTTGCAATCTATTATATAGTGATTCAGATTGTACCGAAAATAACGTAGGGGTCACTAAATTATACCTGGAATCGTGAGCTTCTTTGCCGACCAATCTCCCTGCCTTTTCATTGGCTTTCATTTCTTCAAAACGGATATGGGTACCTAACAAACTTAGAAGGGGATGTACCGCAAGCAATTTAATTCCTATCCGGTAACCCTTTTCCTGTAATTCTGCGATGGTTTGGTTCATGGCAGGGCCTGATGAAAAAGTCGTTTCCAGGATATAATTAAGCCTGTTTGCTTCACAATACCTCCTTAATCCATTATTCCAGTCTTGCGCATATTGGGCGGTTATTTCAGGATAGTAAGCTTCGTAATTGTTTTTAATTTCTTCCGCTTTAGGATGGTAGTCACGGAATAGATCGGCATTACAACTAATAACGTGGCCGCCTAATTCTTTAAGGGCAAGTTTTTCTAATTCTGTTTTACCTGCACCCGGCTGACCACCTAAAATGATAACAGTTGGATTATTTGAAGTATCAATACCACGTGTCAGATCGTGGATAATATCTTCCTGAATGATATTAAACTCGGCAGGGGGTATCGTGTACAGGTGTTTTAAAGATGCTGTAAAGTCTACAGCAACATCGCTACTTAGATCTGGAGTTTTTTTTTCTCTGCTAATAAAATCGGGCTATATTTTTCAATGACCTGCTCCATTTTTTCCGGGCTGGAAAAAGTTTCCGTGTCCCGGCTAATTTTAATGCCTTCATCGCGTAAGCTTTCCAATTCTTTTATGCGATCCTGGTCGGGATTTGGTTTATTTAATTCATTACGGCGTTCCCTTGAAGCAAGGGCAACCAATCCGTTTAAAATAGAATTGGCGCTCTCGGTTAGTGAATACCAGTCCAGCGGGTTACGCTCCTGCACTGTTGAGGTGGCTGTTAATGGCAGGTTTAATTGTTCTGCTATTTTAATATAATCCTGGTAATCCATTACTACTCTTACCGGTGTCCCGGTGGCATCTGTCACAAATTGTGTTTCCATACTCTTATCCATAACGTCTATCAAATTTAATAATTATAAGTGATTAATTAATTGTTATTGTTGGTCGTGTTTTGCCTTAGTCAAAGCATTTGACATCTTTTGCCTTTGCGATTTGCCTGATTGCGCGTAAATTTCATTCCAGGCTGCAATGCTGGCGTTGCCCTCTTTATTATATTGATTCGCCTGGTAAGCATCTATTCCCTTGTTGATAAATCCACCGATATAGATGATGACAGTGAATATCAGCCCCCAAAAGAAAAACCGTCCAAACACCATTCTATAATATTCCCTGACATTGTTTTCCGGGAATAGATAAATCCTCCAAAACCTTTCAATAGGTTTTGGCCGCTTTTCTATTGCGGCTGCAATTTTCTCATAACCATTGTTTATGGCGGCAATGACTTCAGACAAGTCAGGCTTCGGTACCACCACCTTTAAATTTTCAATTCGCTGGGCTATTTGCTTCAGGAGCAGGTCTCGCTTTTGCAGCGCTTCCTTTTCTGTTTCCATGAATTGCTGCGTTTTGATGTCTTGTCCTAGCATCTCTTTTAACACTGTGACTATTGACTGTTCATCCATTTCCATTTCTTGTTTTTTCATAATGACATACCATGTGATTGTTTACGTTCCCGTTGTTGCTCTTTTAAATCTTGTTCCTTCGACTTCTTTATTACATCTCTTAGCTGTTCAGCTAGCGAAGGCTGTTGCCGCCTTATCAATTTCTGCTGCTGCCTTAGTTGCTGTTCCTGCTTTAATTTTTTCTCTATATCTGCCAGGCTATAGCCTACCTGGCTGCCTTTAAATCTGACCATTTGCGCATCGGTAAATGCAATACCCCGGCCTAACTCCACCGAATAACCCTGTTTTTCCATGTATGCGGCGACCTGTTTAATACCTGTACATTCTTTTATAGCTTTCCCCAAATGTTGCTTTAATGTTTCCTTGCGTTGATCTACCCGCTGGCTTTGTGCCACCCGCTGTTCTTGTTTCAAGAATTTGTTCGGGCTTAATACTTCTGTCAGCTTATAACTTCGTTCCATCTCCCGGCAAAATTCAGCCATGCGTTTATAGCTATTACTGTCGCTGGCTGTTGGGCCATCAAAGCCGATCCGGTTAGCCACAATGTGCAGGTGTTCATGGCCGGTATCCGCATGTGTAATGACCACATACTGCTTGTCTGCAAAATCAAATTTTTGGGCCAGTGCCGCCGCAATATCCGCTTTGTCCTGCCGGTCTAACCGGTTGACGTCCTGGTGCGCCAGGCTGATTGACATATGAAAGACAGGCCTGCTCACGTTAGGATTTAGCTTACTCACCTCAACAAATTGCCGGATCAGTTCCTTTTTATTGCCAAAACATTGATTGTAATAAATCACTTCTGCCTGTTTCTTTTCCATTTCCAACTTTTGCAGCTCCTCGTTTTCCTGCAACCTGCCCTCGTGCAGGTATTGCATACATCCCCGGAAACTTTTCCCCGTTGCTATTTTTCCGATCATTCCAAATAGGTTTTAACGTCTTTAACTACTTCTTGTACCGCCCTAACCTCCTGGTCGAGCAAAGCCCTGTCCAGCGCATTCAGGTCTTCCCCTTTATTTCGTTTCTTAGCGATCTGGTTAAGGTTCGCTGCCATATGATTAAGCATACCCGTAAATTGTAGTACCTCCTTTGGCAATGTTTTTACCACCATCCTGACACGGCCATGCAAACCTAGTTCCCGCAGGTAGACCGACACATTTGTCCTTGCACTCTTGGCATTTGACTGTATGATCTTCTTTTCGATGATATTGCACATAACCGTTAAATGTGTGTTTCTTTTTAGTTCCGCTTTCGGCCTCCCGCCCTTATTGCCAGTTCTCTTTTTACTTGTTTTTTGCATCTAAATAAATAGCAGTATAGTTGTTTATTAGCTTAAACCTGTCTTTCCAAAGTCTTCAAAAAATCCCCCCGAATGCGATAGCATGAGGGGGACCAGCGAGTTTCGGCAGGGCCGAAACATAGCTGGCTCCGCAAAAAACGAAAATGCTGATGCCGCCATACCGATCCTTTTCATAGGCTCAACCCCCTGCTCTGCTGCTGCTGAATTTTGAGATAGGCGTTAAGGTCTTTATAGCCACTATAAAAGTGGCTTGCATCCTCAACATTCGGAATAGCTTGCTTAATGAAGGTCACCTCTTTTGCTGCTGCCTTATCGTGATCCAGGTACAATTTTGCCGTAGGGTGTTGTTGCAAAATCTTCAAACTTTTGGCCACAAAGCTGAGTGAGTTCAACACAAGAAAATTGCCCGGCATATCGCGACCGTTTAGTGTTAGCAAAGACAAGAAATCGGTAAAACCCTCGAATACATGAATCGTGTTTGCTCCTTGATCGATGTAGGTCAGGTCTTTTGGCGATGATGATAATTTAAGCTGTGCATTTCGGAGTTCATAACCACCTGAATTGTTTTTAAACCCGATAGCTAGGTAACGCTGTTCGTTCAGTGTGAACAATATCTCTCTGCACCAGGCTTTAGCGATGGAATAATCTATCGCACGTTCATGCAGGTATTTTACCAATGTCAGGTTTTGCAATTCGCCAGCCTGGATGATCTTTATTTTATGCTCTGGTTCAGCTGCCGTTTCTTTTACCGGCTGGTGAAAAGAAAGAGAACGATCCCCCGCTCTTAATCGACTTAATAATTGTTCCACTGTGCATTGATGCAACCGGATACCTAAGTCAATAAAATTACCACCAACCCCGATGCCGTGGTCGAACCACGCATTGAGTTGGGCATTAACTTTAAAAGAGGCGGTATTTTCCTCCCGGATCGGGGAGACATACCAATGGTTAACCCCTTTAATATATTGCGGGCGGAACCCACATTGCGCCAGGTAGTCGACTATCGATAATTTTCTGGCATCATCACAATTTAGTTTACGCATAGCTTTGTTGGTTCATTTCGACTTCTTATTTTTTGAATATGTTCGCCTGGGTAAAACGATACTGTCCCGTAATTCTGAAAAAGTTTGCTTACGTCCCTGCCTGATCCATTCCTCTAATTCAGATTTATAGAAATACAGCCGCTTACCCTGTTTATTGACGGGGATTTCCTTGCGACTTACTTTACTATAAACGGTGGGTACGGCCAAGTCTAAAAAGTCGGCGGCTTCTTTGATATTAATTGGCTGGTTGGGCCCGGCCTGCTGTGTCCCGTGTTCGGTTAACAGCGTTTCGATGTGGTCAACCTTTTCAAGCAGGCGGGTGACTGCTTCGGGTAATTGATTAAATGTCAGTGTTTCCATTAGCGCACAATTTTGTTTTATGCCGCAATGGTAGGGAGTTGTTTTGCAGGGTTACAAGGGGGTTACGGGTAACCCCACTGCTACCCCCTCGTTTTTTTGTTATTTTTTGTTCCGGGGGACCGGTAGGATGAGAAATTTATCTTCTTTCTGCTCGATTTTTAGAATTGGAGATTTGCAAGGGCGCATGTTGGTCGAGATAAGATCATTCAAATAGCCTTCTGTAAATTCACTGGTTTTGCCTTTCGGGGACACGTATAGGAATTTTGGGGCCAGCCATCTTTCGAGGTCAGCTTGCTGGCAGCCTACGATTAAATTAGCGTCATAAACTTGTTTAAAGGCATCTGCGAGTTGATTACCATTGCCACGGAAAACAAGCGGGGTTTTGGGTGCTTGATCATTAAGTAATAGTTTTTTTAACTTGACATGATCTTCGGTAACAAAGTAGTTTTTTAGTACTTCATAAAATTGACTGGCCATACCGGCAGCAAAAGTTGGATAACGGGTGGCATGCTTAACAGATTCTGCGTTTACCTGGACTTCATCCGAAGGGTCATCATTTGCCTTTTTATCAATGGGAATGCCCTTGGCCTCGCGAAACTCTTCATAAGTCATTTTAGGTTTTGGGGGATTCAATAGTAATTCGATATCTCTGATCAGTTCCCTTAAAAAGGTTTCGCGAAGTTTAATCGAATCTGCCAGATCTTCGACAAACGCCCCTGTTATTCCGATATTAGAACTATTGCTTTGGAGATTGTGGACAATAAACAGTTTATCAAGATCAATGGAAAAAATATAATCGTTTTTATAGTCTTGCAGCCACTCGCTATGGTGATTGTGCCAATTCGTCCAAAG
>Ga0302315_10003610_pt1 | contig 13881 bp, 13 predicted proteins | sample III_Palsa_N3_1_FD_200532 | JGI IMG/M metagenome (GOLD analysis project Ga0302315, IMG submission 200532) | Peat permafrost microbial communities from Stordalen Mire near Abisko, Sweden - III_Palsa_N3_1 | ecosystem: Environmental > Terrestrial > Soil > Palsa > Peat permafrost | place: Sweden... | reverse complement strand
GCTATGCTGAAATTAAGTTTAATTGACCAGTCGGTTTTTTGCGCGTTTGACAGCGCGGTGATATGGCCGGTACCTAATGGCTGGGGCAGGCAGGGGGCTACGTTTGTGTCGCTTGAACTGGTGCGGGAGGATATGTTTGTTGATGCTTTGAATTGCGCATACCAGTTGGAGGTGAGCAGTTAAGTAGCAGGCAGTAGGCAGTTTACAATGGGCAAGTTTGTGCAAACTGCAAACTGCTCCAAAGGAGTCCTACGGACAAACTGCTAAACTGCCAACTGAACTGTCCCCTTAATCCGTAAAGAAAGTGTAATCGCAGGTATTGCAATGAAACCTTTTTACGTGCAGCCAAAACAGGAATAGTTTAAACAACCTGCCGCTTGAAATTTGTTGTGCACCATTTGCCCTGCAATTTGGGCAAACGGTGGTTAATGTGTGGTTGAGTGGTATGATCATGGTTATTTTAATAGGGGTATGCAAATATAAACAATTTTATAATTGTAACAAGAAAATTACGTTATTTTTTTCCTTCTAACAAGTATCAAATGCCTGTTGGTGGTTCTTTGATTTTTGATCGTTAAAACATTTGTTTGTGGCACATTAATTAGAAGGACTTTGGCCGTTATTATTACCTATCTTTACCCTATGCCCATAACTACAACCATAATAACAGGCGCTACATCAGGTATAGGTGAGGAAACCGCTTTGGCCTTAGCCAAAAAAGACCATGCGCTTTACCTGCTGGTGCGCAATACCGAAAAAGGCGGGCAGCTTAAAAAAAGACTGGTAGCCGAAACAGGCAACACGCATATTTTTGTTGTGCAGTGCGACCTTGCCGATATGCGAAGCGTACACCAGGCCGCTAATGAGTTGAAAGCCAAATTATTTGCGGTTAATGTGCTGATCAATAACGCAGGCGGCATTTTTAATGAGCGCGAATTAACTAAGGACGGCTTTGAAATGACGTTCGCGGTAAACCATCTCGGCCATTTTTTGCTGACAACCAGCCTCATGCCTTTGCTGGAGAAAGGCCATGCGCGTATTATCAACCTAAGCTCGGACGCGCATAAGTTTGGTAAACCCATGTTTGATGATTTGCAAGCCGAACAGGGGTATTCATCAATTAAAGCTTATGGTATGGCAAAACTATTTAATATCTATTTCACTAAATCGCTTGCAGAAAAATATGCTGATAAGGGCATTACCGCGTTTGCGCTGCACCCCGGCGTTGTAAATACCGGCTTTGGCGCGGGCACATCTGGTTTCGTCAAATTTATATTGTGGCTGGGCCGTCCGTTTATGATCACCGCTGAAAAGGGTGCGCAAACCCCGGTATATTTAGCAACAGCGCCTAAGCTTGATAAACAAAGCGGGCAATATTTTGTAAAGAAAAAACCGGCTAAATCAGGTCCGTTGGCTAATGACACAGAGGCGCGTAACCGGCTTTGGAAGATAAGTGAAGAATTGATAAGTCCATTTTGCTAATGTTTTATAGCTAAATTCTGTAGCTTTTCTGTAGTTTTTGCAACAAAACTGTATCAATTGAAAACATATTTTATTATTAAAGGAAAATAACTACTTTAGTGACTTAAATATGACACAATGTATTTTAATAGAAAAATAATAGTTGCAGTAGGCTTAATTTCAAGTGTAGTTGTCTTAGCGTCAATGACGGCTATACAGCAACAAGGCCCTCCACCCCAACAACAACGGGTAGATCCCAAATTGGTTAATATTAAAGTATTGCCAAAAAAGATGACCTATCGCCAGGTAGATCATTTAATGGATGAATGGGCAAACTCATTAGGTGTAAGATGTACTTTTTGTCATGCACAGGACAAAGCAAGTGATGAGAAACCTGAAAAGTTAATGGCACGCAAGATGTATGAAATGACAGCGAAGATTAACAGCAAGTTTTTTAAAGCAAAAAAAGATTCGTTAAAAGCCGTTATCGAAAGCAATGTAAATTGTTATACCTGTCACCGTGGTGTTTCGCATCCCGAAATTATGGTTGCACCAACCCCGCCAAGGCCTCAAAGACCTCCGGGACAAGGTGGCCCTGGTGGTCAAAGACCGGGCGGACAAGCTGCTCCTGCCGGTCAGGGTACTCCTCCACCTGCGGGTCAACAAGGCACCCCTCCACCTGCTGGTGGACAAGGAAGCACAACTACCCCGCCGCCTGCCGGTCTTAAAACAAAATAGTATTAATATATTAATATAAAAACACCCTTTAGCCATAAACTAAAGGGTGTTTTTATATACAACAATCTTGTTGTTATGCCTGACCGGTAAATTATTGTTGAGGGTAATTTACGGCCCCGGGCGTGTTGGTTACAGCGTAGCTTTTATTTTTTTGCTGTAAAGTGTCGGCATTTTTTGGTATGACCATCATATAACACTTAACACCCACAACAAAAACAATCAATAACGTCACCAGCAGCATTTGCATATCGTCATTTGTTTTAATGGCAAAACGCGGTTTAGATAAACTATTATTGATCATTGTATTGTGATATTTATATAAGTTGCAGGTACTACGAGTGGGGTGGTGTTTTGTTTTAATTTTTGCAGCTTTTGTCTTTTTAACCTCATTTTGATAGCTGCCCGATTATGTGTCAAGGAAAAATTTTACGCATAATGTAACCGTTGCACTCAATAATAAATTTTGTACCTTAACAGCGTAAACCAAATTAAATATTTATGGCATCTGAACATCAATTCTCCAGGCGCGGATTTATCCGTACCGGCGCGATAGGCGTGGGAGCGCTGGCGCTTACCCCGGCATTATCGGCATTAGCATTAACCAAACCGCAAAAAAAATTAGGCATAGCCATTGTTGGCCTGGGTATGTATGCCGGCGGACAGATAGCCCCGGCCCTCCAGCATACCAAAAATTGTTATTTGGCCGGCTTGGTAAGCGGTCACCCGGATAAGGCAGCAGAGTGGGCCAAAAAATACAACGTGCCGCCTAAAAATATTTATAACTACCAGAATTTTGACACTATAGCCCAAAACCCCGATATCGATATTGTGTACGTGATATTGCCGGTAGCCCTGCATAAAGAATACACCATACGCGCGGCACAGGCAGGCAAGCATGTAATATGCGAAAAGCCGATGGCGGTAAATGTAAAGGATTGCGAAGAAATGGTGGCTGCCTGCAAAAAGGCCAATCGCCTGCTGTCTATTGGCTATCGCATGCACTTTGAGCCTTACACCGCCGAATTAATACGCATTAGCCGCAAACAGGTATATGGCAAGCTAAAAGCCTTTGAATGCGCTAATGGTTTTACCTACACGCAAGACCCCAAAGCCTGGCGGTTAAACAAGGCCCTTGCCGGTGGCGGCAGCTTAATGGATATGGGCATTTATACCATACAATCTGCACGGTATACTACCGGTATGGAACCAGTAGCCGTGCGCAATGCCCGCCAGGAAAAAACAAATCAAATACTGTTTAAGGAAGTTGACGATAAGGTTTTTTGGGAACTGGAATTTCCTAATGGTTTTATAGCGCACTGCAGATCGAGCTACAGCGATCAGTTGAGCATTACGCATGCCACTTTTGAACGTGGTGAGGTGACGATTGACCCCAATTTTTATTACGGAGGCATAAAAGGCACTACACCAGCCGGGCCAATGAACTTTCCGCAGGCCATACAACAGGCCGTGCAAATGGATAATTTTGCCGACTGTGTAAATCATAATAAAGAAAGCAGCGTAAGCGGTGCCGAAGGTATCAGGGATATGAAGGTGGTTGAAGCTATTTACCGCAGCCTGGCTTCGGGTAAACGGGAGCTGGTATAGCGCAATCCTTTCTCGGATTTTAAGCTAACTGTCATACCGTCACCTTACCGGTATCTATCGGAATAGTGACGGTATGACAGTTTAAAACTCTTTCCTGTTTTTAACCCAATTGCTGCTTTTATCCACCAAATTAACGGCTGTTACCGTGTTATTACCGCTTAGCAGCCGCTCTGTTACCAGCGCGGCAATCATTGCTTCATCTTCGTTATTACTTTGTAAAACATCGGGCGTAAAGTACTTTTTAACAAAATGCGTATCAAAATTCCCTGATGTAAAAGCATCGTGGTGCATCACAAACCTGCCGAAGCCCAGCGTAGTTGTTATGCCGGTAATTTGATATTCATTGATGGCCCGCAACATGCGTTCAATTGCCTCGGCGCGGTCCTTACCATAGGTAATAAGTTTGGCAATCATGGGGTCGTAATAGATGGGTATCTCCATGCCCTGCTCAAAGCCGTCATCAACCCTAACGCCCGGGCCTTTGGGGGTGATGTAGGTTTGCAGGGTACCAATATCAGGTAAAAAATTATTGGCCGGGTCTTCCGCATATACACGCAGTTCAACGGCATGGCCCTGTATCTTCAAATCCTCCTGTTTAAAGCTGATTGCATGGCCCCGGGCAATTTGTATCTGCTCTTTTACCAGGTCGATGCCGGTTATCAGCTCGGTAACCGGGTGTTCCACCTGCAGGCGGGTATTCATTTCTAAAAAGTAAAAGTTTAGCTGCTCGTCCATAATGAACTCAACTGTACCCGCGCCCGTATAGTTAACCGACCGCGCCACATCCACCGCGCATTTCCCCATCGCCGCACGGATAGCAGGTGTAAGCACCGACGAGGGCGCTTCTTCGATCACCTTCTGGTGCCTGCGTTGCACCGAACAATCGCGCTCGAAAAGATGAACGATATTGCCATGCGTATCGCCCAGCACCTGTATCTCAATATGCCTGGGCGATGATACATACCGTTCAATAAATACCGACCCATCCCCAAACGCCGACGTAGCTTCTGACACGGCCAACTGCATCTGCTCCTCAAAATCCGCTACGGTATCCACGATGCGCATGCCCTTGCCGCCTCCACCTGCGGCCGCTTTGATCAGTATCGGGAATCCCACCTCTACGGCCCGGAGTTTAGCCTCGTTAATGTCCGCAATGGCTTCCTCGGTACCGGGCACCATCGGGATGTTATATTTCATGGCTGCGGCCTTGGCCGACAGCTTATTGCCCATTACCTCCATCGCCTCGGGCGAGGGGCCTATTAATATCAGCCCCGCATCGCGTACCAGGCGGGCGAAAGCGGCATTCTCACTCAAAAAGCCGTAGCCGGGGTGTATGCCGTCGGCCCCGGTTTGGCGGCAGGCATCAATTATCTTTTGACCCACCAGGTACGATTGGTTAGAGGGCGCTTCGCCAATAAATACCGCCTCATCAGCATAGCGCACATGCAGCGCATCGCGGTCGGCGGCGGAATAGACGGCTACCGTTTTAATACCCATTTCGCGCGCCGAACGCATTACCCGTAAAGCGATCTCGCCACGATTGGCGACCAATATTTTTTGCATATTTCAAAGGTAATGGTTTAGTTGAAAAAAGCACTTTCAAAACCCTCTTTCTCGCGAAGCGAAAGAGAGGGTCGCCCAGCGAAGCGTCAGCGGGATGAGTAAACGTCCGCCAGTGCATGATACAGTAAAGATTTTTTAAATAAATTACTAAAAACGCAACTTACTAACGCATACTTGCGTAAAAAACCTCAACTAAATCAACCCGATATGAACGTATACATTTTACTTGTACAAATTGTGCTTTGCCTTGCGGGGCTGTTATTTGCTGGCGTAATATTTTTCAGCTTTCTGAAATATATAAAAAAGGAATATTACCCCAACTGGAAATTTCCTGATTATGTAAGCGTAGGCTATGCCGAATACTTATATAAAAGATACATCAAAAGATCATTAAATTAATAAGTTGTTTTATTTAAGCGATTGAAAATCAACCGCCCGTGCGTTCACGTTCATAGTGTTCACCATTGATAAATGCAGATGAATACCTGACTTACAGATAGTTACGTTTACGCAGTAGCAATATTCATGAAAACTCATTACCAGGAAACCGGTAATGAGTTTTTTCATTTACGCCAAATCGCCGCAGTACCCTTTTTTTATAGAACCTGCACAACCGAAACCTTAAGTAAAACTTTATTTTTTATTTATAATTTAAAATTGCCATATTTGAGTACCCCTATTAAATTAATATGACAATACTCTTTGAACGCAGGTTAACGGCCCTTTGTCCAAAATGCAAGATGAAAGAAGCCGAACAAATTTCAAGAGGCATGCTGTTTAAATTATTCCTGTTTTGGCTGCCCTTAAAAAGGTTTTATTGTTACAGGTGCAAATACAAATTTTTTGTACGAGGTTAACTTCAGCCATATTAAAAGCTTTTGGAAACTGCAAACCGCCCGCAGCAAACTGCTACTGCTTTTCCTTAGTCCTCATTAACCAGCCAAAGCCCATAACCGACCACATTGCACCCAACACCATCATGCCAATTGCAACCGGATGAATTTTATCGGTATAAAGTATTAAGGTGATGCCAGTAACAAACAGCGCAAGGCCAAGGTAAAAAAATGCTTTTATAAGTTTCAGTTGCGCCGGTGCTTTCATCCTGATTTTTTATTAAAGCTATAAAAAATAACTTAAACGAAGGCGGAATAATGCGCATTGAATATTTTGGTTAGAAACAACGCCTCCATAGCAAAGACAGGTGCAAGTTCAATGCCTGTTTTCTGTTATATCCATAAGCAATATTACCCTGAATTGTTAAAAAAAGTTAAAATCTGGCCAAAAAATAAAAATAAATTTGGAACTTTACGAAAACATCGTAGCTTTACGAAGTAATCGTAAAGTCATGGAAAAATTATCGCAACAAGAGGAAGAAGCAATGCAGGCCGTATGGCAAACAGGTACTGGTTTTATAAAAGATTTCCTGGATCAACTTGCCGAGCCAAAGCCGCCCTACACCACCCTCGCATCCACCATAAAAAACCTGGAACGCAAGGGCTTTTTAGAAAGTGAAAAAATAGCCAACTCCATCCGGTATATTCCAATTATAGCGGAAGCAGAATATAAAAAACGCTTTATGAGCGGCTTTGTAAATGATTATTTTAAAAACTCATACAAGGACCTGGTAACGTTTTTTGCCAACGAGAAAAAGATAAGCGCGGTTGAATTAAAAGAGATTATCAAACTGATTGAAAACAATAAATCGTAAAGACCATGCCAGCTTTGTTTGTTTTTTTACTAAAAGTAAATATCGCGCTATTGCTGTTTTGCGCAGGCTATTACCTGGTGCTGAGGCATCTTACATTTTACACACTTAACCGCGTTTACCTGGTTGGGGCAATATTGTTCGCGACAGTCTATCCGCAGATCAACCTTGATAATTTTGCGCGGCACCACCAACAGTTGGCGCAGCCGGTACAGGCGATGGTATTACATCTACAGGCACCTGCCGAAACTTTGGTTAAGCCCCTCGCCCAGCCCGGTTACTGGTATTGGGCCGAAGTTTTGTTTTTCGCAGGCGCTGCATTTATGGCTATCCGCCTGCTGATGCAATTGTTTTCTTTATACAAGTTACACCGCCGATCCGTTCCCATGAAGATCCGCGATCATGATGTAAGGATCATACACGGCAACGACGGGCCTTTTTCTTTCTGGAAAAGCATTTATATCAACCCCGCTAAACACATTGAGGCCGATTTAAAAGCTATACTTAAACATGAGCAAATACACGTAGATGAATGGCATACTTTGGATATCCTGCTGGCCGAGATAAGCACCATATTTTACTGGTTTAACCCCGGTATATGGCTGATGAAAAAAGCGGTGCGCGAAAATATTGAGTTTATAACCGACCGGAAAATACTAAGGAGCGGGGCCGACAGTAAACAATACCAGTACAGCCTGGTAAACGTAAGCTTTGCTGTGGCTCCTCATACCATTGTCAACAATTTCAACCTGTCGACCATTAAAAAAAGAATAGTCATGATGAATGCTAAAAGATCTTCGAAAATTAACCTTACACGCTATGCGTTTTTGGTGCCCTTGCTTTTAATATGCCTGTTTGCCTTTAGCTTTTCAAAAGCCGAGCTGGTCAAAAAAAGCAAGAGCACTTATAAAACCCTTGAGGTTACGGTAAAAGATATTGCTTTAACAAACCCTATTACATCATTTTTTCAAAAGAGGGACAAGTCAATATTAACAGCCAGGTCAATAGATACCATTAAAATAATAAGAAGCGGGCATAAGGACACCATTAAAATAGTACAGGCAAATGGTAATATTTATAATTTAGCAAACGGCTATAGAGTTGGCAACCTGAATATTGACACCAACGGCAAACCACGGCTCACCGGCTATTCGAACTTTACCGTTTTTAATTTAAAAACCGACACCATGGGCGGCAGAGTGCAGCTAAGACGAGGGGGGCCGGGTGGCGGTGCTTTTTTAAAAGCTGATACTATCAGGATGAATGGCAAAACATATTATAAGTTTAATTATCGTTTTGGTAAAGATTCCTTGTTAAACGGTTTGGCAGGTAAAGTTGCAGGCTTGCAGATCACATCAACAGGCGCGGGTGTTTCACCGAGTATTTCACTTCAATTGCGTGGTCCACGTGCTGTTAACGGAAGTAACCCGGCATTAATTATTGTTGATGGGGTGCCGCTTTCAAGTAATGATATAGCTACAATTGACCCTAACACCATTGAAAGTTATGATATATTAAATGGTGAAGCCGCTGGTAAAACCTACGGTGTTAAAGGCGCAAATGGTGTTATTGTAATAACCACAAAAAAAGGTTCAACAGCAGGTATCAGGCTTCGGGGCAATACAAGTAGTGGCACTAATCAGCCATTGATAGTTGTTGATGGTGTGCCTTACGAGGGCGGAATCAATGACATAAACCCACAGGACATCAAGAGAGTGGAAGTATTGAAGGACGCTTCAGCGGTCGCTACGTATGGAGCAAGGGCTTCGGACGGCGTGATATTAGTTACTACTAACCGCGGCCTGGCGAGAACATATATCAGCGGCAATAATAAAACTTTCGGTTATAGCACAACTTATAACACATATACAGTAGACGATAACAAGAATGGTGCAGTTAAGCATGATACCGTTATTTATAAACAATATTCGGCAAATAGGCCGGTAATTGTTAGAGGGTACCCTACTGCGGCCGCGGCAACTGCGGCCGAAAAACGTAAAGATTCACTGCTGAACAGGATGTTAGGGGTTAGCGTTTCATCAACCGGGGTGGTAACCCATGATTCTGTTTTTATGAAAAAGTTGCCTGCTGGTGTTAAATTAATGAATATTAAAAATGCGTCAAATATCTCTTCATACGATGTATCAACCGGGATGGTAACACACAGTGTTGATCATCTTACTGATAAGCTGACCATTATAGATGGCAAAGAAGCCACGGCGAAAGACCTGAAAAAACTACGTGCCAGTGATATTGAAAGCATGAGCGTAAAAAAAGGCCCTAAACTGGTTGAGCAATATGGCGATAAGGCAAAAGATGGTGTAGTGTTTATTACCACAACCAAAGCGAAAAAATAACTTAATATAACATACAGGATAATGAAAAAATTAAAGACATACGGCTTTATATGGCTTGCCCCTGCCTTTTTATTAGGAATGAGTTTGAGTGTTAACGCTCAAAAATTACCTAATGTACAACCCTCAACAGGCCTGCGCGCACCAGCCAATCTTAAAATTGATGGTAAAGCAACCGAGTGGGATAACCAGTTCCAGGCTTATAACGACGCTACAAATATTTATTATACAATTTCTAATGATAGTAATGATCTGTACTTAACCCTACAGGCGAATGATGTGCGAATAATCGAAAAGATCTTAGCGGGTGGAGTTACGTTTACTATCCAACCGGCTACAAAGAAAAGTGAAGAACTGCCGGTTGCAGTTACTTTTCCAAGAATGCGTATAAGTGATCGGCGATCAATCGTAATTAACATAAGAAATCATGATACTAACATTGATTCAGTGTTAGCGGGAATAAACAAACAATTAACAGATGTTTCAAAATTAATTCAAGTTAACGGTATTGATGGGTTAACTACTGATTCGCTAATTTCAATTTATAATGAACAGGATATAAAGGCGATGGGGCTTCTTGACGCTAAAAAAGCATATACATTAGCATTATCGATACCTTTAAAATATTTAAAACGAGACATAGATAATTCCGCAACATTTCGCTACAATGTAAAACTGAATGGGGCATTCAATGGGTTAAAGCCACCTAAAGGAAGTGTACCTATAACACCAGGATCAATTCGTATGGTGCGAGTGGAATTAAGTGCCTCACAAGCTGCTGATGCCCAAAATTTAAACAACCCAACCGATTTTTCAGGTAAATATACACTTGCAGATATCAGGTAATTATACCCTTGCAGATAAATAAAGTATATAAAATGATCCAGCGGGGTTTGTACTTTGGAAGTTAATACCCAATAAAAAAATTTAATCCCAAATTTAATCACTTTTTATAATGAAAAAATCAAACAACCAAAACCCTAAAAAAGTTGCCCTCACTTTACTATTGGCGGTCCTTTTTGTCGGCGCAAATGCGCAAAAACTACCTAATGTACAACCCTCAACAGGCCTGCGTGCGCCGGCTACAATAAAAGTAGATGGTAAGGCCAATGAATGGGATGCGACTTTCCAGGCCTACAACCACGCTACCGATATTTATTATTCGATGGCAAACGACGATGATAAACTATACCTGGTAGTGCAGGCTACCGACAGGCAAATCATCAATAAGATCATCGGCGGCGGGGTAACGCTCACTATTCAGAAGTCGGGCAAGAAGACCGACAAGGACGGTATAAGTATTATCTACCCGCTTTTTGATGCTAAAGACCGTCCTTACGTTCGTGGCGGAGGTGACGGCGGGGGAACAATGAAGGTATTCACTGTTAGCGGCGGTGGTGGTGGGGCAATTAGCGCCGATGCCATTCGATCTGTCGATGTTGTGAAAAGTGGCGATTCGCCGAATGCAAAAATGGAAGGCGATTCGATCATGAACGTTTATAATAAGCGCCTTGATGAAAAATCAAAGAATATTGGTGTCATAGGTATTCCCGGCGTAGATACGCTGATATCTGTTTATAACGAAGATGGCATCAAAACCGGCGAGCGCTTCAACAATAAATTGGTGTACACTTATGAGTTAAGTATCGACCTGAAAAAGTTAGGCTTATCCGTAAATGATGCCGCCAAATTTGCTTATCATATCAAGTTAAATGGCGCAACTATGGGCGTGATCAGCATCAAGCTAAATGGTGTTGGCGGAGGCGCCCCCGACCCGGCCATGCAGGAAAAGATGCAACAACTAATGTCGCAAATGGGCGCGAATAATAGTTCGGTAGCAACTGATTTTTGGGGAGAATATACTTTGGTTAGGAAGCAATGAGTGATTGAGTGAATTAGCGAATGAATGAATTTTTTAGATTATTAGTAGTTAAACAATGAAAACAAAAAAGATCCAAATTTTAAGAAAAATTGCACCTGCGATTTTATCAGGCTTTATTTCGATAGGTGCAAACGCGCAAAAATTGCCCGGTGTGCAACCTGCAATCGGTTTACGCGCACCTGCCAATATTAAAATTGACGGCAAAACAACCGAATGGGACGATAAGTTCCAGGCACATAACCGGGCGACTGATATTTTTTATACCCTGTCAAACGATGATACTCATTTATATTTGATCGTGCAAGCTACGGTTCCTGATGTTATCAATAAGATTATTGGCGGAGGGATTACCTTTACCATACAAAAGTCGGGCAAAAAAGACGACAAGGGTGGCATAAGTATTACTTATCCTATTTTTACCAGGGACAACCGCCCGGCGCTCGGCATAAACCGGACAGTATCAATAGAGAACGGCGTTACCAAAACTCAAACAACCCAGGATGCGCTGACAGACTCCGTTATAGCGGTACGTAATAAACAACTGGCGGATAAATCTAAATACGTTGGCGTAAGCGGTATACCAGGGATAGACAGTTTAATATCTGTATATAACGAGAATGGGATCAGGACAGGACAGGCTATTAACAGCAAAGCGGCTTATACCTATGAATTGGCTATCGACCTGAAAACTTTGGGTATATCTGCTGCTGATGCGCCCAAATTTGCTTATCATATCATGCTTAATGGCCTGGCCAAGCCGGTAATGACCGTTAAGATACAAAATGCCGACGGTACGGTCACAACAAACACCTCGGCCGTGCAAAGCCCGGAAGCAAGTGATATGATAGCCAAAATGATGGCCGCAATGGGCGGCGGCGACCTCTTTTCTCCGACAGATTTTTGGGGAGAATATACCCTGGCGAGGAAATAATTATTGAATGAGTGAATTAGTGAATGTTTTAAAATTTACAACGACAGAATATATAACCCCTAACCATATCCTAACCTATCATGAAAAAATCAACCTTCTTTTTTAAGTCAGTTTTAGTTAGTGTTTTTTTGGGTACCGGCCTAACCGCTGGTGCCCAGAAATTACCAAATGTACAGCAGGAAAGCGTTTACGCACCTGTAGATATAAAAATTGATGGTAAGGCTACCGAATGGAATGATAAATTCCAGACTTTTAATAACGCCGACGAGATATTTTATACCATTTCCAACGATACCGGGAACCTGTATTTTATCGCCTATGCAAAAGAATCCGCTGTCATTCAAAAAATAATTTACGGAGGCATAACATTAACCTTAAAAAGCGCCTCCAAAAAAAGTTTGGTTGCTCCGGTAAGTATTACCTACCCGTTAGCGCCATATCCATACAATGCAATGTCCGGCCCAACACTAAGAGACCCTAAAACACTAACTGATTCAGCCGTGCTTGCATTTAACAAACAGATATCAGATCATATAAAATCAATACCAGTTACAGGAGTTATAGCATTTCCCGATTCGTCGGTATCCGTCTTTAATGACCAGGGCATTAAGGCTGTGCAACTGGTCGACAATAAAAAAGTCTACACTTATGAGTTGGCCGTGCCGCTTAAACACTTACAGCAGGTAATTGACAGTGCAGGCACGTTCGACTATATCATCCAGGTAAACGGTTTGGACACCAAAGGAAGGATAGTTGTTGGCGGTAGTTCTACTACTGAACCGCAGGATGCTCCTGTAGTTCATAACGCATCCTTCATAACCTCGCCAACCTTTTGCAAAGGTGAATATACATTAGCCAAAAAGTAATTATTTATCGAGAGACGCAATATTTTGTATCTATTATATATATTACCCTAACCCATCATGAAAAAATCAACCATCGTTTTTAAGTCAGTTTTAGTTAGCGTTTTGTTGGGTACCGGTTTTACAGCCGGTGCCCAAAAATTACCCAACACCCAACAAGAAAGTTTACGCGCACCGGCCAATATTAAAATAGACGGCAAAGCGACTGAATGGAATAATAAATTCCAGGCGTATAATAAATCCACCGATGTTTTTTATACCATAGCCAATGATGACGACCGCCTCTATTTAATAATACAGGCTATCGACCCGGCCATCATCAATAAGATTATTGGCGGCGGCATTACTTTTACTATACAAAAAACAGGTAAAAAGGACGATAAGAATGGAATAAGTATCACCTACCCTTATTTTGATAAAAAAACCAAGCCTGCTTTTAATTTGGTTTACCTTCATGATAACGCGGCTTCCATTAATAAAGACTCTGTAATTGCCGTTTATAATAAAACACTCGAGAGCAAATCGCAACAAATAAAGGTTACCGGCATAGCGGGTTTAGACGAACTTATTTCGGTTTATAACCAGGACGGAATAAAAACAGCCCAATTGTTTGATAATAAACCGGCTTATACTTACGAGTTGGCTGTTGATTTAAAGCAATTGGGGCTTTCAACCGGGAACCCGGCAAAATTTGCCTATCATATTAACCTGGGTGCAAGTATAGCCGACAATTTATCGCGTATGAGGAACTTTACAGTGGGCGCAGATGGTGAAACTTC
>Ga0302315_10003608_pt1 | contig 13884 bp, 7 predicted proteins | sample III_Palsa_N3_1_FD_200532 | JGI IMG/M metagenome (GOLD analysis project Ga0302315, IMG submission 200532) | Peat permafrost microbial communities from Stordalen Mire near Abisko, Sweden - III_Palsa_N3_1 | ecosystem: Environmental > Terrestrial > Soil > Palsa > Peat permafrost | place: Sweden... | reverse complement strand
TGGAGCCGGCGGGGAGATCAGCGGTGAGGCTTGCTCCTGCGGGCTTTTGGGCGTGAGCGCGGAACGGAGAAGCGGCCGATAGAGCGATGAGGACGATGGCGGCGACGGTTGTTGCAAGATTCTTTCTTGCATGCGTACGAACAGCAGGTCCCTCCACTCCGCTTCGCATTCCCTTCGGGAATGCGAAGCTCCGGTCGGGATGACAATCCATAAAAGCGATTTGCGGCGCGGCTTTAAGCCGCGCCCTTTCAAAGCTCGACATATCAAGAGACATTCTATGCGACATGGATTTTCACCTGATCGATGGCGTTGTAGAGGTAGCCGCTGGGATTCCACTCTGGGGTGGAGGGTTGAGTGCGGCCCTTACTATCTGTGGCTCGGGATTGGAGGGTGTAGTCGCCGGGCTTCGTAGTTTTCCAGTCGTAGGTCCAGAGGCGCCAAGCGTAGCGGGATTGGTCATGTCCTAATTTCGCGGGCGTCCAAGTTGCGCCGTTGTCGGTTGAGATTTCGACCTTGGTGATGTCGGCTTCTCCGGCCCAGGCTGCGCCATGCACAATTATTTTTCCTGAACTCACGCTTGCGCCGTCGGTTGGACCTGCGATTACCGACTTCACGCTCAATGCGGTTAGCGGGTGCGTATCTTCGGGCTTCACGGCATCGCCTGGCTTGACTGGCTGGTTCGGCCAGCGATAGGCGGGGCTCATGAAATTTCCTGCGAATTCGGCATCAAGCAATTTAATTTCAGTGAGCCACTTGCAGGATGCTGCGCCGATCCAGCCGGGCGCGAGCGCGCGGGCGGGAAAGCCGTGATGCTTGGTGAGCGGCTGTCCGTTCATGTGAGTGGCGATCAGAGTATCGGAGTCGAGCGCTTTCTCGATTGGGATGCTGCGAATGAACGGAGGAACTTTGCCGGGGACTTCATCGAGTCCGCGAAACATTACATGCTTGCCTGAGGGTTTCACCGCGGCACGATGCAAGACGTCGCGCATACGCGGGCCGGAGAAACGGGCAGTGCTGACCGCGCCTTTGCCCCACTGAATGCCGGGAACTTGCGGTCGCTGCAGGCTGCGTCCGTTGCCGGCGCACTCGAGGGTGTTGACGACGGAGTGAGTTTCGAGTTTGGAGAGATCGGCCAGGCTTAGGGTGATCGGCTTTTCTACTTCTCCACCGATGGAGAGACGCCATTCGTTGGCATCGAGTTGGACCGGTTCGTACATGTGATTGCGCACGAAGAAATGCGGCACTGGCGTGAGCCAGGTGTTGAAATATTCGACCGGAGTTTCGATATCGACGAAGCGGAACGAGCGAAGGAGCATTCCGTCTTCGCCCGGGACGTCGACGGATTGTTCCTGTGGAAAGGCCCAGGTTAAGAGGGATGGAGTTGCGCCAGTTGCTAATGCGGCCGCTGATGCGTACCTGAGGAAGTCGCGTCTGGAGTTCATCGTAGTACCTCAGGGGCTAAAGCCCTGAACTTAACTGCCTTTTACGCGGCGCTGAAGCGCCGCTCTTCCACGGTGCTGCCGGCATTTCGGAGTTGCATTTTCGGTACTGCATTTTCGCAGCCGCTGGGGCGGCGCTGAAGCGCCGGTCTTCCACGGGTCCACGACGGCAGCAGGACTGTGGCACTAACTTGTCATAGATTAAGTTAACACCACCGGCCCGGAAAAAGGAGAGTAGCCCGAAACCGGACCGGCGGCGTTTCCGAAGGGAAGGCGCCCTCCGAAAAGTTGAGAGTTGTTAGAACTGGTCGGAGAACCGGATGGTCCCGCGTCAAGGGTGACGCGGGACCATTTTTGGTTTTACGGCAAGTAGTAGCGGAACGAGGTGAAGACCATGTTGTCGAGTCCATGGGGTTCGTCGCCGTGGACTTCGTCTGCCCAGGTGGAGCGGTTCACATAGGAATACTGCATGCCCCACTGATAGCGGCCGCGAGGTCCGTTGTGGAAGCGGTACCAGAATCCAAGCGTTCCTTCCGTCACGGCACGGGTTTGAGCGGAGCAGTGAGCGAGAGATCCCGCGATCGGCGTGCTTCCCGTCAGGGTGCCTGTTGTCGGCGCAGTTTCCGTATAGCAGCCTGAGTTGTTGAAAGTGGGCGCGCCGTAGCCTACGTCGACATTTTGGATGGGATCAAAACTGTACGTCCGGGCCGCATACTCACTTCCCACATAGCTGTAGACATCAAGCTTCTTGCCGTGCCATTCCAACGTGGCCAGACCCTGCAGGTTCTTGACCGGGTGGATGGTTCCATCGGCGTTGATCGAGACATCGGGAAGCTGCGACGCACCGTAGCGGCCCACACCGCTGCCACCGAATCCGTGCACGCCGAAAACGATGTGCTTGTTGTAGAACGCCCAACGAGCGTTGATGCCGAAGCCGCCGCCGGCCTTGGTGCTGTTGTAGGCATTGACCGCGCTAGCAGCGGTAAGGGTACTGGCTGAGGTGCAGGCTGGCAGAGATGCAACAACAACTCCGCCCGCAAATTGAATGTTCTCGCAGGGGAAGACGCGATCCTGGAAACGATCGGAGAGGCCAAAGATCTCGTAGTGCCCAAAACCGGGATCGAAGGCGATCTTGGCGATGAGATCGGGCGAGGGATTGAATCCGTAGGTGGAAGTGACGTTGTCTGTGTTGCTCGCGCCGGCTTGGACGAGCACGTAGTCGTTCGAATTTCCCGACGTGGTTACCGTGGCCTGAGCATTCTCCACAGCGAAGGCAACTGCGACCTTGTCGCCGAAGCTCTTGGTCACGCGAATTCCGTCCTGCCGTGCGAACGTGAAACCGACGTTATACGCACCGTCGATGGTCACGGGGCGAGCATCGTTGGTTTTGCCGGTGTCGTCGCTGGGGGCAATTCCAGCTTTGCTTTCGGTCACCAGACTCCACATCTGGCCACCAAGGATGCTCCAACCACCAGCAAACTTGGCCTGACCCCATGCCTGCCGAATCCGGAAGGTGTAGCCATTGGTCTGAGTTGCCGTGGAGGTAACGCCGGAGGAGAGAAAGTCACCGGAGATGTAACCGGAAAAATCCACAGGTCCCTCGCGGCTCGAAATGTAGACGGTGGGCCGCGTCTGACGGGCGGTACCGAAGAACTCCGGCAGACTGCTCTGGGAAGCTCCCGGCATGGTCAGGTTGTTAAAGGGCGTGACCACATCGGCTCCGAGGGCCCGCGAACGGCGCAAAAATTCGGCCGCGACGAATCCACCGGGCGTGATGTTGATGCCCTTGAAATGGATGGTGAGCGGGCCTTCCATGTCCTTGTTGATTCTCGGCCCTTGAGGCGGAGCCTCCGCCGGTTGTTGCTGCTCCTGCAGCGTCAAGACAGCAGGCTGGAGGGTCGGAGTGTCTTGTGATGTCTGGCTCACGTTTTGAACGCCGGCGGCGTCATTCTTGGGTTGGTTTACTGCTTGCATCTGCTCCAGTCGCTGGGTGAGGCGTTCGATCTGTTTTTGTTGTGCGGCCAGCGCATCTTTCAGCGACTGGACGTCGGCAGCGGTTATCGGGGCAGGAGCCGTGGCTGCGGCGGCCGTGTTGGCTGCCGGAGCACCTGGAGTTTCTGCCCAGGCGCCGGCTGCCAGAGCCACCAGCATAAGGGCCGCGAGAAATACGTGATTGGTTAGTTTCATGGAATTTTAATCCTCTCCTTTTTGAGTTTTTGGTCAAACAACGCATCCTTAGGGGAAACAACAGAAAACCTTCTACAATCGGAGGCTGTTGCGCGGCGACCTTCAACGTCTCCGCAGGCGTTTCCGAGCAGTGCTTCGCCCCTCCGACGCGGTTGCTATTATCACAATCAACTTACTGGCATATTGGAACAAACAAACATACTCCTTACATTGTTAAGGGAGTGTTAAATTTCGTAAAACCGGGGAAGTTTCTGGAGAAGTTTCTCTAAAAGTGGAAGCCGGTTAAGAGCGTCAACCCCCATTCATTCCGCAGGCGGCGCAGAGACATCTATTCACCTTTCTGTCCTCCGACCACCATGGGTAGGACACCTCCCGTTTCTTTCTTCTTCGCCGCGCGCTTGCCTTTGGCGGAACGCGGGGTTGGTCCGCAGATCAGGTCAGCCAGCGTAGTGCTCTCCAGAATTTTGGCGGCCGCGTCGCGCACGTCGAGAAACACCTGATAGAGTGCGCGGTGCGGCAGATCGCGATCGATGAGCACGCGCAGTTGCTCGGCGTCGGCAAACGGCGCCACAGGACCATCAATCAAACGCATGATCTCGCTCAAAGGGATGTTGGCGGGCTCGCGGCGTAACTGGTAGCCGCCCTTAGCTCCGCGCACGCTCTCCACCATGCGTGCGTTCTTCAGTTCGAGGAGGATGAGTTCAAGAAATTTTTCCGGGAGCTCCTCTTCATAAGCGATTTCGCGGATCTTGATGGCGCCCTGGTGATGATGGCGGGCGAGCATCATCATGGCCTGCAGTGCGTAGAGTCCCTTTTGCGAGATTTTCATAGTCGCAGATTATGCCATAAAGTCCATTACTATACTAGACTTTATTGACGTGACGGACATTGCAATTGGGATTCCTTCCTTGGCGAAGTGAAAATATCCATTAACCCAAAGCTGTTCAATAGCTTACGGAGTTTGTGTATAGTCGGGACGGAGTATGGATGTGCAACTCATTGCAGTTCGGGGGATTTTGTGGAAGCCGAACCAGCGGCCAAGAGGGGCAGTTGCTTCTGCTGCTGCCCCTCGGGCCCTGTGTTTCGTGGTCGTGCTTGCTATGGCAGATAATAACGGAAGGACGTGTAGATCATTCCGTCCAACCCGTGCGGTGATACTCCAGGCGCTCCCGAACCCGCAGGACCAATGCCGGACCACACCGTGCGGTCTACGTAGGAGAACTGGGGTCCCCACTGGATGCGGCCGCGGTTCACCTTTTCTTTTGATCCATCGTAAGGCTTGAACCAGAAACCTATGGTGCCCTCGTACAGCAACTTGGTGTCGGCCGTGCAACTCGAAAGGCTACCCGGGAAGAATCCGCTGCCGACCGAAGGAGCGGTTTCGGTGTAGCAACCTGAGTTGCTGAACAGGGGCGATCCGTAGCCGACATACTTTCCGGAGACGGGATCGTAATCCGATGCCCGGCTGGCATACTCGGCGCCGTAGTTCAGGTAAATGTCCAACTTCGGCCCATGCCATTCCAGACTTCCCAAGCCCTGGTAGCTCTTGATCAGATCGAACGTTCCGTTGGCGTGGATCGAAGAGTCAGGAAGGCCGCCCGTTCCGTAGCGGCCGATCCCGCTGCCGCCGAGGAAGTGCAGACCGAAGTCGAGGTGCTTGTTGTCGAAGGACCAGCGAGCGTTGGCGCCAACACCGCCGCCGTTCTTCGAGGAGTTGGACGCCCCGATTGCCGAGGCCACTCCGGGCGCCAAGCCGCCGCAGACCTCGGTGGAGCTGATTTCGCCGCAAGGAAACACGCGGTCACGGAAGCGGCTATAAATGCCAAAAGCCTCGTAGTGTCCGAAGCGCGGTTCAAAGGCGAGCTTGGCGACGATGTCGGGCGAGGGGTTGAACGAATAGTTGGCAAGGTTGGCGGCGGCACCCGAGGAGCTGGCACTGGCTCCGGCGTTGTACAGACCGCCACTGGCCCCGGCGGAGCCTACCAGGAAATTGTCGCCATTGTTGTGCGTGCTCAACGTGGCCTGCGCGTTTTCCATCGACACGCCGAACCACGCTTTGTTGTTGAAGTTCTTAACCAGCCGCAGTCCGTACTGGCGGGCCCAACTGAAGCCGACGGTATACTGTGGGTCGATGGTCATGGGAACCGCTTCGGTGCGGTTATCCATGCCGTGCTTGGTTTCCGTTACCAGGCTCCACATCTGGCCGCCGGTCACGGTCCAGCCACCATTGAAGGCGGCTTGGCCCCACGCCTGGCGTTGGCGCAATGTGTAGCTGTTGCTCTCATTATTGTTGGAGGTGACGCCGGCCGAGAGGAAATCCGCTTCGTAATAGCCGGCTAGTTTGACGTTCGTCAACTGCCCCTGAGCCAGCATCGAAATCCGGGACTGGCGTCCAGATCCGAAGAACTCCGAAATGCTGCTTTGGGACGCGCCTGGCATGGTCAATGAGTTGAAGGGCGTGTTGATGTCGGCCCCGAGAGCTCGACTGCGCCGCACAAATTCAGCCGCCAGGAATCCGCCCGGCGTGATGGTGATTCCCTTGTAGTGCAGCGCCACAGGGTTTTCAATATCTGCGGTAAGGTTCTTTTGCGTCTCCTGAACGCTCAAGGCGGTGTTGGTAGCGTTGGTCTTCAGGTCACTCATATCGGTTTTCAGTTCAGCGACCGTCGTCTGCTGCTGGGTCGCCTGCGCTTGCGCCGCCTCCGCTTTTCCGGCAGCATCCGTCGCGACCGTCTGGGCCCGCATCACGGCCTGATCCTTGCGCTGCAATGCATCGCGCAGTTCCTGGATCTGCTTCCCTTGCTCCGCAAGGGCGGCTTGCTGCGAGGCAATCGCATCCTTCAATGCCTGCACATCCGCCGCAGTGATGGTGGCGGTTTTAGCCTTCTTTGGTTTGGGCGCCGTGCTGGTTTGCGCCACCAGCGACGTTGCCAGAAACACGAGCACGCACAACTTCCACGCAGATTTCATCACACTCTCCTCTTTATTGAACCGAATGATTACATTGCATCCCGAATCCGAATTACCAACCGGGCATATTTCGCAGCCTTCCTTGTCGTTTGGTTGATGGGCCGTATCCTCCAGGCGCTTCTCACCGGCACCGAATACAAACCCGGGCAGATTCCTCACTGAGATCGATAGCTCTGGTTTTATCGGCGCAGTGTTACGCGATGGTTACAAACGAGTGAATTTCTGATGAATGGCACCGCGTGGAATCGAATCGCGGGTTTCGGGCCTTCAGAAGTGGAAATTGGTCTCAAGGAATACGAGTTGCCCGCTCGCCTCTTTCGGATAAATCGCGGAAATCACTCCCTCGCCCCAGGCATGGCCGTAGCAGAAAGTGGCGCTGAAGGAGCGTGTGATTTGCTAGTCGGCGCTGAGGTCCAAGACGTTGGCCAAACCGCGGTTGCCGTTACTGGGGCGGCTATAGATTGTCAAGACGTGGTACCCATCGAAGCCGGACCGACATGGCTTGAGTTTAGCTCCGAGCCGTGCAAAAGGCGGCGCGATAAGTCCGCGGCTTGCAAATCGTTACGGCCGATTTGCAATTTCACACCGCTCCTGCGCTCCTCAAGAGCATCCTTGGCCGCGACCGCACGGACACCGTTCACACTTTTCTTGCGATGGAAGGCCTCGGGGCCCTGAACTCAATCGGAAATGTGGGAACCCCACGAACTTAGTCGGCGATTCTCTTAGAACGTCGTAGCCCAGATCAATAGCTGGTTTGCATTCGTGGCGGAAGACAGACTTCTTGAAGCCTGGAATATGGTGCGGACGAACGAGGGACCACAGATTATTCACGTCAAGCACCACGGCGCCACACCTCCCAAAGCAAAATGAGACAGCGGTTTTCAACGGTGCTAAAACGGAGGTGGGCAGGCCGAATCAGTAACTGCTCGCCCTGGACCGAGGCGTACCCGACCTAGTAGTCGGTCTCCTCCCAGCCCGCGGTCTCTTCATTGGTACGTTGTGAGAGTTTGATCTCTCGACGATATCAGCGAGGGTGGTGTTCTCGATGATGCTCGCGGCTGCGTCTCGCACCTCCAAGAACGTTTGGTATAGGCCGCGATGATGCGCATCCTGCAAGATAAGTTTCCGCAATTCCTCTGCATCGCCAAAGGGCGCCAGCGGGCCGTCGATCAGGCGGATGATCTCGCTGAGCCGTATCTCAGACGGAGCCCGTCGGAGCTTGTAGCCGCCCTTTGCACCCCGCACGCTCTTCACCAGCCGGGCATTCCTCAGTTCAACCAGGATCAGCTCGAGAAAATTTCCCGGCAGATCGCTATCAGCGGCGATCTCCCAGATCTTGAGTGTCCCGTGTTGATAATGACGAGCCAGCGTCATCATCGCTTGCAGAGCGTAGAGCCCCTTTTGAGAGATTTTCATGGTCGTATTCTCCCCATCAACATGGCAGCATCGCGGCGGTTGCGTCGCGGCTTTCACAAATACCCTTGCGCGCGGTCCTGCAGACGCGAATCCCGACCCTAGCTATTGCACAAATCCTCCCACCCGCGGAAAGGAGAGGATCCAAAACATGGAAATGAGGTTCGCACACGCTGCTCGATAGCAGCGGAACGAAATCAAAGCCCTGCCAATCATCTCATTGTGTTTTCCCGAGTTACATCGCGCAAGATGAACCCGTCTGCGAGTCTCTCGTGCAACGCGAATCTCGCCGGCGTCGCGTCTGCCTGAGCCTCCTCGGCACCGCTGCGGTCCACCCGCAACAGCATACCGCTACTCCGTCCAACGTTCACGGCATTCCCGCTGGACGTAAGTGTCACTACTCCGAGCGGCTCAATTCGTCCGGAATGCATTATCTTCACGTCGCCAAATCCGTATGAACCACATGCATGCGCGGAAAAAACCCAAAACGCCTCGCGCTAGCGTATTCCTGGCGACCAACATCCGAGCAGATACGCGACTGATGAATGGGTTAACCGGCGTCGGTGACGTTAGCTATTACCTCGATCAAGACCATCGACAAAGAATGCACCGTGCACTAAGTCTCCGACTAGTAAGGATGGTCTTAGTCCACAACTTGGGGCATTGCCAGAACGATGATTCTGAATCGCTATTTCTTCTCGCCGGGCTCTCGACTGAGCCGCCGCGGAAACGATCAGAAGGTGAAACGACCACCGACGGTCGGAGCAAAGTTGTTGTTGTGGAGATAGGGGACGCCGGGGCCATGAGGAATGGCGATGGCCAGACCGCCGGTCACGAAGGAATACGCAATCCCGGCAAAACCGTCGAAACGTTTGGTGAAGTGGTGATCCGTATAGAGCGACCCCTCGTTGAGCGTGCCCGCGCAGGAAGCGCGGAAATTTCCGGGCGCGCAGGTCTGCGGAACGCGGAAGTCGTTCTGCCGCTGCTGATACCAGGACAAAGTGATGTCGGTTTTGCTGTCGTAAGCGTATTTCACGCCCGCCCACCAGATCTGCACGATCTTTTCAGAGTCAAGATTGTTGTCTTCGACCCCGCTCATGACATAACCGCCCTGGTCCGAGGCGCCAACGCCCAACGGGTCCGACGGGTTATTCTGCCAGATGTATTCGTAGCCGGCAAAAAACTTGAACGGGTCCCACGCATACTTGGCCGCGAACATAATCGCGTTGTTGTCGGTCACGATGCCATATACGGTGTTGTTCGTGTCGACCACATTGTTCCCGGTGATGGGAGTTGTATCGATGCTGTCTGTAGTCGACTGATATTGCCCCGCCGAACTCAGGCTCTGAGGGCCCAGCAAGGGGTTCAATACGCTGATTGCCTGGTTGTAATGTTGGGCGACGAGGTCGGCGGAGAACTTGCCGGAGCTCCCGCCGAAATCGAATCCATAGGCGTTGTTATGCGCCGATTCCGGCGTACAGTTGGCGGCAGTCCAGTTAGTCCCCGCGGCTGCCGCGGCCGAGTAGCAGCCGGCAGAACCATCGGCGAATTTATACATCGCGCCGAAATGGACCGGGCCATAGGTGAGGCGATATTTCACGGCGTCGTCCCAGCGGCTGTCCTCGGTGTCGCCCCCGCCGGCCATCGTGCCGTTATATCCGATGTAGGAAAAGGCATAGGCGCCGCCGGCCGGATCGTAAAGCAGCATCGCATCGGTGCCGAGAGAGCGCTGACGACCGAAGGTCAGCTCGCCGAAGTGCGTGGACGATATACCGCCATAGTATTGGTCATTGAAGGGTTGGCCCGCGCGCGCGCCGTCGATGGCGAACGAATAACTGCTCCTGGGAAGGCCGTTGTTGGCGGTCTGGGTGGCTGACGCGTTGGCGAGCAGGCCAGACTGCGGATTGATGCCAGTGGAAGCGTTGAACACAACCGACCAGCCAGGCAGAAACTCTGCCTTGCCCCTGATGCCCAGACCCGTTTGCGACAGGTTGTTCGGTGCGACGAGGAATCGATGTTCATAGCCGTTTCGGTTCACCAGAGATTCGCCTTCATAGTTATAGCCGTTTTCCGGTAAGCCGTGGCTGACCCAGCCGGCGCCGACGTCATACGCACCGTACAGCGTGATGCCGTGCCAGGTCAGCGTGCAATCGGTGGTCGCGAACTCGCGGCCGCTCGTGCACGGGTCGGGGGTGCTCTGAGCAAAGGTCAAGGAGGTCGAAAGCCCAAAAAAAACCACTACGAGAAACAGGTAAGCCTTGCGCATTTCAACCTCGAAAAATTAATCGTTCGGAACAGAACCCACGAGTGTACATAAGATACGATTTCGTTGTCCAGAACTGTACGCTTTGGTCCGTTTGGCCATAAGCCCGTGGGGGTATACTTATGCGGATGCGACGGAGTTGACCGGGAATTTCGTTGTGGTTACGATTGCGTCCCGATGCAGAAGAACGCCAAATCCGAAGGGAATGTTGAAGGATTGCTGCAGCTTCGAGATGCAGCTTTACAATTGGGGATTAGCTTTCCAACGATCAAGCAATGGATTTACAAGAAGAAAATTCGCAGCATCCAGACGGCTGGAGGACATCACCGCATTCCACAGAGTGAACTGGACAGGTTGCTTTTCCGAACGCGGGGCAGAACGGAGAAGGAACGCAAGCAGGTAATCCGTCGTGTCAGCGGACGCAATCAGCTAGTGGGACGAATAGATGCTGTTCGAATTAGCGGTCTAATGGCGGAAGTGAGGATTTCAATCGGCGACCAGCAAATCACGTCAATTATTACTGCGCGTTCCGCACGAGAAATGCAGCTAAAGCCAGGGCAGACTGCCGCCGCCCTGATAAAAGCCACGGAAGTGATGATTCTGCGCGTTTGACATGATCGATTTTCAATTGCCTGTCCCGCAACAAACCCAATCTTCCCTGTCATTACTCGTCCATCCTCACGTCCTAAAATGGTCAGCGTGCCTGCAACCCCTTAACACCTTGGGGCCTTCTTCCCGCAACTCCACCCGGCCATTCTTTGCTACATTATTGACAGCGCTGTTGAGTAAAGGAGAAGACTGGTGTCAAAGCGACTTCCAATTGCGGCCACATACGCATTCAAGTGTGCTCTTCTCTTTTTGGCGTGTGCCGTATTCAGTTGGGGATTGCAGGCAAAGCTTTCCCTTTACAAGACCCCGCAGTCTCCATCTACCGTCACAGTTGCCAAACTCTTGACGGAGAGGCGTTCCGCCCAAACCATGGCTTTGCTTGAAAAGGCCCTCAAACCGGATATGGATTGGGAGAGGTTGAACCTGATTCCACTATTGGTTTTGGCCCAGGCGATTTTGTTTCTTACATTCAGGTTTTACCAAGCTGAAATGAACCTCTGCAGGTCTCGCAGATGGAATTTCCACGATCCGCACCTCGCGCAACGTCCTCCTCCAGCCTTCTGATAATCCCTCCACGGCGCTATATTTAGGGCAGACTAGGCCTATTCTCAAACAAGGAATAGGACCGTTGAGTGATCGCCGTTCCCTTTAAGGAGATGTACTGTCGTCGATTCCAATCCCGAACTTGCGGGATTGAAAGTAAGGTGGCTCCATGCATCGTAAGCGGATCCTTTGGATTGCGGGGCTTCTCTGCCTTTTGTTGGCAGCTCTCTTCTTGATCGTTCGAGATCACTATGGCAAAGGCCCCGCGGCGCAGCCGAGAGCGGCCGCAGTCGTCGCGGTCACGCGTGGCGATCTGGCCAGTTCCCTCACCGTTGCCGGTCAATTTCAGCCCTATCAACAGGTGGATCTTCACGCCAAAGTCTCGGGATATATCCGCTGGATCAAAGTCGATATAGGCGACCGAGTTCGTCAGGGCGAAGTCCTAGCTCTGCTGGAAGTCCCAGAGCTGCAGAATCAAGTGGAGGGCGCTCAGGCCGAGGTCCGCCACAGCCAATCTGATATCTCTCGCGCACAAAGCGAGGTCGTCAGCGCCGAGTCGACGTACTCCGCAGTGCACGCTGAGTATACCCGTATGGAAGAAGCTTCCAAAGAGAGACCAGGGCTGATCGCAGAGCAGGAGTTGGATGACGCACGAGCCAAAGACCAGGAAGCGGCGGCAAAGATCGGCGTCTCGAAAGCCTCGCTCGACGCCATGCGGCAACAACTCGGCGTTTCTCGCGCGACGCAGAGCCGGCTGGAAACGATGTCCAAATACGAACAGATCAGCGCTCCCTTTACAGGTGTGGTGACGAAGCGCTACGCCGATACTGGCACGCTGATTCAAGCCGGACAGGACAACAACACGGCTACACTTCCCGTGGTACAAGTGGCCGAGAGCGACTTGCTCCGGCTTCGCATGCCCGTGCCCGAGAGCGACGTACCTTACATTCAGGTCGGCGGCGATGTGCAGGTGAAAGTCAACTCGACTGGGCACACATTTACCGGCAAGATCATTCGTTTCTCGCGCGCACTCGACCCCAACACCCGAACCATGCTGACCGAGGTCGATGTCCCGAACCGTGACCTGAGTCTCAATCCAGGGATGTACGCGGAGACGACGATTCAACTCCAGCGGAAAAATGACGCTCTTATCTTGCCGGCACAGGCTGTTGTGCAGAGCGGCGATCCATCTAATGGCAATCCGTCTTATGTGCTGGTGGTGGATGCAACGAACCATGTCGAGAAGCGCAGTGTGATTCTCGGAATTCAAACCTCGAACCGCGTGGAGATTACCAGCGGTCTGCAGACTGGGGACAAGGTGATCGCCTCTGGACAGACTGGCTATCAGCCCGGGGAAGTTGTGTCCCCGCACACGGCGTTCATTCCAACGGCGGCGCAGGAGGTGAGCGAGTAATGTCCTCTTTTGCCATTAAGCATCCGTTCTTCATCCTGATGCTCTGTCTCATGGTGATCGTCGTGGGTGTTACCACCGTCGCGCGTATGCCCGTCGATCTGTTTCCGGAAATTAATATCCCGGTTGTCGTGGTCGCGACCTTCTACGCGGGCATGCCGCCGCAGCAGATCGAGGCGGATATCACAGATAGCTACGAGCGCTTCTTTACGTTGGGAAGCGGAATCAACCACATCGAGTCGCGATCGCTGCCCGGTGTGAGCCTGATCAAGATCTACTTTCAGCCGGGCACAGACGCGAACGCCGCTGTCAGCAATATCTCGAATCTCGCCATGGCGAATTTGCGACGGCTTCCGCCTGGAACCCTGCCTCCGGTCGTGCTAAAGTTCGATGCTTCGAATCTTCCCGTGTGTCTGGTCACACTCGAAGGTCAGGGTCTCGACCAGACGCGGCTTAAAGATCTGGCGCAGTTTGAGGTACGGAATCAAATCGCCAACGTTCCTGGTGCTTCCGTGCCGCAGCCTTACGGAGGCAAGTATCGGCAAATCCAGATTTATGTCGATCCGGTCAAACTAGAAGCTCACCAACTCTCGGTGATGGACGTGGTGCGCTCGGTGAATGAATCGAACTTGATTCTGCCCGCCGGTGACGTGCGCATCGGACCAAAAGACTACAACGTCTATGCCAATAGCCAGATTCCGGTGGTTGACGAAATCAATGCCATGCCGATCAAGACGGACAAACAGGACCAAATGGGGGAGTCCGTATTCGTGGGCGATGTTGGGAAAGCGGTGGACTCAGGCCAGTTGCAGTACAACATCGTCCGGGTCGACGGTCAGCATTCCGTCTACATTCCAATCTTAAAGCAGGGCGGCGGATCGAACACAATCAGTATTGTGAACGGCATTCGAGAGGCCGTGAAACATCTGCTCGATATTCCGAAGGCGCTGAAAACGGCGGTCGTCTTTGATCAATCCGTTTTTGTGAAGATCGCGGTGAAGAACGTGATCAACGAGGGCAGCATTGGCCTGTGTCTCACTGCGTTGATG
>Ga0302315_10003604_pt1 | contig 13893 bp, 15 predicted proteins | sample III_Palsa_N3_1_FD_200532 | JGI IMG/M metagenome (GOLD analysis project Ga0302315, IMG submission 200532) | Peat permafrost microbial communities from Stordalen Mire near Abisko, Sweden - III_Palsa_N3_1 | ecosystem: Environmental > Terrestrial > Soil > Palsa > Peat permafrost | place: Sweden... | reverse complement strand
TGGCATATCCTTATTGTATGGTTTTACGGGTTCATTGGGCCTGTTCACAGGCAATTTGCTGCCCGGGCTAATGCAGGCCAATTCCATAGCGGTTACCTTCGCGCTGGGGCTGGTATTGCTGGGTATCGGCTTTAAATTATCCTTTGTGCCCATGCACTTTTGGGTGCCCGATGTTTACGAAGGCGCGTCCACCCCCGTTACCGCCTATTTATCAACCCTGCCAAAAATAGCGGGCTTCGCGCTCATCGTTAACTTTTTAACTGCCTTCCTGTTCTTCGCCAAATGGAACGCCTTTGATTTCAGGCTATTCTTTGCCATTGTGGGCATCATCACCATGATAGCCGGTAACTTTGCCGCCGTATTGCAAAATAACGTTAAGCGTATGCTGGCCTATTCAAGCATCGGGCATACGGGTTTTGCCTTAATGGGGGTGGTAACCTTTAGCGAACAGGGTATTAAAGCCTTAACCTATTACCTGCTGGTTTACGGTATTGCCAACATTGGCGCGCTGGTGCTGGCCAGCTACTTTACCAACGTAACCGGCAGCGAAGATATGAACGACTACAAAGGCCTCGGCCTGAAATATCCCTTAGCATCCATTTGTTTTGTAATTATATTGATCTCGCTTACCGGTCTGCCAGTTACAGCAGGCTTTACAGGTAAGCTGTTCCTGTTTTCGGCAGTGTATAGCATATACCAGCAGAACCACGATATATGGATGCTGCTGCTCATGCTCACCGGCGCGTTAACTACGGTAGTTTCCCTTTTTTATTACATCAAGATCCCGCTCAACCTGTTCATCAGGCGAACAGATGTGGTAAGCGAAGCCAGTAAACGATCTTATAATCTGATAGGCTTGGCAGTGGCGATATCGATTATTATTTTGTTGCTGGGGGTATTCCCGAATGCTATAATGCAGTATGTCTGAACCATGATTTACTTGATTGGAGGGTTTTCTTGATTTAAACCAACACAAGTTAAGTAACGTGAGTTCGGGTTAAGCGGCTAAAAGTAATTGATTGTTATTGGCTTCAAAAACGATATTTAGGGACGGCTTTTTAGGGAAAAAGTGATAAGCACAAAGCGCGCCCATCGTATTCATCAGGAAGTTGCTGACAGACCTGTGCCTAGTATGTTGCAGCTTGCAGATGTTTTTTAGTTCATCATTCACGCATTCGATTATTGCTCTTTTTCTAAGGAGGATCTTGTCTGCTTGTGAGATATTAAAGTCTTTCATATTCTTGCGTGGTTTAGTGATCATTTGGATGCCGTTTCCCCACAACAGATCAGCCAATGCTTTAGAGATATAACCCTTATCGCCGAATAATTTGCCAAATATTTGTTCCGTCATTGAGGTCATCAGTTTTACATTCCGGTCGTCAACATTGCCTTTTGTAAGATAAAAAGACAGTATTTCACCTTTGTCATTGATGATCAGATGTAATTTAAACCCATAAAACCAACCGAGCGAGCATTGTCCTCGCTCTGCTACTGAAGCAAATACCTTATGGTTATGAATGCGCCTGTTATGGCAGGCTTTAATGTGTGTTGAATCGATAAAATTGATCCCGCGGGATCGTCCCAGGCAATTCGTTTTAAGGAACAGCATCATCGGCACAGCCACCCTTTGTTGTAATTCTACAAAACGGTTATAAGATACCAGGCCCGGAAAGTAACTCTTGTAATAAGCACAAATATGGCAAATATAAAAATGCTTGATATTAGTGAAATGACCGCTATGAAAGGCGATCAGGATAGTTATGATTTCGCTATCGGAGAGCGATGCCTTGCGATTCCTCGCTTTGCTGTCAGTCGCTTCCAACTGGTGTTTTGTTATCTCGGTTTCAAATTCTTTGCAGAAATCATCGACTTGAACAAAAATTTCGATAATTTTATCATGAGTAAGCATAGATTGTTTCTTTGGATTCGACACCTAAATATAACAAAATATGCTTACTTATTGATATTCAATGCATTAAATACATAACAATAACTCTCAATTCTTTTCCTTATCCCGAACTCACGTTAATTACATTTGGTATTGAACTTATTAGGCAAAAGAGCAATGCAGAAGAATTTATTGCACGAATATTGATATCAGAAAATCGTTGATTGATTAAGTAGACCAATAAATCAGCCCGGCCACACCAGCCGGGCTTGGTAGTACTGCACTTGCGGCACGTATCTTATCCATTCTATAGTTCTAAAATAAGAAAAATAATCATGCGAAAGGATGTGGTAGACAAGGCGAACTGCACAAAGCTTTCCACTGTTTTATATAGCTAGTGCAAGCAGGCTTAATCTTCAGTGGTAAAGTCCATCAATTCCATGAGGCTGATGCCTAATCCCGCACAAATTTTCTTGAGCATTAACACGGTCGGGTTGGTGTTTCCTGCCTCTATTCTTCTCATGTTGGCCTTTTCAATATCGCAGCGATAGCTTAGTTCCACCTGTGTAATCTTTTTTTCTTTCCGTATCATGGCAATACGGTTTCCCAATGCCCGCAAAAAAATATCATCCGCTTTTTCCCTCACTTTCATGTGTGGGAAATTTCAAACAATTTTCATCACATTTGGTTATCATATATGATAACTTTTGTTATCTTCGTATGTTTTTATATCTAACTAAATGCGATGTAATTTTCCGATGAATTGTACAGAACCAATGTTTTCGTCATATACAGCAAAGCTATTCGCACTTAAATTCAAGTTTAAAACCGTCCCCTATCTCCCGACAATCCTTTCCCTTATAATAAAAGAAAACAATTTGATTATGCCTTTACGAGACAGACGATATGAAAATATCATGCAGTTTATTTTTGGTGCGATACTGTGGCTTATCGTGCTGTATGCGTTCGCCGTTGGAATAGCGCGCTGCGTTCACCATCTTATTGCTCATTATTTCAGCCACAATACCCCATAGGGGTATTTTTGTTAAAAGGGGCACGGGGGAACTCCCCGCAAGTGTGTGTCCCACCGGGAAAGATACGAAGTGTCCCCGGAGGGACACACTATCTTGCGATCTTGCGATCTTGCGATCTTGCGATCTTGCGATCTTGCGATCTTGCGATCTTGCGATCTTGCGATCTTGCGATCTTGCGATGCCTATTTCGCCTCGTAGTTCTACCTATTCAAGCATTATGTCATCAATTATTTCTTTTGTTACAATGATGTCACTTTTTGTACGGTTTGGGAGCGACAAATTATCTCTACTTTTCTTTAATTAATACCTATCTCAAAACAAAAAGTGCAAACAATTCGTTTATATACAAAGAGTTACGAACGTTTTTTTATTGAAATTATTTGTAATCTGATATTTTTTTTCTATCATTGAACGAAAATTAATAAACTCATTGCGATATTTATAATATTTGCATTTTTCAAGTTGTTTTGTTATTATTTTTATAAAAATGGACGTGAAAATACCTTCTCAGGAAAGTAGAGACAAACTCAAGGAGTTGTCTACAACTTTCAAGCCGTTAGATGTAAAATTCTTATTGGCTTTAAATACAGAGTTCAGTGTGGAAGAATGTATAGATGACGCCCAGGTTATGGTAAGCGGGCTCAAAAAATATGTCGACGGAAATCATTCCATAGAAAACTTAGACTCTTCTTTTGGTAAAATAGTTGTTTACTAAAATAAAATATATGCTATTCTGAGGTGCAAGTAAAACTTGCACCTTTTTTTTTAAAATCAATATATGGCAGGTTTATACGATTATACAGCGGTTACCCTTTTTGCAGATGAGATAGTCAACAATATAGGTAAAGAGAATTTTTACACAAACAAGAACAGCAAACATTTAAATGCTCCGTCAAATTATTTATTAAATGATACAGAGACCTTTATTCTTTTTATCAAAAGATACTTTGACATATTAGGAACGCCAAAAACCATTCACATTATACCTCGAAAAAATGTTGAGGTAATTTTGGGAATGTATGTGAATATGCCGAATGATATTTACGTATGTATTAATGACAAAATGAATGATTGTTGGCGAAGATTTACGATTATTAAAGAATTATGTTCAGCGTATGTAGGGCATTATCAAGATGAAGCTAAGGAGCATAAAATGTTTAAAACAAACAGCGAGTATGTTGGAAGCGTTGAGGATGCCTTTGAAGGGAAGGTCAAATATGTTAACAAAGAGGGCCTTGATGAAGGTGACATCGACAGTGAAACTTTTTCTATATTATTAGCTACGGAACTAATGATCCCCAGACCGTATAGAAATATTACAGAAAATATGATTAAAAAAGTAGCTGATAATGTGCTCACTCTAAATGATGTGGCAAAATCTTTGTTAATACCTGAATCTGTTCTTAGGCTGCACGTCAAAAATGGTTATTTGTGAATTTTTGATTAGCAGGGTGTGTTCTTGCGGATAATGTATGAAATGTATCCTAGTGGACATTAAGTTTACTAAATTGCATCTGTCCTTTATCGTTCCCTGTCCTCAATATCGTGTTCCCTATTATCCTTTTCACGCTGCCGCTCCCGCACGGCCTGTATCTTTGCCAATGCCCGATCTTCCTCACTTCGCTCAATCGGTAGTTGCTCAAATTGTTTATCCGGCAAGAGCCGTGAAAAGCGAAAATTCAAACCATTATATTCTATGCCGGTCGGCTTGCCGTTGCGCTCATAGTAATACAATTCCTTGCCACGCAATAGCTCCAAAAAATCACTTTGCGATGTAGCCTGGGCGAAGCACTGTTGTACAAGGCCAATAATTTGCTCGCGTTGCTTATTATGCCATGCTCTATGACTTATGTACCGATTTCCCTTCCCGTGTTCGGGAAAGCTTTTGGTGAGTTCGGGATAGTGCTGCTTGTGGTATTCCTGAAAGGATTGCTTCAATTCCCGCAATTGGGTTTTGTTCAAGCCAAACGACTTCCCTGTTCTGTACTGCAATGCTGACACGCAGAAGTGCAGATGGATATGATTTTTGTCTTTATGCACTCCACCAACCATAACGCCGGTATCGCCGCGCAACCGCATATATGTATGTGCCAAGTCTTCTATCATGGCATCGGTTATGACTGCTTTGTTCTCGTCAGCATGAAAGGAGATGATTTCATGGAACAAGTGTATTTGGTCGGAACGTTGTTGCCTGCGAAATGCTTCATTTTCTATAAACTCCTGTACAAATCCATCAATGTTGTTTGAACGCACATTGTTCGTATAGAATTGCATTGTATGGCTCTTTGATTCATGACCGATGTACCGCAAAATGTACGTGATGAGCGAGTGGTACGATGGATTGTGCCGAGCGAGGATTTTGACGATTGCCATACCTAAAGGTATGCATGGTATGGCGCATAAAAAAACCAACGCATGCGCGTTGGTTAAAATGTTACATAATTCACTTTTTTAAGAACTGTTCAAATTCGTCAGGGAATTTTGTTTGCGGCCAGCCTTGTTGCAGGGTTCTAACTGCAAGAAGATATGCTTCTTTCCATGAACCATTAAATTGGTATAGTTCAGGAAAGGCTTTCGCATCATCCACCAAGTCAAAATTAAAAAAGGCTGTTCCATCAGTTTTTAGGTTTAATCCGACCGTCTTGAAATGTTTTCTTTTGCTAAACGCAATTGAGGGAATAAATTCAGCCTCGATTATAACATTGCGTTTCCAAAAAGTGTCATCCTGTTCAGCATCAAACCACCCGGCGGACGGGTGATATTCATCGCCATTCTTAGGCAAACTGTTGAAAAGATTTATCCACTTTTCCATGTGGGGCCACATCTCTTTCGTGTCGAACACCTTGATTTCAAATTTTTCCTCCAGCGGAAACTTTTCTTTAAGTAAATCGGATGTGGTTGGTAAGTTTCTTAGAAAGCTTTCCAAAAGGTTCCGATCTTCTAATGAGAGCCGTTTCTTTTGCCACACTTTTGTTTGGATTTGGTTTAAGGTGGCAATATCGTCCATGGTGAGCGTTAATGTTTGCATATTGTAGTTATTTGGTGACCACAATGCTCAAATCAATACACTTAAACCCTTTGGACAACAAACACTTTTTGATATTCAAAGAGCCTACCTATTTTCCCCATTATAAGGGCTATTTACACTTTTGTCAAGGGCAATTGCTACGCTAATTCAATCTCTATATTTCCTGCCTGAACTTCATACTCATGAGCATCCGCCCACGCAAGCATGTATATTTCCTTTCGGATTTCCTTGTTTATGAGTGTTTTATACACTTCTTTTTCATTCAGCCTAAAATAGAGGAAATTTTCTTCATCAATATATAATTCAATCGGTGTTCCATTACTGGGCTGCTTCTGGTTTAAATATTTGTCTACGCTCTCGCGTATGCCATTCTTATAGGTTGTAATAAACAATTCCTCGCTTGAATGATCTTTTCCGAAATGGATCACTAAATTATTGTCCGATGATTGGATACTCCCATCGCCAAATAACTTTCCATCGGTTCTGAACAATTTGAAGCCAAACCTGTAAAACGCTGAATTTGATTTTACGACGCACTTAACCCGCTTAATTAAACCTTTGGTATTGGAAATTCTCAAGAAACTGCACCATTGAAACGCGAAAAAATTAGTCGTGGCATTCCAATCTTCAATGATAACTTTTTTATCGTTTCCCAATACCTTACCCTTTAGTTCCTTTTCCAATTGGGCAATCCAATGCTTGCCACCCCGACCTAATTCTTTGCTATTTTTTTTATCAAAGTACCTATAAATGGCAGATAACTTATTCTTACTTATTTTCCCCTCTGAAAGTATTCTATCATCTTGCGGGTCTTTCTGAGGAAAGCAAACTCTGATTAAATCCTTTTCAGTAATACGTCGTTTGTCCCGTATTCTGTCCAATTTTAAAAATTTAAAATTTATATCATCAGTCAAATCTTCCCAGTGAACAGGATTTTTATTGAATTCTTCCAACTCATCTAATTCGCTGTCCCGAATCATATTAGACAATATAAAATGCAATTTATAAGTAAGAAGGGTGGTTTTACCCTTATTAATGAAATAAGGAATAAGGTCTTTTTCGTGCATAACAACTAAAACCGGAAAAAATACAGGAAAAACGGAAAAAATACGGAAATAGCTTAGGCTTAAATCCTGTCTATAATTGCGCTATGAAATCAATAAGTGCAATTATGAAACAGCTAAAAATAACTAAAAATGAGGTAGATAACAAATATATCTATTTCCATTCGCTAACAGAGTATCCCGCTATTCTCAATAAAATAATCGATACCCAGGTAATATGGCATCCCGAATGGCAGCATTTTAAAATCGTCAGGTTAAACAACGTTTACCTCTTATTTGAAAAGCGCAAAATGCTATTCCATAACACATCGATTGAAACAGTAAAAAACGAATTACTGGAGCGATTTCACTTCACAAACTCCCACTCTCCAACTAATTAAACACAGATATTAAAATCAACATGAAAACAATTGAAAAAAGCATGTATCAAAGGCCGGAATTAACGGCCTTTGTACAAGAACAACTGAAACAGCTTGACCAGCACATTCACATTGATGCGGAAAATCATGGGGCGAGAAATAAACCGCCATTATTAGAGCTTAATATTAACTCGTATGTCATCGGCAATCATCATAAAGCTCAAGCACTCATCGGACATGTGGGCGCTGAATTGCAACCTGCAATACTGGTTTCCGAAGTCATTGAAAGCGAAAAGATAATGGAACGAAAGCTGCAAGCTTTACAGAATAAGTTAGTCTCTGTAAAAGAGAAAGCAATTGAACATGAGAAAGCACTCAAGGGCAAGCAGCGGGAATACAGCAAGTTTCGCTTGCCGTTAATATGGCTTGCAATATGCGTACCCTTATTAGGCGACGGCATGCTGAACCGACCCACCTTTGAAACATACGGGTACAACTTTATCGAATCGCTGGCCATGAGCATATTAGTAGCTGCATCGCTTGCGGTACTTGCTCATAGTTCCGGGAAGATAATATCGCTTGGCAAAACCATTTGGCAACGCAGGGCAATCGTCGCTACCATTCTATTTTCTATAACCGCCCTATTCTATTATTTAGCTGATACACGGGCATCGTATCTCTCAAATGAAGCCGCCACAAATGCGCCCAATAGTGAGAATATCCATTTTAGCCCTATCCCATTTTGCCTGCTTTCGGTGCTGCTGTTTGTCATTGCGGTGGCAATCAATCATTTCTTTTTCCCAACGAATGAGCAGCGTAAAGCAATGCGCGAATATCAAGTATTGAAGCAACAGTGCGAGGACAATGTGGTCGAACAGCAACGCATTGAACAGGAAATGGAATCGTTGAAACAACAATATGAAGAATTACGACAAGTCAATGGTTCAATTTACGTGTACGGCGGCAAATTGGAAGATATGATTATCTCCCATGCCCAAGCCGGATTTGGTAATTGGAAGAAGGTAAGCATGATGCACCGCCCCGATAATGGCAGGCCACTCTGTTTTGACAGCGACGAATATTCATTTACGTTTCAAAGAAATTTCAGACCTATCAATCTCTTTTAACATGAAAACTACCGCATTATATATGTTATTCGCAATGAGTATAGTGTTCAGTGCCTGCAATAAATCATCAAATCCGTATGATACGGCAATGATTGTCATGGTGGACGAAACAGATCCATTGCCCGTCTATCCAACAGCGCAAACGTTACTTGCGCCCTTTACACTCGGCGAAAATCCGTGGCAGGGGCTACAGATAAAATTGGTCGGAATTACTGATAAAGACATCAATGCCACCGAAACAATATCGCTTCCGAAAGAAGACAGGCTCACCGGTAACATCACGATCCGGCTGGCAAAAGTCCAACGCTTTAGTAATGAATTGCAAAGCCGTATTGCCGTCTTTGACAGCATCCGCACATTTCCGCATTCCATTATTTTCAGGAGTATCGCAACACAAGCCGCCTCGCTGGCCAACATCCCGGCAAATAGCCATTATCTTCTAATTTACAGCAATCTTATTGAGAATAGTGAGGTTAATTTCTACAACCCGAAAACACTTTCATTATTGGCAAGAAATCCCACCATGGTCGAAAAGCAGTTAGAGGCTACCGCACCACTTCCCAACCTTAAAGGGCTTCAATTGTGGCTTTTATATGCGCCCGCGAACTACCACCAAAACAATGTGTACATGCCGATTGCACGCTTTTATGAAAGCGTGTACAAAGCCCATCATGCCGATGTGCATATAGCAAACCAATTCACACTGCCATGAAAGTGATTGTGCAAATCTTAAAATTCCTCTGCTATTGCCTCATAACAGTAGCAGAGTTTGCCTTAAAAATGTTGTTGGAAATAACTATGCAACTTAAAAAACCATTTCAATAATCCCTATGAAAAAGTTTATATCAATAATAGTCACAATAGTGCAATTCATATTTTCACTGATAGGCGACTTTTTCGGAGCGTTGGTTGATGCTTTTGCCAAACAAACCGGATTTAACGCGGCGTTTGGCAAGGAACACCTTATTGCTTCCCGATTTTACAAAGGGCTTGTTGTTTCCAAGCATCGCAAGTTGACCCGCAAAGCATCATTTTCAAATATGCTCCTGTCTGCGGTTACCGGGGCTGGTAAGAGTACAAGAATAATTATAAAATGCCTTTTCTCCCTTAAAAAATGCACCATAATTGTAAATGACCCCTCAAAAGAACTATTCCTTTTGACCAGCGGATATTTGTCAAAACATTTCACTGTCCGCACCCTGAACTTTTCTAATAGCAGCATAAGCAGCGGGTACAACATATTATCGCGCATTAAAAAGCCCAATGATATTAACAAGGTCGCGCATGTTTTGGTGGCGGCAAGTTTGGACAAAGGCAACAGCAGCGATCCGTTTTGGTCGCTTTCGGTTAAGACATTGTTGCAGATTTTAATTCGCCTGACGTTGGCGCAGGCCGAGCAGTACCGGAATATGGCTAATGTCATGTACTTGCTGCATCGTTTTGCCGCCGACCCTGCAATCGTTGACAGGCTCATAGCGCAAAGCAATGACCCGCAGCTCATTTTGGAATACAAATCCCTGCTTTCCACACCCGAAAAGACGTTACAGAACATAGTTGCATCGGCAAAAGCCGCCTTGCAATTGTTTGATGACCCGGAAATAGCCAAAACAACGGCCTATGACAGCATTGATTTTGACTGTCTGCGAAAAGAACCGACAGTGATTTTTTTGCACAACACTATTGGCGATACTAAATACCTTGCCGTACTGGTGAGTTTGTTCTTTGAACAGCTCTACAATCATGTGTTGGAGCAGTTACCCGGCAAAAGGGATTTAGACTTGTTTTGCATATTAGATGAAGCCTCATCGCTTCTCATACCGTTGCTGCCGCTTGCCTGTGCAAACGGACGTAAGGTGCGGCTTTCAAACCTAATTTCAGTACAAAGCAAAAGTCAACTTAAATCTTTCTATAAGGACGAAGCGGAAAACATCACCGCAAACTGTTTGACCAAAGTGTACCTGCCTGGGCAAACGTCGATTGACGAACTGAAAGAGATTGAAACGTTAAGCGGCAAATGCGTATATATTGACGATAAGAAGACGGAGCGGGTAAAGCCACTCATTACAATTGATGAAATTAGGCTACTTCCTAAAAATCGCTCGCTTATCATATCAGGCAATCATCCCATTATTAAAGGCAGAACCTCGCCGTATTATCGATCATTGAAATACAACCGTTTCGCAAAGATCGCACCGATTGATTTACACGGAGACATCCCAACCACACCAGTGCCGCTTTTACAATGAAAACCCGAAGCAAAGCCTTGTGTAATTATCTGTCAGAAGCCGGTGTGCTTAATGGTACACCGGAGCAAATAGCCTATGCAAAGCGATGCTATCGGAAACTATACAAACGAAACTGGAAACGAGATAAGAAGCCAGGCAAGGAAATACGGATTGAGTTTACGGTACAGCAATTTGCGCGCATTAAAGATAAGTCGAGAACACAAGGCATGAAGCATACCACCTACGCGCGTAACGCTATCCTATTCGCTGCAAATGACACAGACAATGCCATCAGTCCCGATCAGCTATTGCAGGTATTGCAACTGGTCAGTATGGCGGCAATCGGAGCGCTAAAACAAAACCGAACCTGTGCCGAATTACCAGACCTCTTACAGCAAGCAGAACAACTATTACTACGACATATCCACATACATACTTAAACAGATACAAATCATGGCAATACCCGACACACCCGAAGAAAAAGCGGTTGAGCAACCGCTACACGACGAACAAAACGCACTGGAAGAAATACACGCGCTCCGCAGCGCGAAACGCCAGCCCGACCGCAATCGGGTGGCTGATTTCGATACCAACACTAAGGACAGGGCGCTTTCAGACATACCAATGAATACGCACGTTGATGTGCTGCACCCTGACGGTGCAACCTCTATGCCAATTATGAATGCGCAAGAGTTTAAAGATGCTTTGCTGGCTGCCTATTCAGACGGACACGGCGACTTCGGCTTGTATGATCCGCCACAGGAAGCGGATGCGATGACACATGATGAAGCGATAGACGAAAACGTACATGATGGGTTAGCAGTATCAAACGAGCCGTACGAGGATATGAACATCATAGGGTTTATTGACTTGGACAATAATGGGGCATCGGGATGGGAACGCACTGAATACAGGGAGAATGATTTATCACAAGATGATCCGTTCGATATGGAGCGGTAGCACAAGCAATGAAACGGCAGGCAAATATCGACTATGCACGGACGCACGACCTCACCATCGAGGAAGTCAAAGCCTGTCCTTCGTTCGCCCATTTCACCGACCAGCAAGCCCAGGAAATCATCGAGGCATTAAAATTATTCACGAAAATTACCTATGATGCCTATAAAAAAGATGGCAAAAAAGTTTGAAATCCCCCTGAAATTCCCTATCTTGAATGTATTGAAAATCTAATCGGTATGGAAGAATTAGCCCTGTTTAAGGCCTTTGGGAAAGGCGAAAAAGTTCAGATTGTCCGGGGAACGAATTGTGTCGTTTATACCCGTGTCAGTGGCAAAGACCAGGTGGAAAACATGAGTTTGGAAACTCAACGGAAAGCCTGTTTGCACTATGCCCAGCGCCACGGCTACACTATTGTAAAAAATTTCGGCGCAACGAACGAAAGCGCCACCACCGACGAGCGCACGGAATTTAAGGCAATGATACAGTATGTGAAGAAAAGCCGGGAGCGCATTTCGTTAATCTTGGTGGCCTCATTGGAACGATTTAGCAGAAACGATAATTCTATATGGTTGAGCAATGAACTGCGCAAATTAGGGATTGAAATTGTGTCGGTTGCCCAGCCCATCGACACCTCGAACCCGGCCGGGCAGATGCAACAGAAGATGCTGTTCCTGTGGGGCGAGTACGATAACATCGTGCGAAAGCAAAAGTGCACCGCCGGAATGAAAGAAATGCTTTTACGCGGTAACTGGCCGACCAAACCGCCATTAGGGTACGATAGCCAACGCACAAATGGCCAACGAACAATCGTAATCAATGCAAAGGGCAAGGTGCTCCGCCAGGTCTTTGAGTGGAAAATGGTTGAAGGCCTTTCCCTCAACGCCATCCGTGTCCGGCTGGCGCAGAAAGGCATCACCCTTTGCAAACAACGTATCGCCGCCATTTTGCGTAATCCATTCTATTGCGGACTTATCTCACACAATATGTTGGACGGTGCAGTAGTGCCGGGCAACCATGAACCCCTGATAAGCAAAGAACTGTTTTTGAAAATAAACGGCATACTGGAAACAAATACGCATGGCTATACCATTAAGGAAGAAAATGAGCATTTGCCGCTGAAACGATTCCTGCGCTGTGAGAAATGCAACCAGTACCTGCACGGGTATATCGTCAAGAAAAAGAATATCCACTATTACAAATGCTCAACGCTTGGCTGCGGTACCAACCGCAATGCCAATGTGCTAAACGAGCGCTTTGCGGAACTATTGGAATACTTTAGGCTTGATCTATCACCTGACGTACTACAGCTTATCAAACAGCAAGCCATTGCCACTTTTAACCAGTACACCAAAGGCTACCAAGACGAATACACCGTACTCCAACAGAAACAGCGTGAGTTAGAAACCAAGATTGCACGTTTGGAAGAACGCCTTATGGCAGAAGAATTGCCAAGCGAACTGTATTATAAGTATGTGGCAAAATACAATGAGGAAAAGGAGGCGATAGAAGAACAGCTGACTAAGGGAGCAGTACCAGTCTCGAACCTTGATGAATGCATCGACACCGCATTGGATTTCGCTATAAACCTGCCTAAAAAGTGGCTTTCGGCAGGCTATCATATCAAACAACGGGTGCAATTTTTGCTCTTTCCCGAGGGTATGTTGTATAATCGCGAAAACGACCTGTCTCGAACTCCGCGAATAAATTCAGTGTTTTTGTATTTGGCTTATTTAAAGCAAGTTATGCTTAAACAAGAAAGAGGAATACCCGCTTTGCAGCTAAGTTATTCCTCTTTGTCCTGTTGGGTAGCGGGAGCAGGACTAAATTTTTCTTTTTAGTAAAATATTCTTATGTTTGTTTTTGATTATAAATAACTAATAATCAGAGAGTAAAGTCGGTTAAAACTTTCACCTATTTTCTCTTAAATAAACTTAAAAGAAAGTTATTGCACCGCAACGGGTATCAATCGATGGGGATCAGAAGAAGATTTGGGAGGTTTTATTTAGATGCAAAACCTGACCTTTTAGCGCAGCTGCCGCTAATGTATGAATTTACTTACGGGGGCTATTATGATGAGAATGGCCGGCATATCCGGTATAGGGTACGCCATTCGACCGGTTTTAAAATACCGGGCAAGAAAACGAACACAAAGAAAGGCCCGAAGTTCGTTTATTGGGATGACCTGCAACAATACGCCAGGGGGTTTAT
>Ga0302315_10003601_pt1 | contig 13902 bp, 13 predicted proteins | sample III_Palsa_N3_1_FD_200532 | JGI IMG/M metagenome (GOLD analysis project Ga0302315, IMG submission 200532) | Peat permafrost microbial communities from Stordalen Mire near Abisko, Sweden - III_Palsa_N3_1 | ecosystem: Environmental > Terrestrial > Soil > Palsa > Peat permafrost | place: Sweden... | reverse complement strand
CTTCCGGCAAACGAAACATGCGCGGCTTTGGATTGCCTGGCTGCGGCAAGGGTGTTACCGTACCCACCTCGATAAAACCAAAGCCTAGGTTAGCCATTTCGCTGATGGTTTCGGCGTTTTTATCAAAACCGGCCGCCAAACCCACCGGGTTCTTAAACTTCAGGCCGAAAACTTCCTGTTCCAGCCGTGGATCGCTCAAATCCCATATCGCCCTGCTTAAAGCCGTGCCGCCAGGAAAACGGTTAAAGCGCTTTAGGTTGCGGGTTACAAAATAATGCACCTTTTCCGGGTCGAACTTAAACAGTATGGGTTTGATGAGCGAATACATGCCGCGAAGTTAGCAGTTTTTTATTTTAGTTGATGATTGATGGATCATGGTTCACGGCTGCCGTTTATGATACATTATTCACATTTTATATACTTAAATGGGCATAATTTATTACCAATATCAAAGAATATCTATATTAGCTCCAGTAATGTGCTACACGGTACCATGAACCATTAACTATGATCCATGAACCATCAATACAAACTATATGAATAACAGGCGTAATTTTGTAAAAACTGCCGCTATAGGCGTAATCGCATCATTAAGTGTGCCCGAAATTGTATCAACGGCCTTTGCAAGCCAGGGCGCAAAAAAGGTAACGTTCGAGCAAAACGACATTGTGCTTTTTCAGGGTGATTCCATAACCGAATGGGGGCGCGACAAATCTAAAAGCGGGCCGAATGATTTTGGTTCGCTGGGCTCGGGATACGTGTTGCTAACTGCATCGAGCCTGCTGCGCAAATACGCGGATAAAAATTTAAGCATTTACAACAAAGGCGTTAGCGGCAACAAAGTTTTTCAGTTAGCCGATCGCTGGGATACCGACGCACTGGCTTTAAAACCAAATGTGCTAAGCATAATGGTGGGCGTAAACGATTACTGGCATACCAGAACTAATAATTATACCGGCACCATTGATACCTACCGCAATGATTATAAAAAACTGCTGGACCGCACTAAACTGGCTTTGCCCAATGTAAAGCTGATCATAGGCGAGCCATTCACCATGAAAGGCGTAAAGGCCGTTGATGATTCCTGGTTCCCGGCTTTTGATGCCTATCGCCAGGTATCCAAAGAGGTAGCCGATGAATATGGCGCCGTATTTATCCCCTATCAAAGTGTAATGGATGAGGCTTTAAAATTGGCCCCGCCTACATATTGGTCTATTGATGGGGTGCATCCCGGCGCGGCCGGTGCGGCCCTCATGGCGCATGCCTGGCAGGAGATGGTGAAATAAGCCCGAAAATTGATAGCATCGCTTATTTGAGCTGATACCGAAATTGCCTATTTTTGTGGCATGTTAAAAAAGCTGCTCAAAAGCCTGTTTACTACTTTTATATTTTCGGTAATACTAACTATTGCTGCAACCTGCGTTTATTATACCATTGCCGAAAAAAGCAAAGGCTATGATTACAAGGATGTGATCCCGCTCATAATCTCCGGCGCGCTTTTTCTTAACCTCATTTTGTTGCTGATGGCGGCGCCAATTATTTTCCTGTCGTACCCGCATATTTATAGTAACCGGGTGGCGCGCCTGCTGCTGTATTTTGCCGGGCCGCTGCTGTTCATTATCACCATTTTATTTCTGATCCCCGCGCAAACCGACCGTTCGGTTTATTTAATTGCGGGTATAACCTTCGTTATCGTACATTCCTGGTTTTACTATAAATTGGTCAAAAAAAACAATTAATTGGTACTTGTTTACAAGCTTTTAGGCTTTTTTGAAAGATTTAGGGTAAACTTGCACTATTAAATGAAAACATTTTACGGAGATCTGAAACTTGGCATTTTGGGCGGCGGCCAGTTAGGGCGCATGCTGATACAACAGGCTATTAATTACAATGTTACCGTTAAGGTGCTCGACCCCGATCGTGAAGCGCCTTGCCGTAAATTATGCGACGAATTTGTAGTAGGTTCACTAAGCGATTACGAAACCGTTTACAATTTCGGCAAAAAGGTAGACCTGCTGACCATCGAGATTGAAAAGGTAAATGTAGAGGCCCTGCAACAACTCGAAAGCGAGGGCGTTATGGTTTATCCGCAGCCGCGCATCATCCGTTTGATACAGGATAAGGGCCTGCAAAAGCAGTTTTTTAAGGAGAACGACATCCCGACGGCCGATTTCCAGGTGATCTCGTCGCTGGAACAGCTAAAACAAAGCCATATCCCTTTTCCTTACATCCAAAAACTACGGCGCGACGGTTACGACGGTAGGGGCGTTTATAAAGTGGTTGATGAAACTTATTTAGATAAAGCCTTTACCGAACCCAGCCTGATTGAGCGCTGGATAGATTTTGAAAAGGAAATTGCCGTAATAGTTGCCCGTAATGAGAGTGGCGAAGTTAAAACCTTCCCGCTGGTGGAGATGGAGTTTAACCCCGAAGTTAACCTGGTGGAGTTTTTAATTTCACCCTCGACACTGCCCTTCGAGGTGCAGCAGGAGGCTGAGCAAATTGCCAAACGCATAGCCGAAACACTAAAAATAGTAGGTATTTTGGCGGTGGAGATGTTTTTAGATAAGCATGGCCGCATATTGGTAAATGAACTGGCCCCGCGACCGCATAACAGCGGCCATCAAAGCATCGAGGGTAACGTGGTTTCGCAGTTTGAGCAGCATTTAAGGGCCATATTCGATCAGCCTATGGGCGATACCGCCTGCCTCAACAACGCCATAATGGTAAATATTTTAGGCGAACCGGGCTACGAGGGCCCCGCCATATACAAAGGCATCGAAAAAATATTGAAATGTGAGGGCGTGTATGTACATTTATATGGCAAAGCGCTAACCAAACCCTTCCGCAAAATGGGCCATGTAACTATTGTAGATGCCGATAGGGAAAAAGCGATAGAAAAGGCAAGATACGTGCAGGAAACGCTGAAGGTGATTGCTTAAACCCACGCGTTATTGCGAGGTACGAAGCAAACTATATGCTTTACAGAACGCACAGAATGGCATTGAACTAAGCATAGCCGACCTGCCTGTATAGAGATTGCTTCGTACCTCGCAATGACGGGTTTTTAAATAAGATATGATAGACCAACCCAAAATAGGCATAATAATGGGCAGCAAATCCGACCTGCACATTATGCAGGATGCTGCCGATGTTTTAAAGGAACTCGGTGTTCCGTACGAGATCACCGTAGTATCGGCACACCGCACACCCGACAGGATGTTCAGCTACGCCCGTGCTGCTGCTGATCGCGGGCTAAAGGTAATTATTGCCGGTGCAGGTGGCGCGGCGCATTTGCCGGGCATGGTGGCATCGTTAACGCATCTGCCGGTTATCGGCGTACCCGTAAAATCAAGCAATTCAATCGATGGCTGGGATTCTATCCTATCTATTTTGCAAATGCCAAACGGTATTCCGGTGGCAACCGTGGCATTGAACGCGGCAAAAAATGCCGGGATATTAGCCACGCAAATACTATCAACCGCCGATGAAACCCTTGTGGCAAACCTCATTGCCTATAAAGAGAATTTAAAGAAAAAAGTTGAGGAATCGGCAGCGGATATGGAGGATTAGTTAATCAGAGGCTGGAGATTAGACATTGAGAGCTTCGTTTGATGCCTTAGGACATTAATTTACGAAGTCTTTTAAGACTTCGTAAATTTCAATCTATAATCAATCTCCAGCCTCTAATTAACTAATCTCTAACCTTCTCGCTTTTGTTGGTGTTATCAGGAGACTATATACGTGTGCGACCATGAGGAAAATTAAGGCTTTTTTGGCGGCAATTTTTCAATTTCGTTTCGTCGTACAAAATCTTTATGGGTGGGGTAATACCAAAGAACGATCTGCCAAAGGAAAACAAGAATCGCCGCCCCAAAGGCAAACCAAGTTGCCCATACCAAACGATGGGTCATCCACTATATTTCACAACATAATTAAAGCATCGGTATCACCTAAAGCAACGGGCAGTAAAGTCGCTAAGAAAGAGGTTAAGCCGAGAGAAAAGAAATAAAAAACCCTCGATTGCTCGAGGGTCAAAGATGGACGGATTCGAACCCCCGAGGCAATTAAAATCGCCAACCCCAGTTTTAAAAACTGGTTGCCTTAACTCGCTCGGCCACACCCAATAGCAAAGATAGTCTTAGCATAAGAATAAAAAAATAAAATTAGTTTGGTCGCACACGTATATAGTCTCCTGATAACACCAACAAGGGCGGCAGCTTATAGCTTAAACAAAATTTAAAGCATAACTAATGTTAAACCAGATAAAAAGTACGCTTAGGTTATTTGTTTTGCTCGGCCAGTACGAGTTTGATAATGTTTACCGGCTGATAACCGGCTTACCCCGACTTAAGCGCAGCCAGATAACTGCCAACCTGTTTTTGGGCAGCCAATATAACCTGGTGGGGCTGCGTAAACTGAAGGCATTGGGGGTAACAGCTATTATTAATATGCGCACGCATTCGGTTTACAGCGAGGCACAATACGAGGGCTTTCATTACCTGCATTTACCAACGCCCGATAATACGCCGCCGCCGCTGGATGTGCTGATAAAAGGAGCCGATTTTGCTGATGCCGAAATAAAGAACGGTGGCAAGGTGTACATACATTGCCGGCAGGGATTGGGCAGAGGGCCGACGATGATGATAGCTTACCTAATTAAAACCGGTTTAACTTATGAAGATGCCTATAATATGGTGAGGAAAGTGCGTACGTTCATTAATCCGCGCCCGGGGCAGGTAGCGAGGTTGAAGGAGTTGGAGGGGTATTATAGAGGGGTGGTGAGAGGGTGAGTTAGTTTGGCATTGATCCGCGTGCGTTCCATTGAATTTTTTTGGAAAATAAATACAATCGCCGCTTATAGCAACCATTGTTCCGATAGCTATCGGGATAACCGTTTTCGGCCGAAGCTTACCGGCTGACGGGGAGGCATTTTTAAATCGTCAGTGCGAGGTACGAAGCAATCTATAAGCTATACAGATCACAGCATTGCGGCGGGCTTGCATATCCAATTAATGAATATTTCGTTCGGTTGATTTGCATGCGTAGAGATTGCTTCGTTCCTCCGCAATGACGTATGGAGATGAGATTTCAGGACTTAGTGTATCGAAAAGCGTTTTTTAGCCGGAAACACCTGTTTTGTAAGTTATTGATAGGCAATTTATTGCACAACAAGCAAGCGTTCGCTTGCGGAAACGCTTGTTTTTGTTAGTTTGTTGTTTATCAGTGGTTTAAGTGTTCGGGCTTGTTCGGGTGTTCACGATCGTGTTCGGGGGTGTTTCGGTGGTGTTCGGGTTCTGTTCGGGTTATGTTCGGGTACCGTTCGGGTTATGTTCGGGGTCTGGATTTTGGGTGAGATTGCGGAGAGCTCAAAAAACAGAACAGTGTGTATTGGCGCATAGGTAAAAATGGCTTGTAGAGGCTGCTTTTGCAGGCCCTTTTATTAAAACATGCAAAGAAAATTACCTGCCTTACATTAAATTCATAAATTTGGCACTCATACCAAGTTTAACAAATACAATTTTATAATGAGCAAAGGGGTTATAAGCAAAGAGGAAGACTATTCGCAGTGGTACAATGACCTGGTGATCAAAGCCGACCTGGCCGAGTATTCGCCGGTTCGCGGCTGTATGATCATTAAGCCGTATGGCTATTCCATCTGGGAGAAAATGCAGGCGGTTTTAGACAAGATGTTTAAGGAAACCGGGCATGTGAACGCTTATTTCCCGCTGCTTATACCCAAATCGTTCTTCAGCAAGGAGGCCAGCCACGTGCAGGGTTTTGCCAAAGAATGTGCCGTTGTAACCCATTACCGCCTGAAAACGGACGAGAACGGGCAGATAGTAGTGGATGAGGATGCCAAACTGGAAGAGGAACTGATCATCAGGCCGACTTCTGAAACCATCATTTGGAACACATATAAGGGTTGGATCCAATCGTATCGTGACCTGCCAATTCTGGTTAACCAATGGGCCAACGTAATGCGCTGGGAAATGCGCACGCGCCTGTTTTTACGTACCAGCGAGTTTTTATGGCAGGAGGGCCACACCGCCCATGCCACCGCCGATGAGGCCGTTGCTGAAACCGAACAAATGCTGGAAGTTTATGCCGATTTTGTGGAGAACTGGCTGGCATTACCTGTGGTAAAAGGCCGTAAAACGCCAAATGAACGCTTTGCAGGCGCTTTGGACACTTACTGCATTGAGGCATTGATGCAGGATGGTAAGGCCCTGCAGGCAGGCACATCGCACTTTTTAGGGCAGAACTTTGCCAAGGCCTTTGATGTGAAATTCACCGGGAAGGACAATAAGCTGGATTACGTTTGGGCAACCTCCTGGGGTGTATCAACACGTTTGATCGGCGCGCTGATCATGGCACATTCGGACGATGCTGGCCTGGTTTTGCCGCCCAAACTGGCACCGATACAGGTGGTCATAGTACCGATATACAAGCACGAGGAAGAATTGGAGAATATCGCGGCTTATGTGGCTACGCTGGTTAAGGAACTGAAAGGCAAGGATATTTCGGTTAAATTTGATAAACGCGATACCCACCGGCCCGGCGCTAAATTTGCCGAATACGAGTTAAAGGGTGTGCCGCTGCGTGTTGCCATCGGTAGCCGAGATATGACCAACGGAACCGTTGAACTGGCCCGCCGCGATACCAAAACCAAAGAAACCGTAAGCCAGGATGGCCTAGCTGCGCATATTGAAGGTTTGCTTGATACCATACAGCAGAATATTTACAATAAGGCGCTAAATTTCAAAATAGAGAATACTACAAAGGTGGATACCTACGAAGAATTTAAGCGGTTGCTGGATGAAAAACCGGGTTTCCTGTCGGCTCATTGGGATGGCACAGCAGAAACGGAACAACGCATAAAAGATGAAACTAAGGCGACAATCCGTTGCATACCTTTGGACAATAAGCAGGAAGAAGGCCATTGCATTTTAACCGGAAAGCCATCAAGCCAGAGGGTGTTGTTTGCAAGGGCGTATTAGCCCCCCAACCCCCTGACCGCGTGCCGCCTTAGCTTTAGCGGTGGCGCAAGGGGGAGCTTTTGAAAAGCATGGTGGGTTATATTGAAAATATTTTATTAACAGATATTGGCATTCAGCCAATATCACAATCAAAAAGTTCCCCCTTCAGGGGGCGGAGTGGGTATGAAATTCGCAACTAAAGCTATACACGCGGGCCAGGAGCCCGATCCATCAACCGGCGCGGTGATGACGCCGATATACCAAACATCAACCTACTGGCAAAAATCGCCTGGCGATAACCAGGGTTACGAGTATTCGCGTGGTACCAACCCCACTCGTAAGGCGCTGGAAGGCTGCGTGGCTGCTTTGGAAAACGCCAAATTCGCGCTGGCATTCTCCAGTGGGATGGGTGCTACCGACGCGGTGATGAAACTGCTGCTGCCGGGCGATGAGGTAATTACCGGGAACGACCTTTACGGTGGTTCGTACCGCATGTTCACCAAAATATTCGCGCCTTATGGGGTGAAGTTCCACTTTTTGAACCTGTCGGATCCGGAGATCATTAACCACTACGTTAATGAAAATACCAAAATGATATGGATTGAAACGCCGACTAATCCTACTATGCAGATAGTGGATATTGAAGCAGTGGCTAAAATATCCAAAGCAAACAACCTGAAACTGGTGGTTGATAACACCTTTGCCTCGCCGTACCTGCAAAACCCTATCGATCTGGGTGCCGATATTGTGATGCATTCGGTTACCAAGTACATTGGCGGGCACTCCGATGTAGTAATGGGAGCCCTGATGCTGAATGACGAGGAAACCTATAAACGATTGTGGTTCATTTATAATGCCTGTGGTGCCACACCCGGTCCCATGGACAGTTTCCTGGTATTACGTGGTATCAAAACCCTGCATCTGCGCATGCAGGCCCATTGCGAAAACGGCAGGCAGATAGCCGAATTTTTAAGGAATCATCCAAAAATTGAGAAAATATACTGGCCCGGCTTTACCGATCATCCAAATTATGATGTAGCTAAAAGGCAAATGCGCGATTTTGGCGGGATGATCTCCATTGTGCTAAAGGACGCCGACCTGAAGGAAACATTCAGGGTTGCATCCTCTTTCAAATTATTCACGCTTGCTGAATCATTAGGTGGTGTAGAATCGCTCATCAATCACCCCGTGAGTATGACCCACGGCTCCATTCCCAAAGCGGAAAGAGATAAAGCTGGCGTTGTGGACAACCTGCTGCGCCTGAGCGTAGGGGTAGAGGATATTGAAGATCTGCTGGAGGATTTGAAACAGGCATTAGCGTAACCCCCTCCGCCCCCCTGAAGGGGGAACTTTTGATTAGCATGGATATGAATAAATTTGATCTTCAAAAGCTCCACCTTCAGGGGGTTGGGGGGCTGAAGGATTTTTTGGATGCTAAGGTTTTGCAGTACAATCAGTCCGGTTTCATCACCAATGATCCTGTTTGCATCCCGCACCTGTTCAGCAAAAAGCAGGATATAGAGATCATGGGATTTTGGGCAGCGACCTTAGCCTGGGGACAACGGGTTACCATCATCAATAAATGCAGGGAGTTAATTGCCCTGATGGATGGCGCTCCTTACGATTTTATCATCAATCACCAGGAGCCCGATCTCAAAAAACTGCTGAATTTCAAGCACCGCACTTTTAACGATATTGATACACTGTATTTTATCTCGTTTTTCAGGTATCATTATGAGCGGAATGAATCTTTGGAATCAGCATTCGTGCCCCCAATTGTCATCCTGAGCCATAGCGAAGGATCTATTAACCGCCATGCTAAGCCCGATGTCAATACGGTAGAAATTGCCCTTAATAACTTCCGTTCTTACTTCTTTTCGTTGCCTGATTATCCTTACCGTACCAAAAAGCATGTTTCATCGCCTTCGCAAAAGTCGACTTGTAAGCGGCTCAATATGTTTCTGCGCTGGATGGTGCGTAAGGATGATTGTGGAGTAGATTTTGGTATCTGGAACCATATCAAACCCGCCGACCTTATTATGCCCTGTGATCTTCATGTCGACCGGGTGGCCCGCAAGCTCAGCCTCATCACCCGCAAGCAAACCGATTGGCAAACAGCCATCGAACTTACCGACCGGTTAAGAGAATTTGACCCGCTCGACCCAGTGAAATATGATTTTGCCTTGTTTGGATTGGGGATTGAGGAGAAGTTTTGATTAAATAATTAATTTAGTAAATTTGTGTATGACCAAACTAACTGTTACAATACCAAATGATAATGACATTCCTTTTCTTCAAGAGGTTTTAAACCGTTTTGGTTTAGATTATGAAATTGAAGCTGATGATAATGGATATATTTTTTCTAAAGCAGAAATTGATGGATTTATAAAAACCAAGCATGATTTTTTGGATGGTAAAACTACAGCCCGGGATTGGAAAGATGTTGAGGAAGATCTGAATCGTGGCTTCAATTAAAATACTTAAGCGGGCAGACAATGAACTTACAGATGCCTGTATATGGTATGAAAAGCAGCAACTCGGCCTTTCACAAAAATTCAGGAAGCGATAAGGAATAGTTTAAATTCTATCGCATTAAATCCGCTGATCTTTCCGAAACGTTTTGAAGAAAATTTACGTTTTGCGATCTTGTATAAATTCCCATATGTTATAGTTTATTGGTATGATGAAAAATTAGATACTGTATTTGTAGCATCTGTTTTTCATACAAAAAGGAATCCAGACAGGCTTAAATCCAATGAATAATTTAGATAGACCAAATGGCAATCTCGCCGCTGTCCTAACTGGTAAATCCGTGCACACCCTGTTGCTTTTTAACCATTTCATCAGCGAATACCAAAAGCTGGCGCCGGTAACCCTGCATCCTGCCAAAACCATGATAGGTATTGCCAACGCGCATCGCCGGGTGGCCTGGATAACCCAGTTAGGCAAGAACTTTGTTCATGTGGTGTTCCCCTTTAAACAGGAATACCCGGATAATTTATGTTTTCAAAAGATAGCGCAGGTGCCAGGTGATGCCTACCAATTCAATCATCATTTCAGGATGTATAATGTGGAGGATGTGAATGAGGAGGTTTTGGGTTTTATGAGAATGGCTTACGGGCATAAATAAACTTGCCCTTCATTGTGAGTTATCAAATCCGGCTGGACCTAAAGAGGTTAATTATGTGAGTGGTGGGTTGGTCGGAAGACTGAGCGAAGCGGCGTTGCCCCCATGTTTCGAGGCGTCAGCATGACCCGCAGGCCGTTAATTATAGTACGTCATGGTGGGAACGGCGATAACCTTAAACTGGGTAGCGATAAAGCCCTCAATTTTTTTAATTTACTTATTGACGGCGAATTACTAAAAGAATTAATAAATTGGGCATGATTGGAACTAACTGTATATGAAAAACGGGATAAAAAAGCTTTTTAATTTACTTGGATACGATATTAGAAAGATAAACCCATTTCCCGATGTTAAAAGGGAAAGGCCGGTTGGTGACATGGTATCTTTACTTGAAGATTTGAAAGTTAGAGGGTTGGATTGCAACACCATACTTGATGTAGGCGCAAACAGGACTGGATGGAGTAGAATGGCTAAAGCTATATTTAGTGACGCGAAATTTTGCTTAATAGAACCGCAGAAAGAGTTGGAACAGGATCTGAAAAGTTTTTGCGAAAATACGCCGGGCTCAACTTATTTTATAGCCGGGGCGGGTGCCATAAGGGATAAAAAATATTTGTCTGTTTGGGACGATTTACAGGGCTCCTCTTTTTTGCCAACCGAAAGTGAAAGCCTTAAAGCCATAGGAAAACAAAGAGTTATCGATATTATAGCTATAGATGATTTGTTAAAAGAAGGGGAGATCAATATCCCTGAATTGGTTAAGTTGGACATACAAGGCTATGAACTGGAGGCTTTAAAAGGTGCAAAGCTACTTTTTGGAAAGACAGAGGTCTTTATACTGGAGATTTCATTATTCGCATTTGACGGTTTGCCCGGTATGCCGATTTTTGCAGACGTGGTGAGCTTTATGCTCGAAAGGGGATATGTTGCTTACGATTTCCCAGGATTTTTAAGACGGCCCTTTGATGAAGCTTTAGGGCAATGTGATGTATGTTTTGTCAAAGCAGATGGCTTTCTCAGGTTATCCAAGCGATGGGAATGATTAGTTTTTCTTACGCCTCTTCCTTAAAATAAACCTTATAATAATTCATGTGCTTGTCATCATCAAAGCCCTTTTCAATCAGCTTATTATCACCATGAATATAAATATGGAAGTTTTTATCCAGCTTTAGCACACTTTTATAAACCCGTGCCTGCTTTTTTACCGCGTTACCCGAAATTTCAAAGGTATCACCAATGGGCGAATCAAACTCCTGCTCGTACTGGCTTTTAAATGTTTTGAACGACTCAATAGCCTTAGGGTTGCCTATTACCTCGCCGGCAAACTCATCCATGTCAAAGGTTTCCTTTTCCTTAAAATATTTCATGGAGCGATTGAGCAGGTCTATCTTATCGGCTTTGCTCATTTCAAACTCATCGTCGAGTTTTTGGGTTACGAAATTTTTGTAGATGCCCAATGTATTACTGGTTTGATTAAAGCTATCGTTACGGATCTTCAGCTGCAAAAATTCATCCTTCCAGTAAACGGCCGCCTCCTGGCCGCTATTGCTTTTGTCGATCACTACTACCTTGTAGCCGTTCTCCTTTTCGATATTGAATATCAAAACGCCCTTATCCAGCTTATTGATATTGATGGCATTCTCTTCATAATCCACCCCAAAACCACCGTCATGCGGGTAAACCTTCAGGTAAGTTTCCTTATTTTCCGATTTAAATATACCGATGGCATCCAGCAGGTCGCCCTCTATCTGCACCTGCTTAAAATAGACCACATACAATTCGCCCGATTTGATATTAGGATGGTTAGACACCTTGTACAGGTGCTTGGCTATCTGTTCCGATACTTCATGAAACTTTTCCTTATCCTCAAAAACCTGTGTAGCAAAATGATGCAGTTCGTTTAAATTCAGGTCGCCGCTGGTGTGCGCCAGGTGGTAAACCTCGTTGGCTTTTTCAAAGGGCTTTAGAAAATATTGCATCAGCAGGGTAGGGATCACCTCATCTTTAAGTTCCAACGGTTGGGCCGATAAAGCATAAAATTCATTTTGCGACTGATTGCCCACATGATGTACCGAGATAATATCGAGCGAAGCTTCAAAAAAAGTTACCATAATAGCGGCGAATTTAAAGTTTTTTGGTCGATGCCGTACGCTATTATACTTACAAAATAATGGCAGTAACATTGCCCGCAAATAACGACTTTTGTCTGAATCAGAATTTACAGAATTTTAGCATTCATAGAATTTGAACAGGTAATATTTTGTAAATCTTTAAATCCTGTAAATTCTGATTCAGACAACTGAACTATGAACCACGAACAAACAATAGTAGCCCTTGCCACCCCAACTGGAACCGGTGCCATTGGTGTGATACGCCTGAGCGGCCCGGATGCCATTAGCATAGCCCAAAGTGTTTTTAAGGGTAAGGACCTGACTAAACAGCAATCGCACACTATCCATTTTGGCAATATTGTGGATGGCGACCTGATTTTGGACGAGGTTTTGATCTCATTATTTGTTGCCCCGCGATCATATACCCGCGAAAATGTGGTGGAGATCTCCTGCCATGGCTCGGCTTATATTATTGAGTCGATCATCAAATTACTGATGAAAAAGGGGGCAAGGGCCGCCAAAGCGGGCGAATTTACGCTGCGGGCCTTCCTTAATGGCCAAATGGATCTTTCCCAAGCCGAAGCCGTTGCCGATCTGATCGCTTCCAACTCCAAAGCATCGCAACAGGTAGCCTTACAGCAACTAAGGGGCGGTTTTAGTAACCAATTGCAAACACTGCGCGGGCAACTGGTTCAATTTGCCTCGCTGATTGAACTGGAACTCGATTTTTCGGAAGAAGATGTAGAATTTGCCAATCGCGACCAGCTAAAACAGCTAACGCACGATATTACCCGCATTATAGGCTCACTCATTCAATCATTTGAGTTGGGTAATGCCATTAAGCAGGGCGTAAATACCGTTATCGCAGGCAGGCCAAATGCCGGAAAATCGACCTTGTTGAATGCTTTGCTAAACGAGGAACGCGCCATAGTAAGCCATTTGCCCGGTACCACCCGCGATACCATAGAGGAAGTGCTGAATATACACGGTATTAATTTCAGGCTGATAGATACCGCCGGCATACGCGAGGCTACAGACGCCATTGAGCAGATCGGCGTACAGCGCACAATGGAAAAGATCAGTCAATCTGCTTTATTGATTTATGTTTATGATGCCGAGCAGATAACGCTGGAAGAATTGAACCAGGATATTAAGAGCCTGCAAAAGCCGGGCGTTGCCATGCTGGCCGTAGCCAATAAGATCGATCTTTTATCGGCCGAGCAAATCGCGGCCATACCGCATTCACAAAATGATGTGGTGATATCCGCCAAAGAAAAATTCCATATCGACGACCTCAAAAATAAAATATACCACGCCGCCATAAAACACCAATTAACCGGCAACGAAACCCTGGTAACCAATATCCGCCACCTGGAGGCCCTCCAAAAAACTGAAGAATCCTTAATCCGGGTATTAAGCGGAATAGACGGCGGCATCACCTCCGACTTTTTAGCCACCGACATCAAACAGGCATTACATTACCTCGGCGAAATTACAGGTGTTGTTACTACCGACGATTTGTTGGAGAATATATTCAGTAAGTTCTGTATCGGCAAATAGGAGTGTTTTCATGTTCTTTCCGTATCGAATTATAGCTGAACAAATGTTCCCTTGAATTTGAAAAAAATAATTGCGTTATCCATTAATTGCGCCACCACCCTTATTCTTTCAGCTTCAATATTGA
>Ga0302315_10003598_pt1 | contig 13913 bp, 14 predicted proteins | sample III_Palsa_N3_1_FD_200532 | JGI IMG/M metagenome (GOLD analysis project Ga0302315, IMG submission 200532) | Peat permafrost microbial communities from Stordalen Mire near Abisko, Sweden - III_Palsa_N3_1 | ecosystem: Environmental > Terrestrial > Soil > Palsa > Peat permafrost | place: Sweden... | reverse complement strand
CATCCCTGCTCCCGCAAAAACCTCACCCCCACAAACGGATGCTCCTCCGGCGTTGGATGCCGATCGTAATCGAAATCATGCAGCAGCCCCGCACACCGATACACCTCCGCAAACTTCGCACCCGCCTCTCCACCCAATCCCAGCCGCTCCGCCTCGCGCAGCCCATAACTCTCCGTGCACCGCGCCACCGCCAGCCCATGCTTCACCAGCGACGGATTCGCCGTCCACTCTCTCAGCAACGCCTCCGCCTCTTCCGCTCCAAACGCTTCGCTCACGCGCACCTCTCGCTCTTTCATTAGTTCCTAACGGTCGAAATCTATGTACCACCTTGGTTCCATCCCACGTTTCTACCACTTTTTTGGTGGAATCACCGGCAATACCCTTGACTCTTCCGACACCCGGTGTCACTCTATGCACATCGCTTGCCTTCGTTATCGGACGCAGGCGTTCGGTGCCCGCTCTGGCAGCCGTCCGCATTACACAACTTATGGCAACCCTTATCGCGCAGGTCAGCGCAATGGATGTCCAGCCGCAGGCTGCTTCTGACAGCACAGCTGAAACGTCCGTATTTGAGGTCCCGCAACGCGAAGTCCTGCGCTGCGAAGCCTGCAAGCTGGTGCAATTCCGCACCGCTTCAGACACCTGCCGTCGCTGCAAGAAGTCTTTGCTGCCCGAGCCTCCCAAAGTCCAGCCCAGCATCGCTCTGGTCCTTGAGGCCACTGCCGAAGCTCCCGAGTCCGGCCCCCAGGTAGCTACCGCCGTGCGCGATCTTCGCCACGTCCGCAACCTCTCCCAGCGCCAGCTCGCCGCTCGTATGGGCGTGCCCCGCACCTACATCTCCAAGATCGAAAACGGCAAGGCGATGCCCACCCTGTCCTCGCTCGATCGCCTCGCCCGCGCCCTGCAGGTGGACATCTCCGCCCTGCTCCGCGACGCGCCCACCCGTCACCGCGACGAGACGGCCGTTCTCCTCAACGATCCCTTCCTGGCCGAGATTGCCAAGTACACCTCGCATCTCACCTCGACCCAGAAGTCGATCTTCCTCAACCATGTCCGCGAGCTCTCTCAGAGCCGCAACCGCCGCATGGCTTAACCGCCGTCCGGCGTTCGAACCTCCTGGCGCCGCATCTCTCGCTCCTCATTGGACGAGTGCTGCGGCGCCTCTCCGCTTCTGGGCGCATCCTATAGAAAATCAAACAGCATCCTCAGCCTGACCATAGGCTGCCGTTTTTGGCCGGTTTTTCGCTTCCGGTGGTCTACTTCCCGCTTTTCAGCTATCGTCTTTCTTAAGAGTCATCGTGCGCGAACCCTCTTCCAGCCGCGTCTATCATCGCTCCAACCGGGCCCACGAACTTACGCCCGAAGAGCGCGCCGTCTATGACACGCTCGATCCCGCACGCATGCCCCACCATGTCGCCATCATCATGGACGGCAATGGCCGCTGGGCCGGCAAACGCGCCCTCAAGCGCTTCCTCGGCCACCAACAGGGCGCCGAGTGCGTTCAGTTTGTCGTCGAGACCGCCTCGCGCGTCGACCTTCCCTGGATTACCCTCTACGCCTTCTCGCTCGAGAACAACCTGCGCCGCCCAAAAAATGAAGTCAACTTCCTCATGAAGTTGCTGCGCAACTACCTCATCTCGAACGTCAAGCGCATGAACGACAACAACATCCGCATGGCCTACATCGGTCGCACCCACGAGCTCCCTCAGGAAGTTCAGGACACCATGCAGTGGGCCTCCGAACAGACCGCCAAAAACACCGGCACCACCCTCACCCTAGCGCTGAACTACGGCGCCCGCTCCGAAATAGTCGACGCTGCCCGCACCCTCGTCCACAAGCTCATCGCCGAAGCTCACCAGCGCGGCATCTCCCTCGAAGACATGCTCGCCGCCGAAGGTGTCGACGATGCCATCAAGTCCCGCATCGATGAGAAAGACATCTCCTCGGCTCTCTACACCGCGCACATGCCCGACCCCGACCTCGTCATCCGTACCTCCGGCGAGCAGCGCATCTCCAACTTCCTGCTCTGGCAGATCGCGTACGCCGAGATCTTCGTCACCGATCGCCTCTGGCCCGACTTCCGCGGCCTCCATCTCCTCGAAGCCATCGCCGACTACCAGCACCGCGAGCGTCGCTTCGGTGGTCTCGGTGAATCATCTGACGAGTCCTTCTCTGATACCCTTCCCTCCCCCACCGAAACTCCGGCCGAACTAGCTCGTCGCTAGTCGTCACCAACTTCATAAAGAATCTCATTAGAGTCCTGTATCCTGTTCTCTCCTGCTACTCCTGTTGTCTTTATCCGACCCCTCCCGATATATGCTTGAATCAGAAAACTCTTCAAACAGCCGGTTGAGATTCCCTCTCGCCCGGCACAGTGCTTTAGCGTCGGTTTATGACACTCGGGACAGATTCCACGGAGGCGGCATGAAATTACCCGTATCGATCGCTACACGGACCCCAACACGGACCGCAACAGCGTTCGCATCCTTTGGCCTCACCGTGGTTCTCGCTCTCGCCGGTTGCAGCGGCGATGGCACCACCTTCGGCGATACCAACGGGGCTCCTTCCACCGGCGTCTATGTCATTCAGAACACCGCTCCTCCCGCGTCCGGTTCCGCCGCCAAGGCCACCAGCACCCCCGCCGCCGCCACCGGCACCATTCTCCAGTTCGCCACGTCAGCGTCTGGCACCGCGACCCCCGTCTCAACCATCGCGAACCTCAATGTGACATCTCTAGCCTTCCTCGCAGTCGACGGCATGGGTGACATCTACACCGCTGCCACCGAAGGCACCACCGGCACCTCCCTCCTCGAGTTCCCCGTCAACTCCTCCAACAACGCCCAGCCCACCCGCGGCATCCCCTTCAACACCACCACGCAAATCAGTGCCCCCAACGGCCTCGCTGTTGACCCCGCCGGCGACATAGCACTCCCCGAAACCAGCGGCGTAGCGATCTTCGCCTCTACGGCAAACGGTTCTGTCCCGCCCTCCGACTTCATCACCGCCGGCGGCGCCTCTACCCTCGTAAACGCCACCGCTGCCGCAGTCGATGCCAACGACAACCTCTACATCGTCAATTCCGGCGAAGGCGCCACCAATCCTATCGTTGTCTTCAACACCACCTCGACCGGCGCCCCCGTCCGCTCCATCGGCGGCGCGCTCACCACCATGGCCGTCGGCTCCCCGCAGGCCATCGCCACCGACACCGCCGGCAATCTCTACGTCGCCAACGTCGTCTCCGGCGTCTCCAGCATCCTCATCTTCGAGCCCACCGCCACCGGCAACACGCCTCCTCTCCGCAACATCACCGGCAGCAACACACTCCTGGGCTGCGTCGGCGGCATCGCCGTCGACAACGCAGGTTATCTCTACGTCGTCTCCGTTCCCACCTGCGGCAGCACCGCCAGCCCCTCGGTCCTCAAATTCTCCACCACCGGTGACGGCAACATCGCTCCCGTCGCCTCCTTCACGTCGTCCACCTGGACCAACGCCGACCCCACCCTCTCCATCGCGGTCTACGGAGTGACGCAGCCTTAGGCTCCATAAAATAATTCTCGCAACCACCGCAACAAAATATTTCTTCTCATCGCGGAGTCTTTTCTTCGTGAGTCGCGTTCTCTGAATCAGTTGGCATGCACATCTTCTCGCAGCCAATCCATAGAGGCTCGACCATGAAACCTGCAGGTAGTACTACGCTTCATCGTGTTCTACGCTCGATCGCTGCTGTTCTCTCCCTCGCCATCCTCTTCAACCAATCCGCCCGTGCCGCAACCATTCATCAAGTACCCGCTGCAACCCAAACCCCGCAAGCTCCTCCCCCTCCTCAACAAGCCCCCGTTCCCGTCCAGATCGCCGCTGCCCGCAATATCTTCCTCGTCAACAACGGCGCCGACGCGAACTTCCCCCTCACCGCCCAGGACGCCTACAACCGCGTCTACTCTGCGCTCCAGGCCTGGGGACACTTCCAGCTCGTCACCTCTCCCGACCAGGCTGACCTCGTCTTCCAGCTCCGCGACATCGCGCCCGTTACCGGCGTCTACGGTGACCGCACCGGTGCTTACGCGATCAACAGCCCCGCATTCCAGCTCGCCATCAAGGATCCCAAAACCAACGTCACGCTATGGACCGTCAACTCCCCTGTCCAAATCGCAGGCCGCAAGGCAGCTCGCGCCCGCTGGCTCGATATCGCCGTCACCAACCTCGTCAGCCGCGTCAAGGTCCTCGCCAACCAGCCACTCGACGAAACCGAAACCGCTAACCTCACCACCTATCCCCACTATCACGGCACCGGCTTCGCCATTGGGCTCACCGCCATCCTCCTCGGTGCTGGAGTCGCGACCGGCCTCATCATGAAGCACGAGTTCGACAACCACGTAGCCAACCAGAACGCCGCTCTCTGCGCACAGAACCCGTTCTTCTGTAACCTGCCCACACCCTAATCAGGCCGCCGCGTATCCCTCACGACAGCTTCAAGTAAGTGGTATACGCGGCGTCCCCAACCTCGGTAAACGGAACCATCTGTACCCTCCCCAACCCGGTATCAATCATCCACTCCGAACCCCCATTGCGCCGCGCTCCCAACACCTGCTTCCGCGTCAGCGCCGGTTGCGACTCGGTCTTCGCAAACAGCACCAGCGGCCCATTCATCAACGCCACAACCTCCGGATGTGCCGCGTCAATCGCTTCCACCCTCAATTTCGAAGGCAACTCCAACTCCACCACATCGCCGCTCTTCCACGTCTGCCGCAGCACCGCAAACCCCTTCGTCACCTCCAGCGGCATAGCCTTACCATTGACGGCAACCCGCGCCCCATCTGCCCAGGCTGGAATCCGCAGATGCAGCGCAAACATCTCCGGCCGCGCCGCCGTCACCCGAAACTCCACCGCATCGCTCAACGGATACGTCCCCGTCTGCTCCATCTGAATTTTGTTCGCGCCAACATTCCACCGCAGCACCGACGGAACATACAGGTTCACCCATACCGCGCCCGGCTCCTGTAGATAGCTATTGATGCCATAGTCCGTCGCCACCTGTGGCAGCGTGCCCGCACAGCACGCCCAGTTGCCATCGTGATACACCCGGCGCCCCGCGAAGTTGTAATCCGAGTAATAGTACGTACTCCCATCCGCCTTCAACGGCCGTGCCCCCAGCACCGTGTTGTACATCACGCGCTCCATGCTGTCTCCATATTTTCCATCGCGAGTCGCGCGCAACAGATACCGCGTCAACTTCATATGCGCATACGATCCGCACGGCGTCTCAAAGCTGTGATGCGTTTTCGTCAAGCTGTCATACAGCGCGCTCGATCCCGTCGCCTGCAGCGTCTCATCCGGCCCCCACCCGCCCGTCGCAAAACTCTGAGCCTGCAAAATCTCAAACCCGTTCTTCGCCGCCTCCAGGTGCGTCACACTTCCATCCACCAAATACGCCTGCATCGCCGAGCACAACGAGTTCACATAGCTATAAGCATGCCTGTGTCCAAGCGCATTCTCTCCATGTGCGAGCGGAACGAACACCGCATCATTCAAATACTGCTGCGCCAGCTTGCGATAGCGCGCCCCCGCTCCCATCCCATACACGAGATAAAGATTCTCCGGCAGCGTGTAACTCTCGTCCCAGTCCCACGAGATATCCCGATTAGTCCGCCACGCCACATCGTGCTGCACAGCATGTTCCGGGATCACCTGCACCACCGCATCCGTGCTCGCATCCAGCAGCCGGAAAGCATCAGGATCCTGCACCAGCCGATGCGAATCCATCAGCCCGCAAACCACCTTGTCATAGCAGTACGCCGGAAACCGATTCACGTCGTAATATCGAACCCCAATCGTCTCAGCAAACGACCGGTTCAACTGCAATACCTTATCCCGCGATGCCGTATTGCCGGTCATCCCATAATTTCTTGCCAGCGCGGAAACCCACTGTCCGTAGTTACAACCTGGCGCAAATCCCACCCAATCCGTGCGGTAGTTGTAATCCTTCCGATACGAATACCATCCCCCAATATCCTCGCCCGGTGCCGGCCGCCCCGCCATCTCCCGCAACGGCTTCAGCAAGCTATCGTTGCTGATGCCCATCAGAATCCCCTGCGTATTCTCCACCTGCGCCAGGTGCGGCGCGCTCTTCAACGTCACTTGCCGATACCCTACCTCCATTAGAGGCCGCTCCCCCACACTCTCCCCAGCAAACGCGCGGCCTCCCAATTCCGCAGCAGCAACCGATCCCGACATCTGCAAAAAACGCCTTCGCGACATTCGACCGTTCATTACGCAGCTCCTCCCTTACGGCGAACCAAACAGTACGGATCACCGAAAGCAAAGAAATTGTAGTCCGTCAGCAGCACGTCTGACCGCAAACAAATCCTCCGCAGCGGTTCCACGCTCATCAGCCCTCTCAACCATGTATCCTCAACAAGGCACATGAAGCGCATCCTCACCGCAATCGTACTCATCGCACTCGTCGCTGCCCTGGTCTTCTTCGGCAAGCTCTGGATGGTCACGGCGTTCGCCGCCATCGTTGCCGCGCTAGCTGCACTGGAGTTCCGCACCTTCGCGCGCGCGGGCGGCTGCCCTATCCCCCTGTGGTGGACAATCGCGGCAATCGCATTCTTCTTTCTTGCTGCCCTCTTCCGTCCAATGGACACCATCACCGTCGTGGCCTTCTCCACATTCGTTCTCTTCGCGGTATCCGTATTCAGCGCCTCACTAGAGTGCGTCCTTTGGCAGACCTCCGGCGGTCTGCTCATGCTCATCTACGTCGCCTATCCGCTCATGCTTCTCCCGCAGATATTCAACGAAGAGAATGGCGTCGCCTTACTTTTATTTCTCTTCCTCTGTGTCTGGTCTGGCGACATTGCCGCGCTCTACATCGGAAAGCGTTTCGGCCGACACAAATTCTCCCCACGCCTTTCACCCAACAAGACGTGGGAAGGCGCCATCGCCTCGGTCCTCGCGTCCTGCATCTTCGGCATGGGCCTCATCCTGCTCGGCGACTGGTTTACCCAGCAGAATTCTTCCTTCACCAAGCTGCATACATCGGAACCCTGGTGGGTCTTTCTGATTCTCGCGGTCGTGCTCAATGCTGCCGCTCAGTTCGGCGATCTCCTCGAGTCCGCCCTCAAGCGCGGCGCCGGCGTCAAAGACTCCGGGACCATCCTTCCCGGCCACGGCGGCGTACTTGATCGCATCGACGCCCTTCTTCTCGCCGCACCAGTCCTCTGGTTCATCATCGCCGTGCGCGACTACTTCTCCCTCGGAAGCCTCTAGCCCTTAGGCGGTGCCACCGCTCGCCGGCTTCTGAGCCAGACTCTGCCCAGCCGCGTCCGTCACATCATGATCCAGAACCGGCTGCACCCATCCTCCCGGCGGCGTTATCGCGTCCGCTTCCTTCGGCCCCCAGGTATGCGGCTCGTAGCTGTAGACCGGCGTATCTTCCTTCAGCACCGGATCAACAATCCGCCAGGCTTCCTCCACATAATCCTGCCGCGCAAAGATGCTTGAGTCCCCGGTCATCGCATCGGTCAACACCCGCTCGTACGCCTCCATCTCCTCTTTCTGCGGCTGACGACTTACCTCGAGTTCGACTGCATCTCTCTTCGCTTGATCCTCAACCGCGGCCACCGACACGCCCATCGCAATCGTCATATCTGGACTGATCCGAAAGCGTATGTAGTTCTGCGGAATACGCGCATCTGTGAACTTGGTTACCGGCGGACACTTCAACCTGGTGATCACCTCAGTGCACGTTACTGGCAAATTCTTTCCCGAGCGAATGTAAAACGGAACGCCTGCCCACCTCCACGACTGGATCTCCAGACGCAGCGCGGCGAACGTCTCCATCTTCGACCCCGGAGCCACACCTTTCTCATCCAGATACCCGACGAACTGTCCCCGGACCAGGTCCTTGGCTTTAATCGGAGAGATCGCCTTCAGCACCTTCACCTTCTCATCGCGAATCGATTCGCTATCCTTATTCGCCGGCGACTCCATCGCCAGGTTGCACATCAACTGAAACAAGTGATTCTGAATGACGTCCCGGACCGTACCTGTCTGATCGTAAAAAGCACCTCGCCCCTGTATCCCAAAATCTTCCGCCATCGTAATCTGCACACTCTGAATATGGTCGCGATTCCAAAGCGGCTCCAGAAAAGAATTCGAGAACCGGAACGACACCATGTTGTGCACCGGATCCTTCGCCAGGTAATGATCAATCCGAAAAATCGAAGATTCCGGAAACGCCTTCAACAGAATCCGATCCAACTCCTGCGCCGAAGCCAGGTCATGGCCAAACGGCTTCTCCACAATCATCCGCGCTCCGTCCGCCGACCCAGACTTCACCAGCTGATCCACCACCTCTTCAAACAGCGACGGCGGAATCGCCAAATAATGCGCCGGATGCTTCGCGCCCCCCAACGCCTCGCGCACAGCGGCAAACGTTGCCGCATCGTTGTAGTCCCCGTCCACATACTTCAGCAGCGAACTCAGCTTCTCCCAAGCCCCGGCATCCAGACCGCCATGCTGCTCCAGGCTATCCTTCGCCCGCGCCTTTAGCTGGTCCAGATTCCACCCAGCCTTCGCCACGCCAATCACAGGCACCGTAAGCGCACCGCGCTTCACCATCGCCTGCAACGCAGGAAAGATCTTCTTATAAGCTAGGTCCCCTGTAGCGCCAAAAAACACCAATGCATCGGAATGAATGGGAGTCACAAAAAATTCCTTTCAATCTCAAACTAGGGGACCGCGATTCGGCCCACATCTCTGTAGATGCCTGCAGGCCCAGCAACGAACCCGACTAGTAGTGTATTTCCAACGCGCAGCCACACCCTAATTCCGGCGATCATCTCTTGCCATAACCTTAAGAAAAAATTCACTGCCCGTTCAAAGAAAAATTCACTGTGATCGTCGTATCAACTTCAGTAGGCTCTCCGTTCAACAGATACGGTAAATACTTCCAGCGCTTCACAGCATCTGTCGCCGCGTAGGTAAACATCGGATCGGTGCTCGCAATCGGCACCAGCCTGCGCACGTTCCCATCGACACCAATGACGGCACCCAACAAGACCGCGCCACTCAGGTGCCCAATCTTGGCTGCCTCCGGGTAGTTCGGCTCCGTGAATTTAATCCGCTGCCCCGCGATGACTGAACCAGACATCCGCGCAACCGGCGCTCCAGACGTCGTCACTGCAGGAGTCTCCGCTTCGAGCTTCGCCGCATCCTCGACTTGCAGAGTCGTCAACTTGCCCGCAATCGCATCCTTTCCGAGGTACGCTATTCGCAAATCAAGCGCTACACACGTGCCATGAAACTTTCCCGTCCCAGGCCGGATCAGGACCATCTTGCCGCCGAGTCCCTGCAGAATCAAAACATCCGTAGTGTGCGGCGTCACACAAGCCGTTCCAGGCCGCGCGTTCATTGCATCCAAGGGACCGGGCTTGGGCCCAATACAGTCCAATTCGATCTTTCCGAACTTCACCGTCCTCGTCAGCAGATCCGTAGGCGTTCGCACACTCGGCACAGGATGAATCGCCGCTTCCAACAACTCTCCCACCAGGTAGGAGTCCCGCACCAGCGCCACATTCGCTCCTTCCGGCGCGATTCCGTTCTCATTCAATCCATCCAGATGCACCACGCTCCGTTGCTTCCCCGGCGCCGTCCACCACACCTCGAAGCTCCCCGTCTTCTCCGGTTTGCCGTTCAGGTCGTACAGCTGAAACGTCATCCCCAAGTGAAACGGCGTGTTCCCCTTCAAATCCAGATTGTTCGCCGCAACCAGCTTGCCCCACTCATCTGTGTCTGGCTTCTGAGCGTCGCCCTGCGCCCGCGCAGCCAACGCCCAGGCAGCAAGCATCATCCCCAGCGCCACTGCCAGCATCCGCCGCATCGTCCGACTCCCTTACTCGTCGTAATGCATCAAGCTAAACACATCAATCTCTGGAAACTTCTCCCGCCCCTTCAAAAAATCCAGTTCAATCGCCACGGTCAGCCCCACAATCTCGCCACCCATCCGCCGCACCAGCTCAATGGTCGCCTCCATCGTTCCGCCGGTAGCCAACAGGTCATCGACAATAATCACCCGCTGCCCCGGCAAAATAGCATCCGCATGGATCTCCAGCGAATCACTCCCATACTCCAGGTCATACTGCACCTTCTCGACAGGCGCCGGCAGCTTCTTCGGCTTCCTCACCGGCACAAACCCCGCATTCAACCGATACGCCAGCGCCGGCCCAAAGATAAATCCGCGCGCCTCGATCCCCAGCACCAAATCCACCTTCTTGCCGATGTAGTACTGCGCAAACGCGTCAATCAACTGCGCAAAGCCAGTCTTGTCCTTGAGCAACGTCGTAATGTCGTAAAACAAAATCCCCGGCTTCGGAAAATCCGGCACGCCACGGATCATCTCCTTCAACGGCTCGCAATCAATAGGCTTAATCATCTCTTCTACCATGCTCCTTCAATCTCAAACGCACCGAGCGACTCGCCCTCGGCGTCTGTCAATTCATGTTCAATCACAGCATCCACGCGGCTTCCGCGCGATCCCTTGCGCAACTCCACGCGCAGCTCGGCAATCATTGGGGCATCTCCAGCCGCAACAACCTCCACCTCGCCCGCATCCGTATTGCGCACCCATCCGCGCAGCCCAAGCTCCGCCGCCTCGCGATGCACGAACCAGCGAAACCCAACGCCCTGCACACGTCCGCGAATGAGAAAGTGCACCACCATCGAACGCTCTGCCTTTACGCCCGGCTCATGTACGCGCCTTCAGCCGTATCCACGCGAATCTTCTCACCCTCGTTGATGAACGGCGGCACCTGCACAATCAGCCCCGTCTCCGTCTTCGCCGGCTTGGTCACCGAGCTCGCCGTTGCCGACTTGATCCCCGGCTCCGTCTCCACCACCGTCATCTCAACCGCCGTCGGCAACTCAATACCCACCGGCTTGCCGTCATGAAAGCTCACCTCGATCAGCAAATTCGGCGTCAGGTACTCAACCGAGTCGCCCAGCGTATCGTGCTTCAACGCCGTCTGCTCATACGTGTTCTGATCCATGAAGTAATAATCGTCGCCGTCGTTATACAGGTACTCCATCTTGATCGAGTCCACATGCACTCGCTCAATCGGGTCCGGCGACCGGAACCGTTCCGTAAACATCGCGCCCGTCCGCACGTTCTTCAACTTCGCCTGAATAAATGCCCGCAGATTGCCCGGCGTCCGGTGCTCTACGCTGAAGACGAGATGAAGATCGTCCTTGAACTTGATAATCATGCCGGGGCGCATCTGTGTCGCCGGAATCGCCATGGAAAACTCCTGATTCTGTGGGTAAAAGATGGGGCTCAATGAACATCAGCCCAACCCTACAATTGTAGCCCACCCACCGCCTCCCGCTTCTTCGATCTCCGAACCCACTCCGCGAAACTTGGCCCACTTTGCGACCTTTGCGTCAAAGCCCTTGCCGTTGCTCTCCCACCCTACGACCCAGGATGAAACAGCTTGTACCAGAAGCGCTTGAACTTATACCCAAACGAGTGCTTCACCACCGGCGGTGCGACCGGCGCCGTCAAACCCTCCGCTTCAATCTGCTCAGGAGTCCCCACCGCATTCGGCGGCGTCCCCTCCCCCGGCGCATACGCAAGCGTCGTCGACACTTGTGTCTCCTTCTCGCCCACCGGAGAATTCGCCACCGGCTGCGTCGGCGCCAACCCCTCGCTCTCTGCCACCGGGAACGGATTTGCCGCCGCCGCCTTCGTAGCTGCGCTCGCATTTTCCGCCACATGCTCCGGCTTCTCCGACCCCGGACACCCGCACGGCGACTTTTCGTTGTCCACCACCTCGTGCAGATTCCCGCGTTCAAACAGCACATGCTGCCCCGCCATCAGCCGATAGCTCGCCCGCGAGAATGCATCGTTCAGCATCAGCACCGGAGCCTTCTTCCCCGCATTCTCCACGCACGTATCCCCATCGCGCGTCACCCGCATCCGCAAGTCATAGTTCCCCTTGCTCTCCACTGAGAACCGTATATCCGGCGTAAGAATCACGTCCTGCCCCTCAGTCGGCGAATGCAACTCGATCGCCCCGCGGTCCAGCCCAAACAACAGCGCATTCCCCGTCCCCGAGTGCAGCAGATGCAACTGGCTCGTCGCGCACACCAACACCTCGCCCCCGCGCTCCAGCTTCACCTGCGCTGTATGGTCATACGCCGTCACACTTGTATTCGACATCAGCCGCGCCCGGTCCCCCTTCACCTCGAGCCCGCCCGTAACCAGCGCATCCTTTGTAGCCACCGTCCCCATCACCTGCACCACCGCCGGCTGCTGCGCCCCCACACGCGCCCCGCCCGCAACCACCACACAACCCACCACAGCGGCCAACCCAACTCGCATCCGACTCCTACTCCCCAACCACGAACCACTACTCACTACTCGTTACTCACTACTCACTGCTCTTTCACTGCGCCAGAAAATTCGCAATCAACTGTTTCCCATGATCCGTCAGCACGCTCTCAGGATGAAACTGCACACCCTCCATCGGCAGCGTCCGATGCCGCAGCGCCATAATCAAACCCTTACCACCCTCACCAGCCACCCGCGCCGACACCTCCAGCACCTCCGGCAGCGTCCCCTCCTCCACAATCAGCGAGTGATACCGCGTGCACGTCATCGGCTTCGGAATCCCCTTGAAGATCGTCTTCCCGTCATGCTCCACCACGCTCGTCTTCCCATGCATCAACTGCGGAGCCCGCACAACATCTCCGCCAAACGCCGCGCCAATCGCCTGGTGTCCCAAACAAACGCCGAGCACGGGAATCTGCTCCTTCTTCGGCAGCGCAGCGAGATGCTGAATCAGCGGAATCAAAATCCCCGCATCCTGCGGCGTACAAGGCCCTGGAGACAGCAGAATCCGCTCCGGGCGCATCGCCACAATCTCCTCCGGCGTCACCTCATCATTCCGCCGCACCACCACCTCAGCCCCCAACTCCCCCATATATTGCACGAGGTTATAGGTAAACGAATCGTAGTTGTCGAGCACGAAGACCATCACACCTCCGATTTTACGCGCACCCATTTACGCGCACCCACCGTGCCTTTCCGCCGTCATCCTGACCCTCGAGCGCAGCGAAGGGGAAGGGCCCCAATATTGGCTGTTGCCATTGCCGTTGCCTGTTCTTCGCCGTCATCCTGAGGCGCAGCCGAAGGACCCCCGCATTTTGCCTGCGCCACCACAGACCCAACAGACAACACCACGCCCTCTGTAACCCCTCCAACCACCATGCTCATCACGACACCAGCCCGCGCAAAGCACTTCGCCGCCATGGTCCTCATCGGCGACGGCGTCATGGCTCTCATCCACCCTGTAGCGGACGCCAACGCCTGGAAGCGCGGCCCCAAACCCTGGCGCGACCTGATGCACGGCCTCTCCAAACGCCCCAACCTAACCCGAGCCATCGGCGCCGCCCAAATCACCGCCGGCATCTACTGGGCCCTCAAACAACAAGACAACGACTGAACCATCATTGGCCTCTAACGAAATCAATCGTCCGATCCGGACCTTACGGCCTTTCAATCGGCGCGGGTTCAACCACTAATGCCTTGATCTGATCAGTCAACGCTTCAATTGATTTCGCCAAAGCTTCCTGCCTCGCCTTCGTCGACAAACGCTCTTTGACTGGCGTAACAATCACATAGATAGGCATGCGCTTCCGAGGAACGAAAATTGCTAGATCTAGCGTCGGATCTGAGCAGAATTCGGTGGAGTTTCTCTCCGTGACTTTATTGGTCATTCCCTCGATAGAACAACTTCTAAGCGATCCTATCTCGAAGATTAGATCTGCCTGGCTCGGCGAGGCCACCAATTGGAAATACCCCCATTGCTTCAGAGACGTCGAAAGCGCGTTATAACCAGCATCCACCCCACCAACCA
>Ga0302315_10003597_pt1 | contig 13916 bp, 6 predicted proteins | sample III_Palsa_N3_1_FD_200532 | JGI IMG/M metagenome (GOLD analysis project Ga0302315, IMG submission 200532) | Peat permafrost microbial communities from Stordalen Mire near Abisko, Sweden - III_Palsa_N3_1 | ecosystem: Environmental > Terrestrial > Soil > Palsa > Peat permafrost | place: Sweden... | reverse complement strand
ACTCCTCCTCCGATGCCGCTGCAACATCCAGTGCTTGATAAAATCGTCGTCCTCCCCGGTAAGCTATGATTGACTCCCGGGAGGTTCGCTCCACCAGCATTTCCGCGGCAAGCGACCGCCCGATCTCGACAGGCGAGGAACCCTCCGGGTCAACATCGATTGCGTAGTCGGCAATCCAAGGGTTTTCCTGTGAAAGGACTCGGACGAGACCGCCGCCCGTGACGCGCCAAGGCACCACACCGGTTAGAAATTGAGGCACGTCTCTGGCGTAGGAAGTGATAAAGTCGATCTGTAGATCAGACCGCTGTCCGCGGCGCAGTAAGACTTTTCCCAGCGCAAGGAGCGTAAAGGGCCCGTCTGACTGGGTTTCTTCCAGCGCGTCAACGCTAGTAACGTCTGTAATGCGGCCGCACGTCCATAGATGGGCGACACCTTCGAGCGAAGTTTCGTCCGAGAACGCAGAAAACACCGACTGCAAATCTTCCTCTGAGCCTGGACGGACGTTGAACATGTATGCGTCACGCCGTTCGAAGGCGGTGGACTTCGACAGACGAATTACTTTGCGGCCTCGGCTTTCAAGCTCGTCGCTGAGTACGGTGCCAATGCCAAGTTCGTCGCAGAACACGACCCAAGTTGCATCCCGAGGTGCAGCCGGCCCAACAACAGGCAGCGCCTGCTCATGCCACGCAAGGCTGTGGAAGAGTGAGTCTGCTGAGCTAGCCCGCCGCGCGGTTAAAGGCAACCAGTGGCGACGACGAGCAAAGGCATAAGTTGGAAGCGTCAACTTCCGGCATCCCGCACCCGCAAATTGCTCAGACCATTCAATTGTCTCGCCATTCGCGTAGCTGTAGGCGACACGGGTGGCTGGAGTTTTCGGCTCATACACCATACTTGGCACTATGATTCCGCTGGAAGCGAAATTAGCCGGCATCTCCTCGAAGGTGCGCCAGCTGGCGAGACGCCTCAGCTTGATTCTCAATTCCTCAAGTGTTTTCGCCACAACCGCCACACGCATAGGATAGTGGTCTCGGTGGCAGGCGGCTGTGTAGCAAATGTCATCAATTCTCAGCTCGGATGATTCTAGAAAATCTGCATATTTTTGCACGAGATCGCCAAGACTGGTTCGATCGCGGGCGGACAGCGGAAGAATCCACTCTAGTTCAGGTGGCGGACTGCGATGCGCCAGAGGAGGGGCACATTCTACGACAACGTGAGCGTTTGTGCCGCTGACGCCAAACGAACTGACCCCGGCCCGAATAGTACCGTCAGAATCCCCCAGCCAGTCAATGACCTCGCTGCTAACAAACACTGGGCTCTTTTCGAATGGTATCAGCGGGTTAGGCGTCAAAAAATTAAGCGTTGGAAGCAGTTTACGCTTCTTTATGCAAAGAACCGTCTTGATAAGCGCTGTCAAACCGGCGGAATCGCCTGTGTGCCCTACATTTGCTTTGACCGAACCTATTCGGCAAATGGAAGTTTTTTGCGTATCGTGCCGAAACGCCGAGCTTATTCCCTGCACCTCTATCGGGTCGCCTAGCTTTGTTGCTGCGCCGTGGCATTCGATGTACGAAATGTCCTCAGCGTTCACGCGTGCATCTATCCAAGCCGCGCGTATGACGTCAGCCTGAGCATCAGGGTTTGGAGCGGTTAGCCCGTTCGATTTTCCGTCGGAGCCGATCGCACTCCCGCTTAGCACAGCCAATATGTTGTCCCCGGCTTCCAGCGCGTCGCTCAGGCGCTTCATAACGACTGCCCCGAACCCTTCGCCAAAGACGGTGCCCGAAGCAGCGGCATCGAAGGGCCGGCAAATGCCATCTTCAGCTTCAATGCCAACGTTGCTGCGATCTTCCGGCAGAAACGCAGCGGAAGCGCCCCCAACCAGTGCGATGTCACACTCGCCTCTCAACAGGGCCTGACGCGCCAGATGCACGGCAACAAGCGACGATGAACAAGTAGTGTTCACAGCAAGCGTCGGACCTCGCGTATCCAACCAGTAGGACAGTCGATAGCCAATGTTTCCAGGATTGTTGGCGATGCGTGTAAGAATGTCGTCAAGGTCGCCAGCAGCGGCATAATGGCTAGGAAACTCGGGATTAAACGCCACATAAATGCCGGTTCGGCTATGCTTTAGCGCTTTTCTTGTGAGCCCGCTCGCTTCAAGTGCTTCCCAGGCAGTCTCGAAGAAGACTCTTTGCCGAGGATCCATTACCGCTGCTTCTGCGGGCGTGATCTCGAAAAATTCCGCGTCGAATCTATCGATGTCGTCAAGGAAATAGCCGCGGCGCGCCTGGAGCTCTTCGTATTTTTCACGGCCGCCCAGATTCTCGTAGATCAAATCGCTTCTCAGAAATACATCGTCCAGCCGGCCACGCGGAAACGGGCGACGAACGTCCTCGTTTCCCTCAAGCACGGACCAAAAGCGGCTCGGCGTGTCTATGCCGGCCAGACGGCATGATGTCCCGATGAGAGCAATCCTTTCGCCTGGTGCAACAGGCACTGGTTGGGGCGCATTTCTCGCATCCGACCTGAGCGCTTCAAGGAGCGCGAGACCAGCCTGCTTGGAGATCGTTCCCGCAGCCAGTTGTTCGACGATTGTAGCGGTAAGCTTTTCCAAGTTAGCTCCTCTCTCGGATACTGGCGAGCAACCGCTGGCCAACGTCCTGTGGGTCAAGTTCACCGTCAACAAGAGCGTCAACGAGAGCGGACAAATCTTCCGACGACGACGGCGCTTCACGGTTCGCAAGGAGGTTCGTGAAACTTCTCACAGAGAAGTGACTGTACAGTTCAGCGACCGAAAACACCTCTCCGAACTCCTCGGCTAGTCGGGCATATAGCCGCAAAAGCAGCATAGAATCTCCGCCGAGGTCAAAGAAGCTCGCCTCGGGATCGACAAAGTGGACCTGGAGCGTCGTCGACCAAGCCCTCCCGACCTTTGCCTCCAGATCACCTGCGTAGTGGTCAGCCGCAACTGTTGGCCAACCGATGACGCCGTTAGCGGCGGCAAGAGATTCCAAAGCCCTGCGATCGATTTTACCGTTAGCGTTGATGGGCAACTGCGGTAACGCCCGAACTGACCTGGGAACCATATATCCAGGTAGCCGCCTCGCGAGTGCGCTTCGTATATTTACGCAATCGTCAGTAGTTGTGTCACCACTAATAAAGGCTTGCAGGTTCACTACAATGCCATCTTCCCATGTCGGAACTACGGCAGCTTGTATAATGCCAGGAAGTTCGAGTAAGGTATTTTCGATCTCACCCGGCTCAATCCGAAATCCTGCTAGCTTGATCTGCAAGTCCTTACGGCCGTGATACTCGTAGATGCCACTGCGGTTCAGGCTAACCAAATCACCCGTTCGATATAGTCGTTCGCCTGGGATTACATCAGTTAAGAAGCGCTGCGCGGTCAGCGCTGGCTGCTGATCATAGCCCCGCCCTACCCCCGCACCGCTGATATAGAGTTCACCGATCTTCCCAACTGACGTCGGCAGGCAATCGTCGTCAAGGATGTGATACATTACCCCGGGGAATGGCGTGCCGATTGGTACGTAAGGTGAAGTAGATTGTGCGGCATCACAGCCCACACCCTGATAGATCGAACTCTCAATGCAGCATTCGGTCAGACCGTAGCCGTTGATCAAACGCCAGCGGCCCCTCACTACAGCAACAGCATACTCGTATTCAGCTCGCCGGAAATAATCGGCCCCGGCAACCATTATATCAAGATCAGGCATATCAAGGGCATTTCGCTCAAGGAAACGCACAAACGCGATTATCAGCCCGGGTGTGGACTCAACAAAATTTATATTGTTATCGACCGCGATCTCATGAAGCCGCCGAAGGTCGACTTTCGACCCATCGGGACAGATTACCAGTTTACCTGGTGCCGATAACACCTTTAGCCAGTCCCCGATGAATACATCGGACATAAAGCTGCCGATCTGTAGAACATTCATCTGGCTGTTGCGGGTCTTGTACGCCGTACGCCATGATTCTACGACGGCATTTATATTGCGATGCTCAATTGTCACCGCCTTTGGTTCACCCGTTGATCCTGATGTGAAGATAATGTAGGCCGCGTCCTCGGGTACAACATGTCTCGGAATCGGACAATCATCTTTGCCATGGTGGCCTGAGAGCTCTTCGATCACCCCAAGGGGGATTGAATGCGAGAAACAATACTCAGCGGCCAAATTAGCGATCTGAGCGACCACAAGTACAGCTTTGGGGCGCAGATTATCGAGTAAGTTTGCAAGTCGCGCTAGCGGATCAAGACTAAATGGCGCGAACGCGGCTCCAGCCATCCAGACGCCTGTGATCCCCACGACGGCGTGGACGCCTCTTGGCGCGATGATTGCGACCACATCGTCGCTGCACGTTGGCAACGAACTGAGCCACGAGGCGACATTGGACGATGCCCGTGAGAGTTCTCGCCAGCTGAAGCTCTGCTCACCGTCGGCCACCGCACAATCATCTGGCGCGCGCGCGACCGCCAGAAAGAAGGCGTCGATTGCCGCCTGTGGATCCAAATCTAGCTGTTCGTGGTCCACGCAGCCTCCAACCATCAGGCACAACCATAACGGCTCGAAAGCGCATACTCGCCCAATCGCCCATGATGTCAACGCCGCAGACTCAGCTGGACTTAAGTCCCTCGACCGCTGCTAAACCGATCTCATGCATGATGGATTGTAGGACCTTTTCCGGCCTTTCGTTGAGAAAGAAATGGCCGCCCTCGAGCTCAAGAATGCGCGTTGATCCTCCCGTGAAATCGGTCCATCGGGATAGACCTCGTCGATCTAGCGAGTGATCATGAGCCCCACTTAGCACAACCAGTGGGCAGCGTAGATTACGCCCACCCTCGTAGACATATCGATCGCAGGCCTCAAAGTCCGCCCGCACACGTTGGAGCATCATTAGGCGCAGCTCATCATCAGCAACAATGGAGCTCGCTGTGCCTCGAAGCGTTTTCAGATAGTCCAGAAGGTCGTCGTCAGCCCAAATCCCACCCGTCCGAGCCTCTTCAGGCGGCGCCTCATGACCACACACCACTAACGCTAACGGTGCGGCACGGGACGCAGTAAGGCGCTCGGCAGCCTCGAGAGCGATCAACGCGCCCATGCTGTGCCCAATCAGTACAACATTCTTTACTGGTAACGCAGCCGTCGCAGCCGCTACCTCGGCGGCGGCGACCTTCAGACAGTTCATTTCGGGTAGTCCACTGCGCATCCCACGCCCGGAATATTCTGCCGCCCAGAGGCTGGCGCGGCCCATTAGCAATGGCGCCCAGTCGCGAAAGGCAAGGGCCGAACCGCCCGCATGAGGACAGCACACAAAACCAAGGTCCAAGCCTGACGGCTCGTTCAGCGCTAGTAGAATTCCGGTCTCATCAAGCTTCATTGAGCTGCCATGGAGGCAATCCCCGACGGCCGTTCGAATGGCGTTCCGTTCGACGCGGCCCAAACAATTTTCGCCGTTGCTTCTGCGTCCCCCCAAAGGCGACGAGCGCCCTCTCCTAAAGAGTGCAGCGGGTCAAAATATAGGAAATCGCGGCCAGGCTTTACCGATGGAGACCGGAACACCGCAACTCCAGTGTCTTCGTCGTAATACTCAAAGCTATGAATATCGCGCTTCCCACCCCCCCCGGGCAGGTCAACAACCCACGTAGGTGTGTTAAAGCCTGCGAAATTACCGCGTATCGACTTTTCTAGATCGATGGCAACCCTAAGCGAAGTGCGGAGATTTTCAATTCCCGTAACCAGATCACAAACATATACGTAATACGGTTCAATGTTAATGCGGATTAACTGAGCTATTAATTCAGACATTGTTTCATTAGTGTCGTTGACAAATCGTTGCAGTACCGTCTGGTTTCGCACGTGAACATTGTTATCGTACAGTATTTTCATCGCTTGCGCTGTGTACTTCGTTACCTCACGTGGATGATTGAAATGGGTCTGGACCGACACTTCTCGACGCGTGCGCCGCGCTTGCTTCGCGATATCGACTAACGCATTAGTCCACTCCACATCTACGACAATCTTGGTAGGTTGAACAGAAAGGCCTTTTGTCGCGAATCTAAAACGACGGACGTGTGGAATGTCGAGCAGAGACTCGCCAATATAAGTTATTTGCGAAGGCTTCAACCGAAAGGCGTCTCCTCCGGATATAACCACATCCTCGATAGACGGGGTGTTACGAATGTAATCTAGCGCCGCGTCCCACCGCGTGCGGTTTACTGGAAACTTCGACTTATTTAAAGTTGCAACGTCATTCCCCACAGCGTAACTTCTCGTGCAAAATCTACAATATACAGGACAGGTATCGACGGCCAACATCAACACTCTGTTCTTGTATCGATGTATCAGCCCTGGCACCGGCGAGTCAGTCTGTTCATCGAGGGAGTCGAATGCCAGAGCAGGATGGTCGTCTTCCAGTTCGGTGCCGAGAGGAAGAAATTGGCGCCTGAGCGGATCGCTTGCCGCTCCATGCCAGTTGATCAGCCCAATTATGTATGGTGACAGCCTAACGGCCATGGGAGCCTTTGCGATGCCGCAGTCTACATCCTCATAAAACCGGAGACTTACAAGGTCTCCAAGAGTTCGCTTCAGAGCGACCGTGTTAGTTACCGCATTTTTTTCCTGCCACTGCGCGCTGCTGAACGTCTCCTCGTCGACATCCTGCCATGCGGGTATTGTTTTCCAGAAGTGGTCATGCATAGACTTCGCCTCTAACTTCGATTTAAAGGTATATCGTCCATATACTAATGCGGTAACCCTCGCTTCTCGTTTAGTATAATGCGGAGAAGATCGGCCGCTTCCCGACATATCGTTTCGCCGTCCTGTTCAGATTCGCCGCCAAGTTTATCGCGGAGTTCTTCAAGCTGCCGGTAGGGTTTGATCACATACTCTAGATAGGAGGAAGCTGTATATTTAACACATGGCACACACACGGCGTCCAGCAGCATCCTGTCTAAGATGCTCGCTGCCGTTAAGTCGCCGGTGGCAGAGGGCCCAGTAGCTCCCAGCGCAATGTCTCCGAATGAAGCGATGCATGATGCCCGCACTTGCGACCCAAGCTCGATGTCCGCCATCTGACATAGCGTTCGCCTAGGGGCGAACTCCACGAGTTCCTTGCAACCGAGGTCGGCAATTCGTTGTAGGCAGACGTCCCATCGAAATGTTGCGGTGAGTTGCGCCACCAGGTGATCGCGCAACGCATCTGAATTACTAAGCGGCGCATTCTGTAGGCCCGTTATGAGAGGCGCACTGGGCGGCCGGATCTCAATATCAGCCAATGCACGGCGTAACGTCTCTGCTGCCGGCTCCATCAGACTGGAATGCGCAGGCACGCTCAACGCCAGAGGTATTACTCGCGCGCCCAGCCTTTCAAGCTCCTCGCAAAGTTGGTCAACCGCAGGTGCATGGCCAGATATAACCACCTGCTCGCGTGTGTTTACATTTGCGATTTCAACAACCAAGTCGGCTCTTGTGCGTCCAGCGCACATGGCGGCAATGATAGTCGGGTTAAGCCCAAGGACAGCAGCCATTCTGCCGTCCGATGCAGGGACTGCCCCTTGCATCGCCACGCCACGCAACGCGACGAGGCGCACCGCATCAGCAAGAGTAATTGCCCCTGAGCAAGTCAACGCCGTGTACTCACCCAGGCTATGTCCCGCAAAATAGCTCCAATCGCCGTTAACTGACGCCATATACTCCCGGAACATAATATAGGAAAACGTCAAAATCGCCGGCTGACTGTATATAGTACGATTAACCTCATCACCAGCCATTACGTGATAAACATCATACCCTAGCGCTTGGCTTGCAATATCCAATGACTCTTTCGCTCTCGCGCTCTGTAGCGGTAACGCATCTTGCATTCCTGCAAACTGCGCGCCTTGCCCGACGAAGACAGCCACTTTATTTGACATTAGATTGCTCACCCGAAGTCTGAACACACAGCGCCTCAAGTTCGTCAGCAAAAGAAGACAACAGCGCCGTTGCCTTGCGTCGGCTCACGCAATTGCGCAAAAATCCCAGCATGACCTGGAACCTCCCATCGATATCGGGCGCCACTTCCAACTTCAACGGCGCCTCGGGCGGCCCGATGAAAATGGGAATTCCTGCGAGGTTGTGATCTTTCCATTGATCTGCGGTAATTGACGTATTCTCGAATACATAGACAGATTCATAGAAGCGCTCTTCCGGCAAGCCCCATATCGCTCGCTTTATGAAATCAATCGGGCTCCACTCATGGTCTAGAATCGTCGCTTGAAATTCTTGGGCCCGTCGGAGGCTCTCAAAGAGATTTCCGTCGCATAAATCAATCCGAAGTGGGAGCGTATTAAGGAACCTCCCGAGCATGCGGCTGTTGTCGGGCGATCTGCCAATCACCGTAACACCGAGACAAATATTGCTCTGCCCGGTCGCCTTCATCAGAGTTCTAGCCCACGCGACCTGCGTCACCGTGTTCAGCGTCACCACAGCTTGCCGGCCGAGTCGGCGAAGCTTTTCTGCCACCGCACTGTCAATTATACAGTATAATTCAGTGTAACGCTCCTCGGCCGGGAGAATTGGCGGTTTGTATCCAGGAGCAAGCAACGGGCGAAACTCAAATCCTTTCAACATATCTAACCAGGCGGGTTCGCTATCGGCCCAACGTTTTTGGCTCATCTCAAGGTGGTAGGGCGAAGCGCTTTGAAATGCGACGTCGTTATCGTGATCCCCGCTGAGTTCTGGCTTCATGATAGCCGCTACCAACATCAGTAGTGATGTCAGATCGAGCGCGACTGTTGACCATGTGACGACCAGCTCCGTGAGCTGATCGGTCTTTTGCACTAATACCCATCGGATCGGCGGCCCACTGGAAACCTCGATTGCGCGGCGTTTCTCGCGACGACAGATGTCGGAAAGGGTAGTCGCCGAGCCTCCCGGCCCATCAAGCTTGATTTCTTCCACTGATGCATCAGCGTGCTGCAGCATCACCCGCCACCACTGACCCGTTTCGCTGCGCCGATATACCTCTCGTAACGCGTCGGCACGTCTCGTGACTTGTGCCAGCCGTTCGCGAAACATATCGAGCTCAAGCCGGCCCGCGATCGGAAAGCTAACGGTAAAAAGATACTGGCCGGGGAACGGGTTGGTCAACTGCCGCTCCAACATCGTTGCCTGAATTGGAGTCGCTGGCAGGACACCATGGCCATCGTAAGGCTCGTCTGACGTCCTGTGCGCGCCACGTTTCTGGGCGGCACTTCCGTCAACCACTTCACTTATCAGGAGCTCAGGTAAGCTTACGATCCAGTATTCGACCCGGCTTGCAAAGAGGTCCCAGCGCTCGGGGTTAACGCGCGCCTTGTGGAAAGTCATTGCGAACTCAGCTGTCCGCGGCGTGGTCACACAATCAACTTCAAGCTCGTAAGGTTGTTCTCCATCTGTTGTTCGATCGCTCGGAAGCGGCCAGTTACAGTGCGATAGTATTGTATTGTGTTCAACTGACGCGGCAGCTGACGCACCAAAGTAATTGAATAGAATTGACGCAGGCTCAGAACCGGAGAGGATATCATTGCCGTCTAAATAACGCAGAATTCCATAGCCGAGGCCACCATTCGGTATGCGGCGCCGTTGCCCGACAATGTCAGCAACAATTTGGGTTGGCGATCTCCCGGGCGGCAGCGCGAAGGTAGCCGGGTGGATACTGGTGAACCAGCCCATCGCGGACGAGATATCGAGCTCTGTCCCGGCCATCTGTTCAACAACCTCTTGCTGGCGGCCGTGTCCCTCGAGCTCAATGGTAATTGCACCTAGGCCGAATACGTCTCTACTTGCCAGCGATATCGCGGAGAGCAGAAGATTTTCGGTGGACACGCCGCACCTTTCAACTAACTCCCCGAATGACGGGGATCTCTGCGGCAGCTCGACTTGCAATGTTCTCTGAATACCGTCTGACAAGTAATTAGCAATCTCCGGATAGTCTGGTCTTAGACGGCTATCTGGAGAGCCGATCTGTGCTTGCCAAAATCCCACTTCACTCGAAAATGTACCGAGCTGGGCCAACTGACGAAGCGCCTCACTCCATTGCCGGTATTTGTGCCTTGGGACTGCAGCCAACGGCGCAACGTCTCTCGTCCGCAAGAGATAAGTCTCAAGATCCTCCGCCAGGGTTTGCCACGAGACGCTGTCAACGACGAGGTGATGGGCGCACATGCAGGCGACCGCCTTGCCCGGGCCAGTGTTGAAGTAATGCAGTGCAAATAGAGGGCTGCCCTCTAATTCCATCTCGCGCTCATGCATCTGAATATGATCAAAAACAGCTCGCCGTTGCTCGGCGAGATCGACGCTGCTGAGGTCTACTTCGGAGTAAGAGAACAGATCCCCGGAGTTGATTGGCTTATAATACTGTTTCCACCCACCTTGACGTTTAGTAAAACGAATCCGAAAAACATCGTGCGCTGAAGCAACGAACGCCAGCGCCTCACGCAGTTGTTGACCTGAAAGGGCGGCCAAACGGACGAGACGCTTCTGATTCCAATGACCGTATCGTTGAAGTTTCCTATCGAAGAATCTTTGTTGGATCGGCGTGAGCGGGATCTCATCAGAGGTAAATGGCACGTCTAGGGTCTTTGCGAGCGCGGGCTCGGTTTCCTGAGGTTCGAGACTGGCGGCGAGAGATTCGATTGTCTGATGTGAAAACAGTTGCGCGACGCGGAGGCTGAGGCCGCGCTTCCGTGCACGCGACACCACCTGGATACACTTTATGGAATCGCCGCCGAGCTCGAAGAACCCATCGGTCACGCCAAAATCTTGCCGCTTTAGAACATCCGACCAGATCTCTGAAAGTAGGCGCTCTAAACCAGACCGCGCTTCCAACTTGGAGCCGTCTTCCCCAACCGCTCCACATCGCTCTTTCGTCTTATCAGTGGCTAGCTCTGCTAGTCTAGCAGAGTCGGTTTTCCCATTCGGCGTGAGAGGAAACTCGTGAACAATTAGATAGCGCGACGGTTGCATGAACGAGGGAAGCAGCTTTGTGGCTTCCGCGTGAAGAAACTCGGTCTGAGGTTGCTCGTCGCTTCGCATTTTGACGAATGCCACAAGCTGCCCATTTGTATCGGCAACCGCTTTTACGTCGGCCACGCCAAAGATTGACCGTACCGCATATTCAACTTCACCGACCTCGACGCGATGTCCGCGAATCTTGATCTGCTGGTCCGTGCGTCCGCTGAAAATCAGTGTGCCGTCAGGATTGAGCCAGCCACGGTCGCCCGACCGATAGCATCTCTTTTGGTCGACGAGCACGAAGCTATCGGCTGTTGCCTCATCATTGCAGGCGTATCCACGGGCGACGCCGTCACCGCTAATCCAAAACTCGCCTTCCTCTCGGAAGCCGCACTGCTGAAGGTTCGAGCGCCGTACCTGGATTTCGACGCCCGGCAGGGGCAACCCGAGTGACGGTGTACCGGGGCTGATCAACGCACTGGTGCTGTCAACTGTACACTCCGTGGGGCCATAGAGGTTGTAAAATTGAATCCTTGGAATTGAACATAGGCGGTCCCATAGCTCGCCGTCTATTGTCTCTCCTCCGACAAGAACCTTGCATGGATAGGTCCGATCGTCGGCAAACACCCCATCGTCTAGCCAAAGCCTGAGTTGCGAGGGTGTGCAGTCAACGCAGCCGATATGCAATATGGCGAGGAGTTCTTTGAGAATGACCGTATCAAGCCGGGCTTCTGTTGGCAGAATTGCAATCGTTCGTCCCTGTGCGATTTGGAACAATTGTTTGATGGAGGTATCGAACGAGAACGAGCCGTTGACGCCCACGATCAGTTCGCGTGCTTGATCGTCAGCGTAAACTCGCTCTTCCAGCCCAGATAACAAATGGACAAGTGAACCATGTTCAATCACCACCCCTTTGGGCTCACCAGCCGAACCTGATGTAAAGATCAGATAAGCTGGACTAGCTGACGAGTAGTTCCTTCTGGGTATGGGGCGGCTTGCATCTTTAATACAATCCGAAAATATGAGGCGTCGACTGACCTCGGGAAAATCGCCGTCGCATATTACGGTCGCAAGCTCAGCTATTCTTGCCATGGTCGCCAACCGCGCCGCCGGATAGGCACTGTCCAGTGGCACGTAGGCGCAGCCTGCCTTCAGAACACCAAGAGCAGCGGCAACATGTCGGACATTTCGACCCAAGCTTACTCCGATATTCATACCATCGGCGAAACCTTCACCTTGGAGGTAAGCAGCAATCCGGTCAGCAATGTCATCCAGCTCCGCAAACGTCATACATTCTGCAGGGTCCACGACCGCCATTTTTGAAGGATGGTTGGCCACAGCGTAGGTAAACCGGTCGAGTACGGTGCCTGTAGGGCAAGCACGCGGTGGGCAAGCGAGCCTGCGGATCGCCGCCTTTTCGTCCTGACTCAACCAATCGATGTCTATGGCCCGCTGATGACGTCCACTCAAAGTCTCTTCAACGAATTTCGCAAACCGGAGTAACCGGAAAGCATCTCCGGCTACGACATCATCTAGCGGGGCCTCGTGAAGGCGCAAAGTCCATTCACTGCTACCCTGACAAATATCGAGGCATCCAGGCGATTGACGGGATGGACCCATGGAACCGGAAAGCCCACGCTGGAGCCGCTGACGGGACAGTTGATTGGAGGGCGGGCGCCTCGCTACTGGGAGGCCGGTGGAGGTCGATCCGATAGCATCGCCATTCATCCCACTCAAAGACGCCTAAGGCCGTCCCAAGGCCCGGATGACTCCGACCGTCTTCCATTACGATAAGAGGAAGGACAAGCTCGCCCGTGGCACGTGCAAGAAAGGTCGCCCAAAGGTTGGCTAACCAGTCACCAGGGGAGACATTCTGCTCCAAAGCAGCAGCCAAAATTTGATTAGTGACTGTTAGGGGAAGGGTAGTCTCGTGGCATTCGTAACGCAGCTGCGCTCGCGTCCGGCCACCACGATAAACTCTTTCGCCAGCTTCACGACACCATGCGCTGTAGTCAGCATATTGCACAATCTCATTATCGCCAGCTGCCGCATGCTCACCTCCCAGCATGCCGAGAAGCAACTGCAAGCTTCTGGCATCGGCGCAGAGCACAGAAATGGCAACTCCAACCCAAACATGCGATGCGTCCTCCTCGACTCCGACCTTAAAGAGCGGTCCGCACTCTGGATCGGGTCGAAACTCACGTAGGGATCGTCGGAGGCGCTGGCCGCCTGTATCATCTTGGCAGCTGAAAAACGCCAACTCTACGGGTGGGGCGTTGGCGGTTGTATCTACAATTTGCGCAACTTGTCCTGAGCCGAGATCCACAAAGCGAGTTCGAAGGATTTCGTGCGCCTCGATCGCCCGCTCAAGGCCTATGCGGACGGTGGCCAAGCTTGTAGCTGGCCGCTTGAAGCACGCCACGCCAACTAAGATTCGCGCTCGATCTACCGGGTCGAGCCAACACGCCTGCTGCTGAGGAGAAGCTTCGTAGAGAGTTTCCATTTCCGTCATGGTGTCATGGGCTCATCTCGACGGGGTTCTACGAACGCCGCCACCACCTCCCGATCGCCGACAAAGCGATTACGACCGTGTGACATTAGCACATTGTCGAGCAACATGACGTCGCCACGCTCCCACGGTACGTAGTGAGACGACCGAGCGATCGCCTGGCCAATCTGAGCTAGTTCTACCGCTGTAATTGATGAGCCGTCACCAAACAGAGCATTTGAAGGAAGATCGTCATCGCAATAATTCTCCCGTACATCTGATGCAATTTCATGCCCTAAGCCATCTATATGAAAATGCAGCGCCTGATTAAACCAGCATTCATCGCCAATATCAGGATGATTAACCGTCGCATGTCGTACTTGACGAGTTCTCAGGCCGCCGTCAGACTTCCATTCACAGGTCATAGGGCTATTGGTACG